>JACCDK010040190.1_pt1 | contig 14243 bp, 13 predicted proteins | sample 7445871 | NCBI WGS metagenome assembly JACCDK01 (sample SAMN15323436, study PRJNA562643) | freshwater metagenome | isolation source: river surface water | place: USA:Blue River Watershed | collected 2017-08-15 | reverse complement strand
TCGATGATGGTAGCCTTCAATATCAGCAGGGCTTGCGCATGGCTTATGTTGCTCAAGAGCCTATCTTTGATCCTGCTGAGACAGTATTTCATGCGGTTTCGCGAGGCCACTGGCCAACGAAGAGGGCGCGTTCATCGAGCATGCCGACATAATCTGCAAGCGGAATACCCTTCACGATGCGAGAGCCAAAGAATGGAACCGATGGGATATCGATATCGATTGCTACATCGCTGCGAGTGGTATCTGTTACGGAGACATCTGCATTTCGACTCACCGCCTTCACTCGGCGTTGGCGTAACTCGGGAAGGGCTGCGCCAGGCTCGCCGCGTTTGACCGCCATAATGGCATCCATCAAACGCAAACCTTCGAAAGCATCTCGCGCATATCGCACCTCGCCTGGGAAAGTTGATGAGAGATCCTCTTCAACGAATGCGCGCGTGAGTGCAGCGCCGCCGAGAACTATCGGCCATTTCTGGTCAAGTCCTCGAGCGGTAATCTCTTCCAAGTTTTCTTTCATGACAACAGTAGATTTCACGAGCAAGCCGCTCATGCCAATAGCATCGACGTTATTCTCCAAGGCTGCATCGATAATTTGGTTGACAGTCTGCTTAATTCCGATATTGACTACGCGGTAGCCGTTATTTGAGAGAATGATGTCTACTAAATTCTTGCCGATATCGTGCACATCACCCTTTACGGTCGCGAGCAGCATGGTTCCGCGCCCACCCTCATCAGCCTTTTCCATAAATGGTTCGAGATAGGCGACAGCGCTCTTCATTACCTCAGCGCTCTGCAGTACAAATGGCAACTGCATCTCGCCCTTACCGAATAGCTCTCCCACAACCTTCATTCCCTCCAGGAGGTGGTCATTGATGATGGCGAGCGGCTTAATTCCTTGTTGCATAGCCAGGTCGAGATCATCAGTGAGACCGACCTTTTCACCGTCGATGATGCGGCGCTGGAGACGCTCTTCCAAAGGAAGAGCTGCAAGTTCTGCCGCGCGAGTCTGACGTGAAGCCGTGAGTTCGACTCCTTCAAAGAGCTGTAGGTACTCTGACAATGGATCATAAGTGCATTCATCGCCATCGTATCTGCGACGATCGTAAATGAGATCGAGCGCTACCTCTAACTGGCGTTTCTCAATTCTAGCAATCGGCATAATCTTTGATGGATGAACAATCGCAGAAGTAAGTCCTACTTGCGCGCATTCGTGGAGGAATACTGAGTTGAGCACAACACGGGCAGCAGGATTAAGCCCGAAGCTAACATTGCTTACTCCCAGTGTTGTTTGAACCGCTGGATACTTTTCTTTCAGAGCTCTGATTGCATTTATGGTTTCGAGGCCATCACGACGAGTCTCTTCTTGTCCGGTGGCAATTGGGAATGTCAGGGTATCAATCATGATGTCACCTACTGCCATTCCCCAGTTTTCAGTGAGATCTTTAATCAAGCGTTCGGCGACTCGTAATTTCCACTCTGCAGTGCGGGCTTGACCTTCTTCGTCAATGGTCAGCGCCACCACCGCTGCGCCATGCTCCTTAACGAGCGGCATGATTCGCGCAAATCGAGAGGTGGGTCCGTCGCCATCTTCGTAGTTGACGGAGTTAATGACAGATCTGCCACCGAGGGATTCAAGACCTGCTTGAAGCACATTCGGTTCGGTCGAATCAAGCATGATTGGCAAGGTTGATGCAGTTGCAAAACGTGATGCAAGCTCTCGCATATCGTTCACACCGTTGCGACCTACATAGTCCACGCTGAGATCGAGCAGATGAGCGCCATCACGAATCTGATCGCGTGCTATTTCGACACAGGTCTGCCAATCTTCGGCGACTAAAGCTTCTTTGAAAGCTTTTGAGCCATTGGCATTGGTGCGTTCACCAATTGCAAGATAGGTCTTATCCTGCAGAAAAGGAACATACTGATAGAGCGATGAGACACCTGGCTCTTCAGAGAACTTACGTGGTGGGATTGTTCGACCAGATACCTTCTTTACTACCGCAGCCAGATGTGCCGGAGTTGTTCCACAGCAGCCGCCAATCAGAGATAAACCATAATCAGTAACAAAAGTATCAAGTGCGGTAGCAAGCTCATCTGGACCGAGCGGATAACTGGCGCCGCCAGCAGCGAGTACAGGTAGACCGGCATTAGGCATCACGGAAATCGCGACGCGAGAATTCTTAGATAGGTAACGAAGGTGCTCAGACATTTCTGCTGGACCAGTGGCGCAGTTGAGACCAATCAAGTCAATATCAAGTGGTTCGAGAGCGGTAAGTGCTGCGCCGATTTCAGAACCGAGCAGCATCGTTCCAGTTGTCTCGACCGTCACCTGTGCGATCAGAACAACATCTCGATCGAGTGAATCTAGAACAAGACGCGCACCGTTGACTGCTGCTTTAGCTTGAAGCAGATCTTGTGTTGTTTCAATCAAGAGCGCATCTACGCCACCATCGACCAGGCCTTGCGATGCCACTCGATAGGCATCTCGAAGACGCTCGTAAGTAGTGTGTCCGAGTGTTGGAAGTTTCGTTCCAGGTCCTAAAGAGCCGAGTACGAAGCGTGGTTTATCAGGGGTAGTAAAGGCATCGGCAGCTTCACGAGCAATCTTCGCACCGGCAAAGGCAAGTTCATAAATTCGATCTTCGATTCCATACTCCGCCAAGTTGGCCCAGTTGGCGCCGAAGGTATTTGTTTCAATCGCATCCACACCGACCGAGAGGTAAGCATCGTGGACAGAACGCACTACATCGGGGCGGGTTACGTTGAGAATCTCGTTGCAACCCTCATGATTCTGGAAATCTTCAAGTGACGGGTTAGCTGCTTGGAGCATTGTGCCCATGGCACCATCGGCGATAATGACGCGAGTTGCCATCGCGCTTCGTAGAGCGCCATCGCGCTTTCGGATATGTTGCGTTGCACTCGTCACGGAGAGGAGGTTACCGTAAGGTGAGCCATATGGAGATTCATCAGATTCCACTTCTGCGCTCACCAATCATGATTATCGCGTGTGGCGGTTGGAGCGATGCTGGAGAAGCAGCAACTGGCACTATCACCCATCTTCTCTCAACAGTGAACTCCCCCAATCAACCCGAAATCATTGCAGAAATTGATTCTGAGGATTACTACGATTTTCAAGTAAATCGACCCCTCATAGTGGTCGACGGTTCATTGATTCGCAGCCTCACTTGGCCAGGACTTCAGGTATTTGGAGTCCGTAATCCAGATGGTGCGAATGATTTTGTTCTCGTACGTGGAGTTGAACCTTCCATGCGATGGCGCGCATTTGCAAATGAGTTGCTCGATCTCGCTGATGATCTCGAAGTTGAGATGGTGATCACCCTTGGCTCAATGCTTGCCGATACTCCACATACTCGCCCGATACCAGTTTCTGGAACCGGAGCTCATCCTGAGATAGCTGCTCGTCTCGGAATGGAGGTCAGTCGCTACGAAGGTCCAACCGGAATTCTCGCTGTGATCCAAGATGGGTGTGTGAAGAGAGGTATTGATGCCGTCGCGCTCTGGGCCGCAATCCCGCATTACGCCAATGCAAATCCTTCACCCAAAGCAACTCTTGCGCTCCTCAACGGACTTGAAGATTTCTTAGAAATTAATTTGCCACACGGAATCTTGCCTGAACTGGCCCATCAGTGGGAAGAAGCGGTCAATCAAATGGTAAGTGAAGACTCTGATATTGAGGAGTACATCAAGACTCTGGAAGAGAGTAAAGATGCCGGCCAAATCAATGATGAGAGCGGCGAGGAGTTAGCACGTGAGGTCGAGAGGTTTCTGCGCCGGCAGAACAACTCGAACGAAAATTAGAGCGCTATCCCAAGTAGTGCGTCTAGTGCCCGCGATAATTCACCCGGGCTTCCACCAGAACTACCGCGCTCTGAATCCTCAATCCACCTTCTGATCGCCGCAAGAGCTCGAGGGGTATCGAGGTTATCCGACTGAGCTGCGATGATCTCGTTTATGACGGGATCAGTTGGTGCTGATTCCATCATCGAGAGCGCACGTCGAAGTCGCACTACCCAGCTCTCTGCATTGGTAAGTAACTCCTCACTCCATGAACGATCCCGCGAATAGTGTTCTTCCATCAAGGCCCAACGAATCGCCATTGGATCGCGTCCTTGAGCCACTAGTTTGGAGACGAAGACCAAGTTTCCAAGCGACTTGCTCATCTTGACGCCATCTAGCCCAATCATTCCGGCGTGAACGTAATGTGATGCGAACTCTCTGCCTTGCAGAATCTCTCCTTGGGCAGCAGACATTTCATGGTGCGGAAAAATCAGATCGCTTCCGCCACCTTGAATATCTATCGATGTGAGACTTTCATCATCAGGCTTGAGGTAATGAAGTGCAATCGCACAGCATTCAATATGCCAACCAGGTCTTCCTTCGCCATGGGTACTTGGCCACGCTGGCTCGCCTTCACGATGAGATAGCCAGAGAAGGGCATCAAGTGGATCTTCCTTTCCAACTCGAGCAGGGTCTCCTCCGCGCTCAGCGAAAATCTCCAGCATTTTCTCCTGAGTCAGGTGTGAGCGAGAACCGAAATGAGAATCTGCACGGACACGGAAGTAGAGATCTTTATCAACGGAGTAAGTGCTCCCACGCTCGACTAGCGTTGTAATTGCGTTCTCAACTAGGTGCATAGACTCAACCACACCAACATAATGTTCTGGCGGAAGAATATGCAGGTTCACCATGTCGCCACGAAAGAGATCGATCTGAGATTGTGCGAGTACGCGCCAATCCATATCGTCGCGTGCCGCTCTCTCGAGTAGCGGGTCATCAATATCGGTAATGTTTTGAACGAAGCGAACCTCAGCGCCAGTTGCGCGGAGATAACGATTGATCAGGTCAAATGTGAGATAGGTGGCGGCATGTCCCAAGTGGGTCGCGTCATAAGGGGTGATTCCACATACATAGAGGCGGTAAAGCTCTTTTCTCTCTAATGGAAGGTTCGCTTTTCTCGCGGTATCCCATAGAGACAATTGAGGCACCAAGAAACGTTTCGCAAGAGGAGGGATATCAACGCTAGCCCAAGAATTCATGACGCAAGCCTATCTTCTAGAAGGGTGGCCACGGAATATGTGGCCAATCAGGATTAGGTTTAGGAAAAGTGCCTTCTTCAAGCAGGATTCGTGTTCGATCTTGGAGTGCAAGGAATTCCTTTGGCGAAATGAGTTCTTTAATCTCATCAGTGCCATCAGATTCCAGGTAATTAGAAAAGCGTGTGAGGCGTTCTGACTCTTCCTGAGAAATTTCTTGACCGGCCCACTGCCAGAGCACGGTTCTTAATTTGTTTTCTTCGTGGAATGTCACTCCATGATCACAGACGAATAGTTGCCCATCCGCTCGCGGAATAAGATGGCCGATCTTTCTATCCGTGTTATTAATGATCGCATCCAGGAGCGCAACCGAGCGCAACTGTGGATCATCTTCACGGAAGAAGAGCTCAAGATTTATCTCCTCGTTAATGTCGATCCACTCTTGCACAGCGCCGATTCCGAAAGGTCCATCACGCAGAATTGTTAGCGGAATGCAGTGAATCCCTAGCGCCTCACTTACGAGGTATGCCGCACGTTCGCGGGAAGCAAGATTTCCATCCGGGAAATCCCAGAGAGGACGCTCCCCTGCTATCGGTTTATAGATAGCACGCATCTCGTTGGCACCATCGGAAACCGTTACGAAGAGCGTTGCATTGGAAGCATCCACTAAGCGACCCGCTACCGATATTTCTCCTTCAGCTAACAGCTTCGAAATATCTGAATTGGTCATCGGCGGTACCCATTTGCACGTGCACAAAGATGTCCCTGTGGATCAATCGGGAAGCCACAGAATGGACATGGTTGTCTTCCGGCGGCGATAACGAGTTGGGCGCGGTCGTGAAAGATGAGCGCTTGAGAGGCAGTGATGTGGATTCGAAACAACTGTAGATCGCCAAGGATTGGCAGATCTTCATCTTCGCCTTCATCGATTTCGCCGTTGAAGTTGAGCTCACGGAGATCGACTTGGATTCTTTCGCGTGCTTCGTCATAAAAGATTGCAATGGCGCCAACTCGAAATTCATCAACAACCGGATTGTCGAGCGGGAGAGAATCTCGGATCAAAACCGGTCTTGGAGCTAAGGGATGGATAGAACGAATCTCTGCCAGCATGTAGTCAAGCCGCTCGCTCAGCGCAGCAACCTGGGACTTCTCCAGTGAGTTCGATAGCGTCTCATTCCCGTTGCGGAACTGGATATAGAAAGTACGTTCGCCCGGCAGACCGATGGTACCTACCGTAAATCTCGATACATCATCAAATTCGCGGAGCATTAGTTCAGAATTTCTTTGAGCGTAGATTGCGAGTTCATAGTCTTCAAAGAAAAATGAGTTGCATCTCCGAGAAAGACAGTGAAAGACGCGGGATCAATCTGCAATTTTTGAAATGAATCAAGTTTCATGTTGAGATAGTGCGCAGCGATAAGTTTGATCGTATCCGAATGCGAAACCACTAAGTGGACTTTATCTTTCCCGCGATATGAACGGATTTCCTCAACCGCCTCAACCGCCCTTTTCTGCACTTTGCGGAAGGATTCTCCCTCTGGAAATGTCACGACAGAAGGTCGGTTCTGAATATCTTTCCAAAGAGGTTCGCGTCTCAGAGATGAGAGTTTGCGACCACTCCACCGTCCGAAATCAATTTCGGAGATGCCATCGAGAACTTGAAGGGATTGTAGAGAGGACGAATTCCGTGATCGAAGCCAAGGATCAATGGTGAACTGACAGCGCTCGATTGGACTGAGATGGAGAAAATCTATTCGGCCGCGACCAATTCGATCAATCAGAGCTTCCGCTTGATTTCTACCTTGTCGCGAGAGGCCGATTCCAGGCAGCTGACCATTAAGAAGACCTGCGGCGTTGGCTTCTGAATGGCCATGACGGAGAAAGATGAAGGTATTCACCTGATTAATCTCGCTCTCTTCTTCGCTGGCTTTCGACCTTGCCAACACGCTGGTGCACCAAGATTAGCGAGTTATTAGAGAACAGTCTTGCTAAGGTCGCGCTCATGGAGATGCGACGGGTAGGTAAGAGCGGACTTTCGCTCTCACGACTTGGCCTCGGCACGATGACCTGGGGGCGCGATACAGATACTCATGAAGCCGCCGACCAATGTCGCGCATATATCGACGCCGGCGGAAATTTCCTTGAAACTTCACCGATTTACGGAGATGGTGATGCTGAGCGCGTTATCGGCGGCATGATTGGCACGCTTTTTGCGCGTCAAGATGTTGTGATTGCGACGAAAGCGGGAGTCCAACTCGTTAACGGTGAGAGAGTTGTCAATAATTCTCGTCAATCATTAATCTCCGAACTAGATCGCTCGCTGGCTCGGCTCGGAACCGACCATGTTGATCTGTGGCAAATTCACGGTTGGGATCCGCAAATCCCATTAGAGGATTCACTCTCGGCTCTTGATTACGCATACACCTCAGGTAAAGCGCGTTATGTGGGAATATCGAATTTTTCAGGTTGGCAAAGTGCTCGAGCAATCACATTACAAGAACTCCATAGTATGAAGGCGCCAATCATCAGCCTTCAGAACGAATACTCGCTACTTAATCGAAGGGTTGAGGATGAAGTGCTCCCCTGCGTTGATGAGTTAGGGGTGGGCTTCTTGGCGTGGGCACCACTGGCGCGCGGAGTTCTCACCGGTAAATACCGCAGCGGAATTCCAAGTGACTCGCGAGCTGCCGCTCCTCATTTCATAAAGCATGTCGAGCCATATCTCGACAGCGCATCTGCTCGAGTTGTGGAAGCTATCTGTGTTGCAGCAGAGGGCCTTGGCTTTGCGCCACTCGAGGTTGCATTAGCGTGGGTTCGAGACAATCCTTTTGTGACATCAGCAATCGTGGGCGCACGAACTGGTGCTCAGTTGCGTGGCATTTTGCAATCAGAGGAGATTGTTCTACCCGCAACCATCCGTGACGTCTTGGACGAAATTTCAGCAGTTCTCTAGGAAGTCGTTGAGAACTCTCGCTCCGAATTGCAATCCATCAATCGGCACCCGCTCGTCAACCCCATGAAATAGCGCCATAAAATCTAGATCTGGCGGTAGACGGAGTGGGCTAAATCCATAACCAATGATTCCCAATTCTGAAAGTGCTTTATTGTCGGTTCCGCCACTCATTGTGTATGGAACTGGCACGCCTTCTGGATCTTCACGAACTATCGCAGCACACATCGCCTCGACAAGCGGTCCGCCAAATTCAACCTCTAGTGCGATGTCATGGGTCAGAGTTTCAATCGTGATATCGGGACCCACAATCTCACGAATCGTCGCATTGAGTTCTTCTTCATATCCAGGGAGAAAACGACCATCGATTGTCGCCGATGCACTCCCCGGGATCACATTGGCCTTGTAGCCTGCTTCTAGGATTGTTGGATTAGCGGTGTTCTGCAGAGTTGCGCCGATCATTCTTGCGGTTGGTCCGATCTCTTTAAGGAGTGGACGGAGATCTTCCTCGTTATATGGTTTCCCGGTCGCTTCAGCAATCTTCTGAAAGAGAAGCTTCACAGTCTTTGTGTATCGCTGCGGCCATTGATAGCGTCCAATCTTTGCCACCGCCTCTGATAAAGCGGTGAGTGCATTCTCATCGTTCATCATCGACCCATGTCCCGCACGTCCATCGGCGGTGAGTTTCATCCAATGAATTCCTTTTTGTGCGGCCTCAACAAAGTAGAGGCGCTTGCCATCTCCGACCGTTACAGAAAATCCACCAACTTCTGAGATTGCTTCAGTGCAGCCAGCAAAAACTTCTGGGTGATTCGCTGTCATAAAGCGAGAGCCGTAACTACTACCCGCTTCCTCATCGGCAAAGAATGCGAGAACTATATTTCGAGGCGGCTTGTAACCAATGCGAGCCCAGCGGCGCACTATCGCTAGCAGCATTGCATCAACATTCTTCATATCAACTGCGCCACGACCCCAAATCATTCCATCCTTAATAACAGCCCCAAATGGATCAACGCTCCAATCCTGCGCATTTGCTGGGACCACGTCGATATGACCATGGACAACAAGTCCGGGACGGGAAGTATCAGAGCCCTCAATATGAGCGATGACGTTGCATCGGTTAGGAGCAGATTCATAAATCTTTGCAGTGATTCCAACTTCAGCGAGCGAAGAGACGACATACTCTGCGACCGCTTTCTCGTCGCCCTTTCCTTCTCCGTAATTCACAGATGGAATCCGGATGAGATCTTGGCAGATTGATACTGTCTCTTCTTCGAGTGATGGAATTCCCGTATTCATAGCGTCATTCTCTCCCAGAATTCCCAGAAAAGAGCACACTAACGAAGCCAGATTGCTCCACTTAAGGAAACTCAATCACTGCCCAACGAAGGTGCCTCCCCCCTGCTTTTGCGTGTGAGGCAGGGCATTGCTATCCTTGCGCTGGTAATTCAACCCCATCGCTTACGCTTAGCCGCAAGGCTTGAGCAAGTTCGTGGCGGGGACACTCGTCCGGGTGGCGGAATTGGCAGACGCGCTAGCTTGAGGTGCTAGTTCTCGCAAGGGATTAGGGGTTCAAGTCCCCTTTCGGACACAGATAGGGAGCCATCGATGGAGCTTTCGCAAGCGCTCTCTCTGATTAGAGATATTCCTGACTTTCCAAAGCCAGGAATTCTCTTTAAAGACATTACACCTCTCCTTGCAGACGGCGACGCTCTACGAGCGATTACAGAATCTCTCGCCGAAAGTTCAATCCCATATTCCTGTGTAGCTGGAATCGAAGCTCGTGGATTTATCGTGGGCACCGCAATCGCGCTCCACCGAAGCGTTGGATTTATTCCGCTTCGTAAAGCTGGGAAACTGCCACACCAAACCATCTCCAAGAATTACGGGCTCGAATATGGAAGTGATGTAATCGAGGCGCACATCGATGCTGTGGGCCCAGCTGATCAAGTTCTTATTGTTGATGATGTGCTCGCTACCGGCGGCACCTTAATCGCTGCGATTGAAATCATCACGGAACTCGGCGCCACAATCTCCGAAGTCGTAGCGCTCTTTGAAATTGAAGGACTTGGCGGGCGGGAGAGAATCTTGGAAAAGTTCCCGGACATTCGAGTGCGATCTTTGGTGAGAGCTTAAATCTTTATGCGTATTCCTCAAATTCAAGCACTTCGTGCCTTGGCAGCGGTTTTGGTTCTGCTCTTTCATGTGAACCTAGTTGATGGCGGCTACATCGGCGTTGATATTTTCTACGTTATCTCCGGTTATCTCATTACCGGTCTCTTATTGCGGGAGATTGAGCTAACGCAGAAACTTGATTTCAAAGCTTTCTACCTTCGTAGAATTAAACGATTGCTTCCAACATCATTTACCGTACTTATGGCGACTGCGCTCTCTGCCTGGTATTTCTACCCTGGAACCATGAGAGAAGATCTTGGTAGAGATATCTTCGCCGCAGCTATCTACGTCTCTAATTTCCTCTTTGCATTTTGGCAGATGGATTATCAAAATCTCAATGCCGTTCCCCCAGTTGTTATCCATTTCTGGTCTCTGGCAGTGGAAGAGCAGTTCTATCTCTTCTGGCCAGTTATCGTTCTAGTTGCCTATAAAGTCGGTGGTCGCAAGTATCTCTTTAAGATTATTGCCCTCATTACTGCAGCATCATTCCTCTTTAGTCTCTACTTGACTAGTGCGCAACCAATTTGGGCTTTCTATTCGCTGCCAACTCGTGCCTGGGAACTTGGCGTAGGTGCGCTCCTCTTAACTATCTCTGGCAGATACAAGCTCTCCGTTGTCTATCCGTGGATTGCTTTGGCCTTACTTGTGTACTCCAGTTTCGCGTATAAAGAATCCACACCTTTTCCTGGTACGGCAGCATTAGCCCCTGTGCTCGGAACCACGATTGCAATCGCCTCCATCTCATCCTGGCCCCGAATTCTCAATTTCTTCAGCAACCTCCGCGTTACTCAGTGGCTTGGAGAGATTTCTTATCCCCTCTATCTCTGGCATTGGCCACTACTCGTTATTCCAATGGTTTACCTCGGTCGAGGTCTATCTATCAAAGAGAGCGCTCTCGCTATTCTCTTAACCGTTCTTCTCGCCGACCTCACGCATCGTTATATCGAACAACCACTTCGCCACATATCCCTTTCGCCAAAGAAAATCGTCACCTCGGCAATAACAGCGACACTCATCGCAACTGGTACTGGTTTAGCCATCACCGCGACTGCAAATGACACCATTACTCTCCCCACTGGTCAGTCGTATTCGCTCGAGCAGATCATGGAGAAACCAAAGGTTTATCTCGATGATTGCCACGTCAATAGCGGCGAAACTCTCTCCAATGACTGCACCTATGGACCAAATAGCCCCAACAAAGTTGTTCTCTTCGGCGATTCACATGCTGCACAGTGGATGCCAGTTCTGGAAGAACTGGCTTACGAACGAAATTTCCAGCTCATTTCACTTACCAAGTCGGCCTGCCCAGGTCCTGCAGTTGCGAAGGTGGAGACAGGTAACTATAAGAATGCAGATTGCTCTGAGTGGCGCAAAAATTCGATAGCGCGAATTAAGGAATTAAAGCCCATGGCAGTGTTAGTCAGCGGTATGCAGTACTTTGAAATCCCTAGCGGATATTCATCGCGTGGAGAATGGTGGCGAGAAGGTCAAGCCAAGACATACAACGCTCTCAAGGGTGCATCTCCACATTTGATTTACATTTCAGATACACCGCATCCTTTGCGCGATATTCCAGGTTGCATCGCAGCTGGCCGTATCGATAAGTGCGATAGCACCGAACCTGCCGATGCCTTCTTCACGCCTGGTTGGCAGCAAATTAATCCGACATCCTGGTTCTGTTCTGCAACTTGTCCAGCAATCCTCAATGGCGTTGTTGTATACCGAGATTCATCCCATATCAGTGTGCTTGCAAGCCGAATGGTAAAGCCTCAATTACTGAGCACTCTCATCTCTCTTGGGGTCCTTTCTTAAAGGTCACGTATGTTGATGAGACTTTTCGAAGATCAGATGGCAGGATGCAACCATGGCTGAGTTGATTTACTACTGCGGAACGATGGACAGCGGAAAATCTACTCTCGCGCTGCAAACTGCCCACAATCATCAGAGTCGTGGGCGCGGAGGCCTCATCTTCACTAGCCATGATCGCGCTGGAACTGGTGTCATCTCTTCTCGCCTCGGATTACAAAGTCCAGCGATTGAAGTTGTACCCGGAATCGATATTCACAAAATGGTCGTGGAGAGACTTTCTCGCGGTGAGCGAATTGATTACATCATCTGCGATGAGGCGCAGTTCTATCAGCCAGAACAGATTGATGGATTGGCGAAGATTGTCGATGGCCTTGGAATTGATGTCTACGCTTTTGGCATCCTCGCTGATTTCCGCACCAAACTTTTTCCTGGCTCTGCTCGACTGGTAGAGCTTGCAGATCGCGTCAACACGCTGCAAGTTGAGGCACTTTGTTGGTGTGGTTCTCGCGCGACCCACAACGCACGAACAGTTAATGGTGTGATGGTTACAGAAGGCGAGCAAGTAGTAGTCGGAGATACGAGCAAGGTTGATGAGGTTGCCTATGAAGTGCTCTGCCGTCGACACCATATGCGTCAAGTAACGGCACGAGCATCTCGAGCTGGCCACATTTCTCCGGAGCCACTTCCCTTCAGTGAGTAGAGCTTCTTCGTATTAAAGTGCTGCAGCTATTGCTGCAACGAGTGGGGCTAAAAAAAGAGCCGGCAAGAGATTCCCGACAGCTATCCGCTTCATATCCAAGAGTCGTAAGCCAATGCCAATCAGCATCAATCCACCGCAGATTGTCATTGCATCAATTTGATACGGCTGCAAGATGTTTCCAGCGAACCAACCAATCAGTGTCCAAGCACCTTGGTAAATTCCCAACGGAATAATGGAGGCGGCTACACCCCAACCTAAAGTGGAAGCAAAAGCCATAGCAGCAAAGAAGTCGAGTGAGGACTTTAAAAGGAGCTGATCTATCCCTTGCGACGCGCCATCGCTGATACTTCCAAGAATCGCGAGCGGTCCGATCAGAAAGAGAAGAGAGGCGGAGACAAATCCCTCGACAAAGGGGCTATCTTCCGAAGCTCGAAATTTCTTCCGTAAATTCTCACCGAATCCATCGAGGCGGCTCTCTAACTTCAGTGCAGTACCGATCGCACCACCGAGCAACATCGTTAAGAGGATAACGAGTAATGGTGCTCCTTGAGGAAGCGCAGATACGAACTGATCGGACCATAGAGGAATCAGTGCGCTTACTGCCCCCAACAAGGTAATCAGTCCGAGAATATCCGTGATTGATTTCTGCGAACCTCCTTTCAATCGGTGACCCACGGCGATTCCAATGGCAGAACCAATAAGAATTGCGAGAAGATTGATTGCAGTGCCTACTCCAATAAACATGGCGACACTATAGACTTGGATGATGAGTTCGCCACTAAGATTTCTTACTCCCCACAAAACAATTCCGATTACTCCTTGGCGGGCTGAACATCGTTGGCAGTTATCGCCGCTGAGAGTCTTTATCCTCTTCTTTGGACTATCCATCTTCGGTCTTGGCGATTCGCTGCTCGTTCAATCCAATATCGGAAATGCTCCTTGGACCGTCTTTGCCGAGGGACTTTCGCTCAAAACAGGCTGGACACTAGGTTTCTCAACCTTCATAATCTCAATCTTTGTTCTCTTGGCATGGATTCCACTTCGTGAGCGCCCTGGCTTCGGAACTCTCTCAAATATCGTTCTCATCGCCACATTTATCCAAATTGGTATCTCGATCTTTCCGGCGCAAGAATCACCGGTTGGTGGAGTGCTCTACGTCTTAATCGGGATCTCGCTCGTTGGAATCGGTTCATCGCTCTACATCACATGTGGATTAGGCCCTGGGCCACGCGATGGGGCAATGACTGGAATCCATAACGTCACCGGCGTGCGGGTAGGTCGAGTCCGCCTCGCCATCGAGGTCACGGTTTTGATTGCCGGTGCACTGATGGGCGGCACGGTAGGCGTGGGAACTCTCCTCTTTGCCCTCCTTATTGGCCAATCGGTGGCTATTTCGCTCGGGGTCGTGGCGCGCCTGACCGGTCGGTAATAAAGCCTTCTTTTAGAATACGGACTTCCCTCGGTCTGTGAGCCGTCATTTCACACGGGGTCGCAACCACCCCCGTTAACAAAATCAGTAAGGAAGGTCCACCATGCTCGATAGCTTTTTCAAAAT
>JACCDK010975001.1_pt1 | contig 14244 bp, 13 predicted proteins | sample 7445871 | NCBI WGS metagenome assembly JACCDK01 (sample SAMN15323436, study PRJNA562643) | freshwater metagenome | isolation source: river surface water | place: USA:Blue River Watershed | collected 2017-08-15 | reverse complement strand
TTCCCATCCCGAACAGGACAGTGAAACGATTCAGCGCCGATGATAGTGCGGGTTCCCGTGTGAAAGTAGGACATCGTCAGGCTCTTATAGCGAGAAACGCCCCATAGAAATATGGGGCGTTTTTTTTGGATTTTTTTGTGCTCAGATAAGCGCTTTGATAACCAGCACCTTTAGACGTTCAAGACCCAATCGCCTTGAAATTCAAGTGCGCTGCTTCTTTCTAGGTCTTTCAACATGTCTAACACCCAGTCTTGAATGCTAATTTCTGGCTTGTATGTTTGGTGGAGTACTTTGAAATATCGAACTTGTGTAGCCCAGGCCACAAACTGACTCAAGTGCGCTTTGTGAAGTTCTAACAGTTTGTACTTCAACAACACCTTGGCGCCATACTTTGCATGTTTTGCTGGGTTTTGCACAAACCCATTCAGCTTGTGTCTCGCATTGACAAGCGCAGTTTCAACACCAAAAAACACAGGGCCGTGTCCAGGAATAATCCACTGCGCACCAAGTGATTCAATCAAATCGAGTGTTTGCGATACTTCGTCAAACGCCGAAATACCTTCCAATTCAGGAAAAACCACGCCAAAACCATTGGCCCACAAAGCATCTGCTGAAATCAAAATTCGATGCTTCGGTTCAAACAATATGACCGAGTGAGGATCGTGCCCTGGTGCTGACAATACTTGCCATTCGAGGTTGGCCATGGTTAAGGTTTGGCCTGGCTGCAAAACATTTGAAAACGTAAACCGCGGGCATTGTTGTCCCGTTGCTTCGTAACTTAAGTCTTCAGCGTTCCAAGACTCAACGGCCTTAGATTCTCCAGCAGGGATCAAGGTGGTTAAATTAGGATAGACACTTTGAAGAAGGGCATTGCCACCGCAATGGTCGCTGTGCAAGTGTGTGTTTACCAACCTGTCTAATGGCTGCTCACCAAGTGCATTTTGAAGCAACATCAGAGTTTGATCTTGGTGCGTAACATACCCACTGTCTACCAGTGTGCACGATTGGGCATCCCTCAACAAGATGTTGTTAGCAGACAACCAGCCGCGCTCAAAAACTTGCAGGCCAGGAATATTGAGCGCGTCTTGCATCAAGCTCGAAAGGACAACAGCAAAATCTGTGTGAATCAGTGCGTGTTGGTACGCAATTCACGGCGCAAAATTTTGCCCACGTTGGACTTAGGCAATTCGTCGCGGAACTCGATGTACTTGGGGCGCTTGTAACCCGTCAAGTTATCGTGGCAGTAACGGGCCACAGCATCTTCAGTCAGCATGCTGTCGCTTCTAACCACAAAGACCTTGATGGCTTCACCTTGCATGGCGTCTGGAATGCCGATGGCGGCACATTCGACCACACCTGGGCAGAGTGAAATGACATTTTCCAATTCGGAGGGGAACACATTAAAGCCGCTGACAATGATCATGTCTTTTTTGCGGTCGACAATTCTGAAATAACCCTCTTCATCCATGATGCCCACATCGCCTGTGCGCATGAAACCGTCAGGGGTAAAGGCTTTGCGTGTTTCTTCTTCTTGCTTGTAATAGCCCACCATCACATTGGGGCCGCGAATGCAAATTTCGCCCGATTCGCCTTGAGCCAAGCTATTGCCTTCATCGTCTTTGATGGCCAACTCAATGCTGGGCAATGGCAAACCAATGGTACCGCTGAAAGATGTGCGTGTGACGGGGTTGTTGGTTCCAATGGCACAGGTCTCACTCATGCCCCAACCTTCAATCATGGCGCTGCCTGTGGCCGCTTGCCATGCACGTGCCGTACCTTCTGACGCGGCCATACCCCCCGCTTGCGTCAAACACAAGTTGGAGAAGTCAATGGTTTTGAACATGGGATGTTGGAGCAATGCATTGAACAACGTGTTCACGCCCGGCAGCATGTGGAATGGGCGTGTTTTGAGAGTTTCAATGAACTTGGCAAAATCGCGCGGATTGGGAACCAAGGTAAGGTGTGAGCCTTGGCGCATGGCCAAGAAACACAGGGTCAAGGCAAAGATGTGATACAGCGGCAAGGCCGCAATGCTGTTTACTTTGCGCACATCAGGCAAGCGCGACAGCGCAGGTGCAAACCAAGTTTCGGCTTGCAGAATAGCCGCCACAATGTTGCGATGCGTCAGCACAGCACCCTTAGACAAGCCAGTGGTACCGCCGGTGTATTGCAAGAAGGCAATGTCATCCAAGCTTTGCGTCACAGGTTTGAACGTTAAATGGCGACCCGACGCAATGGCATCTTTAAAAGAAGTTACCTTGTGGTTCTCGCCCAGAGGCAATTCAAACTCGGGCACCATCTTTGCCAAGTGCCGCACAGCAAAGGTAATCCAACGGCCATAAAACGGGCCCAGTAAATCACCCATCGAGGCCAGCACTGTGTGCTTAATGTGCGTGTGCTCAATCACTTCGGCCAAGGTGTGGGCAAAGTTTTCTAGAATCACAATGGCACTTGCGCCTGAGTCTTTCAACTGATGTTCAAGTTCGCGCGCTGTGTACAGTGGGTTGACGTTGACGCACGTATATCCTGCGCGCAAGATGGCAGCCATGGTGACAGCAAATTGCGGAATGTTGGGCAACATCAAGGCAATGCGGTCGCCGGGTTTGAAACCTTGCGACTGAAACCAAGCCCCCAGTGCTTGCGACAACTGGTCAAGCTCGCGGTAAGTCATCCACCGCTCCATGCACACAGAGAAGGGGTTGTCACCGTGTTGCTGAAAGGCGCGCGTTAACAAATCGGTCAACGAAGCATATTCGTTGGGATCGATCTCGTGTTTCACATTGGCGGGGTAATTCTTCAGCCAAATTTTGTCCATGTACTGCTCCTAGGAATCTTCGCATTGTCGCCATTCTGTGAAGTACCTGCCATGAGGCATTACCCCTGATGGGGATATGAAATCCGCATTTCGTCCCCTAAGCGACATAGGCTCCAAAATTCCCGTAGCAAGCCAACGCGACAGAACACCTAAGATGTGCAAGAATGCGGGTAAACCCTATAAATTTTATGCAACTCGCTCAAATTACCAAGGCCTTGTGGCGTCGCTGGATGCGCTGGATTCCCATCCGCATTCTGAGCCCCAAGCATCGGCCGAAAATTGCAGCGCATTTGAAAAGCTTGGGACCGCAAGACCGCTACTTGAGATTTGGGTACCCTGCCACAGACGAGCAAATTGAAAGCTATGTAGCGCATTTGGATTTTGAGCGTGACGATATTTACGGGGTCTTCAACCGCAAACTTGAAATTCTGTCCATGGCGCACTTGGCGTTTTCTGTCGATCCACAATGGGTGACTTGCGCTGAATTTGGCGTGTCAGTGGATTTGAAAATGCGCGGTCGTGGCTTGGGCGGTCGCATGTTTGAGCGGGCCGTCATGCATGCGCGTAACCAAGGCGTGGCATTGCTCTTCATTCATGCCTTGAGTGAAAACACACCCATGCTGAAAATAGCCCGAAAGGCAGGGGCGCGCGTTGAGCGCGAGGGCAGTGAAAGTGACGCCTACCTCAGTTTGCCACCTGCCAATTTTGACAGCCAGGTGAATGAATTATGGGAGGAGGGCATGGCCGATTTAGACTTTCAAATCAAGTCACGTGCCAAACAGTTCATGCACTTTCTCAAGACCTTGCAAGAAGTTCGCAAGGGTGTGCGCGAGTCTCGTCACCAATCGCGCCCTTAATCCGCTATCCTAGAGGCTCTGCAACAACGGCCTAATGCCATATCCACTGTGTCCGACCCTCACCCCGCGCGTTTGAACGAACGTGACGAAAAACGTGATTCAAAGCGCGAAGACAAGCGCTCTTTTTTGCAAAAACTGGCGGAGTTCATTCATCCCGGCCCCGACTCCAAAGACGAGTTGATCGAAACACTCGCAGAGGCCGAGGACAACCGCATCATCAATTCACAAAGTCGCTTCATGCTGGAAGGCGTGATTCGCATGGCCGACATGACCGCCGGCGATGCCATGGTGGCAGCCCCTCGCATGGAACTGTTGTCCATTGACGCCCCCATCGATGAGTTACTCAATCAAGTGATTGAAACTGCGCACTCGCGTTTTCCAGTTTACGAAGATGACAAAGAAAACATCATTGGCATTTTGATGGCCAAAGATTTGCTCAAGCTGCAACGTGCACCCGAGCTCAACATTCGCGCGCTGTTGCGACCCGCCGTGTTTGTGCCAGAGAGCAAGGGACTCAACGATTTATTGCGTCAATTCAGGGGAAACCGTCAACATTTGGCCATCGTCATCGATGAGTTTGGACGCACTGCGGGCCTCATCACCATTGAAGATGTGCTCGAAGAAATTGTGGGTGAAATTGAAGACGAATTTGACATCGACGAAGAGGCGGGCGACATCTTCGGCCTCGCCGATCAAACTTACCGCGTCAGTGGCGACACGTCCCTAGAGCGTGTGTCCGAAGCCTTTGACGTCAAGCTCAACCCCGATGTGGTCGACGAAGAAACACATGACTTCGACACCATCGGTGGCCTCATCGCTCACGAAATGGGGCATGTGCCGCAGCGCGGTGAAAAGTTCAGTTTGTCGGGACTCGACTTTGTTGTGTTGCACACACGCGGTGGTGCAGTGCGATGGTTCAAAGTCTCACCCACCCATAAAACCAAAAAATAAACATGTGGGCCTACGGCGCATCAGTGTTGGCCGGTGTGTTGCAGGGGTTCTCATTGGCTTGGCCTGCCTTTGCCTTTGGCGAGGCCTTGGGCATCGCTGGGCAATCCATGGGCTTCTTGCAAATTCTCAGCTTGGCTTGCTTAGGCGCTTTGCTCTTGCACACTGCGTCACACGAAGCCGAATACTTTGGCGGTCTTCGCCGTAAGCCACACCGCGCATGGCTTCGGGGTATGAAAATGGCGGGTCTGTTTGCAACCGCTGCCATGTCTTCAACTTGGGGTTGGTTGTATGTGTCAATGCATCAATATGGTGGTTTGCCGCCTTGGTTGGCTGCGTTGGCCGTGGTGCTGTTGGCTTTGGCCTTGTCCGTTTACTTTGCCTTGGCCGGTGGCGCTTGGGTGGCCTTGTATCGCAAGTGGCTTTTGCACGCACGGCACCACGAAGGACGCTATGCCACGCACGCCAAGTCATATTTGTTGGGCGCGGAAATCAAGTTAGGCCTTGCAGGATCCGTTTTGTTTGCAGCGCTTTGGACTCTGGCCGAATTGGCCAGAGGGCAATGGTTGACCGGTTTTCCTTGGGGCTCTGCTGGATACGCACACGGCCAAAGCCCATTGGCGGCCTATGCACCGTGGACAGGTGTTTACGGCATGGGCGCCATTGCCGCGTTCATTGCGATGGGTGCGCCTCTTATGGTGTCCGTGATGATGACTCGTCGAACGCGCGCCAGTTGGGTGTTATTTGGCGTGGGATTGAGTTTGCTTCTCTTGGTGCCAGGTTTGCTCACGCGTTTTGAACCCAGCTTCACACAGCCAGCGGGCACTTTGAAGGTTCGCCTTTTGCAGGGCAATATTCCGCAAGACGAAAAATTCATGCCAGGATCAGGCGTTCAAACGGCCCTCAGTTGGTACGCTGAACAACTGATGTCCAATACCGATCCCTTGGTGGTGACGCCAGAGACGGCCATTCCGGTTTTGCCACAACAATTGCCGCCCGCCTATTGGCAGAGATTGAGTGACAAATACGCGGGGCGACCTGCAAGTCAAGGTGCACCAATGTCTGAGCCGATCACCGAGAAAGCGCATGAGAAAAATCATGAGAAAGCACCCGAACAATTGGCCTTGATTGGCTTGCCAATGGGTGGCGCCAATGTGGGCTACAGCAACTCAGTATTGGCGCTCGGTTCGGCGCACGTGAAGTATCGATACGACAAACAACACCTGGTACCCTTCGGTGAATTTGTGCCGCCATTTTTTCAATGGTTTGTGCGCATGATGAACATCCCATTGGGCGACTTTGGTCAACAGCGAACCCATGCCAGTGTGTTGTCTTGGCAGGGGCAACGTTTGTTGCCTCAAATTTGTTATGAAGATTTGTTTGGCGAAGAAGTCGCACAGTACTTTGCGAATGAAGATCAAGCGCCCACCGTGCTGGTCAACATGAGCAATTTGGCTTGGTTTGGCAACACCACGGCACCTGCGCAACATACCGCTATTTCTCAATTGCGTGCCATCGAATTTCAACGCCCTGTCATTCGTGCCACCAACACGGGACTCACTGCTTTCATCAACGCCCAAGGTGAAGTGACTGAATCAATGCCGCCCTTCACCAGGGGTGCGTTGGTGGGTGAGTTTGAAGGCCGCACAGGCCTTACGCCCTATGCCTATTGGACCTCGCGTTGGGGTTTGTGGCCGCTTTGGTTGCTTTGCGGCGCAATTGTTCTTGTTTTAGGGGTGTTTTTTCGGCGCTCAAGGGCTCAGGCGCTTTAAAATCAAGGGTTGTCACCGATGTTCGGGGACGTAACTTTTTTGAGCCATGTTGACCTTCCAACAAATCATTTTGAAACTGCAGTCTTACTGGGACGCTCAGGGGTGCGCGTTGTTGCAGCCCTACGACATGGAAGTGGGTGCAGGTACTTCACATACCGCAACCTTTTTGCGCGCCATTGGCCCCGAGCCATGGAAGGCAGCCTATGTACAACCTAGCCGTCGTCCTAAAGATGGCCGCTATGGCGAAAATCCAAACCGCTTGCAGCACTACTACCAATACCAAGTGGTCTTGAAGCCAGCGCCTTCCAATATTTTGGATTTGTATTTGGGCTCGCTTGAAGCCTTGGGCTTTGATCTCAAAAAGAATGACATTCGTTTTGTGGAAGACGATTGGGAAAATCCAACACTGGGTGCTTGGGGCTTGGGTTGGGAAGTTTGGCTCAACGGCATGGAAGTGACGCAGTTCACTTACTTTCAACAAGTGGGCGGCATTGATTGCAAACCCATCACCGGCGAAATTACCTACGGTCTTGAGCGCTTGGCCATGTACTTGCAAGGCGTGGACAACGTTTACAACTTGAAGTGGACCGACACCCTCAGCTATGGCGATGTGTATCATCAAAATGAAGTGGAGCAGTCCACTTACAACTTTGAACATGCCGACGCCGAGTTCTTGTTCACCGCATTCTCTGCCTACGAAAAACAAGCGCAGCATTTGATTGGTGCGCAGTTGGCCTTGCCAGCTTACGAGCAAGTGCTCAAAGGCGCGCACACCTTTAACTTGCTCGATGCACGGGGCGCCATCAGCGTTACAGAGCGAGCCGCTTACATTGGCCGCATTCGCAATTTGGCGCGCGCCGTGGCGCAAAGTTATTTCGAAAGCCGCGAGCGTTTGGGCTTCCCCATGGCACCTCGCGAGTGGGTCGAACAGTTAAATGCCTTGAGCAAAAAAGCAGCTTGAAGGCAAGCATCAAAATGACACATCAAAACCTTCTCGTTGAATTGTTTGTAGAAGAGCTGCCACCGAAGGCACTCAAAAAATTGGGCGACTCATTTGCCAACGTCTTGTTCGAGCAACTGCGCGACGCCGGTTTAACCGATGCCCAATCGGTGGTCACAGCGTATGCCTCGCCACGTCGATTGGCTGCGCACGTTTCGCAAGTGGCCGCACAAGCGACCGACACAGCGGTGCAGCAAAAGCTGATGCCTGTTGCTGTGGGCCTCGATGCCAGCGGCAATGCCACGCCCGCCTTGCTCAAAAAATTGCAAGCCCTCGGTGCTGACGTCAGCAATCCGGCAGCTGTGGTGGCTTCACTGAAGCGCGCCCCCGATGGCAAAGCCGAAGCTTTGTTTTACGACAGCGTGGCCAAAGGCGCAAGCTTGTTGCAGGGTTTGCAAAAAGCTTTAGACGAAGCTTTGGCCAAGTTGCCTATTCCCAAGGTCATGACCTATCAGTTGGAAACCGACTGCGAATTGCCCGGTTGGACCAGTGTGAACTTTGTGCGTCCTGCACACGGACTGGTGGCCTTGCATGGAAAAGATGTGGTGCCCGTTAAAACTTTGGGCTTGAAGGCCGGTCAGCAAACGCATGGCCATCGTTTTGAAGCCAATGTGTCGCCGGTTGTCATTCAAGATGCCGACAGCTATGCCGCCACCTTGGCGCGCGATGGTGCCGTCATTGCCAGCTTTGCAGAGCGACGCGCAGAAATTGTCAAGCAGCTGAATGCAGCCGCCACCAAAGTAGGCGGTGGCGCCAAAGCCATCGAAGACGATGCGCTGTTGGACGAAGTGACCGCCTTGGTCGAGCGCCCCAATGTACTCATTTGTGAATTTGAAAAGCAATTTTTGGAAGTGCCCCAGGAGTGTTTGATCCTGACCATGAAGGCCAACCAAAAATACTTCCCACTGCTCACCGCCGAGGGCAAGCTCACCCACCAGTTTTTGGTGGTCAGCAACATTTCCCCAGCCGATGCCAGCGCTGTGATTGGCGGCAACGAGCGCGTGGTGCGTCCCCGCTTGGCCGATGCCAAATTCTTCTTCGACCAAGATCGCAAGAAAACATTGGCATCGCGTGTCGAAGGGTTGAACAAAGTTGTTTATCACAACAAATTGGGCACCCAAGGCGAACGCATGGCGCGCGTCCGCGGCATTGCCAAAGCCTTAGGTCAAGCCCTGGGTGGTGATGCATTGGCGCAAGCTGCCGACACCGCAGCACAGTTGGCCAAAACCGATTTGCTCACCGACATGGTGGGCGAGTTCCCCGAGTTGCAAGGCATCATGGGCGGCTACTATGCGCGCCACGATGGCTTGTCGACCGACATTGCAGATGCCATTGAAGACCATTACCGTCCCCGCTTTGCCGGTGACGAGTTGCCACGCAACAATGTGGGCTTGGTGGTGGCCTTGGCCGACAAACTCGAAACTTTGGTGGGCATGTTCGGTATTGGCAACTTGCCAAGTGGCGACAAAGATCCATTTGCACTGCGTCGTCATGCCTTGGGCGTCATCCGCATGCTGATGGAAAAAGATTTGGCCCTCGATTGGCGACAGCTCTTGTCTTTGGCGGTGCCTGTGTTTGGCGACAAGATCACCAACCCCTCAGAAGCACTCACCACGTTCTTGTTTGACCGTTTGGCTGGCGCTTTGCGCGAACAAGGTTACAGCGTACAAGAAGTAGACGCTGTGTTGGCTTTGCATCCCGCCCGTTTGGGCCAAGTGCCCAAACTGTTGGCGGCTGTGCGTGCCTTTGCCGCTTTGCCCGAAAGCCCGGCGTTGGCTGCGGCCAACAAACGCATTGGTAACATTTTGAAAAAGGCCGACGAGGTCGACCCGCATGTCAATCCCGCACTGCTCAAAGAATCAGCGGAACAAGCTTTGCATGAAGTCATGCAGCGTTTGTTGCCCGAGTCAGAGGCCTTGTTCAAAGCGGGAGACTACACAGGCTCATTGCAAACATTGGCGGCGTTGCGTTCCCCTGTCGATGCGTTCTTTGACGACGTCATGGTGAATGCTGAAGAGATGGATGTGCGTTTAAACCGTCAAGGCTTGCTCAAGTGCTTGCATGTGGCCATGAACCGCGTGGCCGATTTGTCGCGCTTGGCCTAAGCAGTGTTGAACCCACCAAGGCTACAGATGAAACTCGTCATACTCGACCGCGATGGCACACTCAATCACGACAGTGATGAGTTCATCAAGTCGCCTGAAGAGTGGCAGGCTTTGCCAGGTGCTTTAGAGGCCGTGGGTCGTTTGAACCATGCGGGTTACCACGTGGTGTTGGCCACCAACCAATCAGGACTGGGCCGTGGCTTGTTGGACGTTGCCTCTCTGAACGCCATTCACAAACGCATGCTGAAACAACTGGCTGCATTGGGTGGACGCATCGATGCTATTTTTTATTGCCCCCATACACCCGAAGATGCGTGTGCCTGCAGAAAACCTTTGCCTGGACTGATTGAACAAGTGGCAGATCGCTTTGGCATCGATGTCAAAGACGTGCCCTTTGTCGGCGACAGCTTGCGTGACATGCAGGCCGCGGTTGCTGCAGGTTGTGCGCCTCACTTGGTCCTCACAGGTCGATCTGAGGCATTGCGTGGCGCCAACTTGCCGCCCACATTTCCAACGGGCACGCATGTGCACGCAGACCTCAACGCATTTGTCGATGTGCTCTTGAAAAAATCTTCGGAACCCGTGCTATGAACTTCATCCGCTCTCTTGTTCACATGGCGTGGATGACGCTCACCGTGATTCCTTGGGCGCTGGTGGTGGTGCTGGGTTCTTTGTTCATCAGCAGCAATCGACTGTATTGGTGGTGTGCCGGCTGGCTGCGCAATGCCATCAACAGTGGCACTTTCATTTTGGGCATTGAGAATCGCATCACGGGCATGGAGAACTTGCCCCTTGGTGAAAAAGAACCCGTCATTTTGTTGGTCAAGCACCAGTCCACGTGGGAAACTTTTTTGATGCCGGCCATCATGCCGCATCCTCTGGCCTATGTTTTCAAAAAAGAACTTTTAAGCGTGCCCTTTTTTGGTTGGGCCATGGGCCGTCTCGACATGATCCACATCGATCGTAGCCAACGAACACAGGCGTTTCAAAAGGTGGTCACGCAAGGCAAACGTTTGATGGAACAAGGCGTCTGGGTCATCATGTTTCCAGAAGGTACACGCATTCCACGCGGGCAAAAAGGCGTCTACAAAACAGGCGGCACACGGTTGGCCATTGAAGCTGGTGTACCCGTGGTCCCGATCGCGGTCACCTCTGCCAAATGTTGGCCTACCAAAGCCTTCATCAAGCGGCCAGGCGTTGTGGACATCTCTATTGGCAAACCCATTTCCAGTGTGGGTCGTCAGCCTGATGAGTTGATGCAAGAAGTTGAAAATTGGATTGAGGCCGAAATGCGGCGGTTAGATCCAGAGGCTTATCAACTGGCTGACACCGAGATGCCAGGACCTGCAGCATAAAGAACCCCGATGCGCAACCCGTTGCAACTTGTTCTTGATTTTTTAAGTCCAGCTGTTGCCGTGGACACAAAGTTGCCTAAGAAAAGTCCTGTACGGCAACCACCACAACCGACGCCTGGCATTGAAGCGCCTGCAGCACCCGGATCACATGTCCAAGATGCCAGCGCATTGACGCACCCACGCGCCAATCGCGAAACGGTGCTAGAAGGCATGCGTGTCAGTTATTTATTTCAACGTGTGCGCAGGCGGTCTATTGGCTTTGTGGTGGGGCCCGATGGCCTAGAAGTCCGTGCGCCTAAATGGGTCACCTTAAAAGAGGTTGAACTGGGGTTGCAAGAGCGTGGTGAATGGGTGTTGCGCAAATGGGCCGAAGTACAAGAGCGACAAAAAAACATTCGGCAAATTGAATGGGCCGATGGCGCCTGCCTTGATTATTTGGGCTCGTCCATCCGCTTGCGACTGAGTCCCGAAGTAGGGCGGAGTGAATTGCATGAGGGCATCGAACTCAAATTGGCCTTGCCTTTGAATGCGCAAGCCGCTCAAATTCGCGATGCTGTTCAAGCATGGCTGATGCGTGAAGGACGTGCATTGTTTGAAGCGCGTTTGAATTTCTTTGCGCCGCAAATGGGCGTGCAATGGCGCAAACTCAGTTTATCGAATGCGGGTTCGCGTTGGGGCAGTGCGCGCATTGACGGCGCTATTCGACTCAATTGGCGACTGATCCACTTAAAGCCAGAAGCGATTGACTATGTGGTGGTGCATGAGTTGGCACATCTGCGCGAAATGAACCACAGTCCTGCGTTTTGGAAAGTGGTGGCAGAAATTTTGCCCGACCACCTAGAGCGACGCAAAGCTTTGCAAAAAGAAAATCTGGCCAACTGGGCTTGATGCGCTAATGCATGCCCTCAAACTCAAGTCGTCACCTTAGCCCAAAGTTTTAAATCGCCAGACACCTTGCGCATCTTTGGTTCTTGACATCTTTCCGTCAAACCACAGCGCATGCAAATGCGCCACAGATTCGCCAATGGCAAACGTGGTTTGGTGAAAATCCAAAGGCCTTTTAAAAATCACCTTCAGCATGTCGTGTGCGCTGCCAGCTTGCTCGCTACAAGCGGCCAAGACTTCGTTCAATCGGTCTTCATGGTGCTTGAGCAATTGCGCAGTCCGTGTGTGCAAGCCCACAAAGGGCCTGCCATGTGATGGCAGCACCAACGTGTCTGCAGGAAGCGGGTCAAAGTGATGAAGTGATCGCATGAACAAAGACAGTGCGTTGGCCTCGGGCTCCTGCGCATACACGCTGACGTTGGTGGAAATTTTAGGCAGAACCATGTCGCCGCTGATCAGCACCTTGGCCTCCTCGCAATACAGTGCCATGTGTTCAGGTGAGTGCCCCCAGCCGCTGATGCAGCGCCAAGTACGGCCGCCTATTTGTAACGCACGGTCGTGCATGAGTCGGTGATACGCCTCTGGCACGGTAGGCACCATCTTGGCGTAATACGACACGCGGTCTTTAATTTGTTGTTGGTCGGATGGCTCACGCCAGCCGTGGTCAGCAAAAAACTTTTGGGTGCTGAGGCCCCCAAAGTTGGATGCACCTGTTGAGGCTAGGAGTGCCGCTTGATACTCAGTGGCACTCATCCACAGGGGCGCGTTAAATTGTTCGCACAGCCAATGCGCCAAGCCCATGTGGTCTGGGTGCATGTGCGTGACCACCACGCGCAAAATGGGCAGACCTTTCATGGGGCCTGCCATCACTTGGCGCCAAGCTTCTTGGGTGCCCGGATTGGTCACGCCGCAGTCCACCACTGTCCAGCCATGTCGCACCCCTGTGGGTGTTTCCTCTTGATCGGCCAGCAACCACAAATTGATGTGGTCTAGGGCAAAGGGCAAGGCCATCCGAATCCACCAAATCCCAGGTGCCACTTCCAAGGCCTGTCCCAACTCGGGCAAAGTGGTGCCCAACGGGAAATGCAGGGCTTTTTCGCCTGCCAGCAGGTCGGCTGGGTTCACTTGGACGGTGGGAGAGGCAGTTTGGGTCATGGCAATTCAGGGTTTGGGAAAAATCCCGTTGGTAATTGACGTTTACGTCAACGTCAATTACATTTAAGGCATTGTAAGTCGCACCAGACGACCCCGTCTGTCGCCTGTGCGCAAGCAAGAACGACGCAGGAAATTAGCAGCATGGCAACTCAATTCTCAATCAGCGACTTGGCCAAAGAATTTGACCTCACCACGCGGGCCATTCGTTTTTATGAAGACATGGGTCTGTTGGAACCAGAGCGATCTGGGCCGGGTGGCCGAAACCGGGTTTATTCCTCACGTGACCGTACGCGACTCAAGCTGACCTTGCGTGCCAAGCGACTGGGTTTGTCCCTCACGGAGGCAAAAGAGCTAATTGACATGTATGACAGCCCTCGCGATACGGGCCCACAGTTGAAAAAGTTTTTGGTGGTACTGGCCGAGCATCGTCAGCAACTGGAATCGCAACTGGCCGATTTGCATGCCACGCTTGAGGAAGTTAAGACGCATGAAAAAGATGCAAAAAATTTGCTCGCAAAGGCTGACAAACTGGCACTGAAAAAAGGTGCTGCATGAGCACCCATGATCTGACATCGCCCATGGCGCAGCGCATTGCTGACAGCATGGCACGGCAAGGCATGATGAAACACTTGGGGGCCAAACTTCTGCGCGTCGAAAAAGGCCAAGTGGAAATTGCCTTGCCCTATGGCGACAAAGTGACGCAGCAACAGGGGGGCTTCCATGGTGGCGCCATGGGTGCGTTGGCCGACATTGCCGGTGGCTACGCTGGGCTCACCGTACTGCCCGATGGCATGGAAGTGGTCACTGTCGAATACAAAATTAACTTTTTAAGTGCCCACCAAGAAGGCGAATTGCGCGCTGTGGGCAAGGTGGTAAAGGGCGGCAAACGCATCGTTGTGACCACTGCCGAAGTTTTTCACATCGACACACAAGGCAAAAAGTCCATGTGTGCCGTGATGCAGCAAACCCTTGTGCCCGTTGCGCAAACCTATTGATTGAATTTGGAGAGATGACCATGAACATGCCCGGCTTGAACTTTCAATTAGGCGAAGACATTGACGCGCTGCGCGATGCCGTGCGCGATTTTGCCCAAGCAGAAATTGCCCCTCGCGCAGCTGAAATCGATCGCACCGACCAGTTTCCCATGGACCTGTGGCGCAAGATGGGCGAGGTGGGTGTGTTGGGCATCACCGTGCCCGAAGCCTATGGCGGCGCCAACATGGGCTACTTGGCGCACATGATTGCCATGGAAGAAATTTCTCGTGCATCGGCCAGCGTGGGCTTGTCGTATGGTGCGCACAGCAACTTGTGTGTCAATCAAATCAAACGCAACGGCACTGAAGCGCAAAAGC
>JACCDK011851595.1_pt1 | contig 14249 bp, 13 predicted proteins | sample 7445871 | NCBI WGS metagenome assembly JACCDK01 (sample SAMN15323436, study PRJNA562643) | freshwater metagenome | isolation source: river surface water | place: USA:Blue River Watershed | collected 2017-08-15 | reverse complement strand
GGGATACATTTGGGTTTCATGGCCTTTACAATTTTCCGCATATTGCACCTCCGGTTAATTGGCCCGAGCTGAGCCAGATACCGAGATATGCATTAGGAAGCCGAGATTACAGCGAACTGATATCGGTCTACATTAAATGTCGCGACGGGCGCTCTCTTTTAATGGCAATCAATTTGTTGCTCCGACTAATTCGTAGCGCGAAGTTGAAGGCAAGTGCCAAATCTATGTGGACCACATTGAGGTTTCTGCTTGGCAGGGTGCCGGCGGAGTCGACCTAGAGCCCGAGTGCCTTCGCTATTCTTGGTAGCGACCGATCCGCTATGTCTTTTTTTTCAGTTTTCCAGATCGCTTCCAACAGCGTAATGCGGTTGAGGTCTATTTTTCGCCGAGGCGTCTTTTCGATGAAATTGAGCAAGTCGGCAGTCGCTGACGATGCCTTAAGTCGCTCGTGCCAGATATGGGACTTTTCGACTGCTCGTGAGCGCAGCTTGCTCTCCTTAGTTATATCTAACAAAGTCTCAACAATGTCGTCAGGCTCGAGGCTCGGTATAAAGGTGACTGCGCCACTAGGCGCTGAGGCGGTAAGTCCGTCGCCACGCGTTGATAATATCGGAAGATTTTGACTTATGTAATCGAGGCACCGCACCCTGTGGGCTTGCCAATTCTCGAAGCCATCTTGATTGACGTTCAGGCCGAAATCGGAGGCCGCATATAACAACTTTAGGTTCTTTGCCCCTTCTTCCCAACTATTCTCGACATGGATGCAGCAGTCCGTGTTTGGCCCAGTCCTTCGATTACCAACCAGATCTGCATTATCTTCCAAAATTTTGCGGGTCTCAGCAATGTAATCACTATGGTCAGCGTTTTCCCGCTGCTTAAAGCCTGAAAGCGCGAGAACCAGTTTGTTGTCTTTTCTGCGGGCGGCCATGATGAAGCCACGCAAGAAATCGTTAAAGCCAGTCCATCTCCAGATGCCACCGCCGTTAGTAATCAAAACTTGTTCGGGGCGTAGCTTCATAACTTTCCGGGCTTCGTCCCGGGCAATCTCCAATGTTTGCGCAGGTGGCAGGAGAGGATTCACCAATATGCGGTCGGGTTCCCTCCAACCAGCAAGCCAGCCATAGAAAGTTGATGCAATTTCCTTCATACGATCATTCTGAACAGCGATGAAGTCGATGTGATGGCGGACCGAAATGAGCTGGGCGCGTGTCTGATCGCCTTCCATCAAGTAAGGCATTTCAATAAAATAAAGAGCAGGATGTATGGCAAGCTTTTTAGCGTATGGCGCGTGATCCGACACAAATGCTTGGGGATGGTTGCAAACTACCAAATCGGGCTTAAGGCCCGCAAGCGTATTCTGCGATGTCCCAACCTTTAAGCGCGGCTTTACGTCCAACAGTTCAAAGTTGGGTCCGTTTGCATAGTTCGCTATGCTGGTGAAGTTAATCTTATGGCCAGCCTCCAACCCGACACTTGCAAGCTGGAACAGGTTTTGGTCGTGGCTCATGCTCGTCTGAGGCAGCGCCCCAGTTTTTAACACTTCGAGCGAAAAGTCATCAAAAAGAATTAAAATTTTCATCATCAAGCGTCCATCAACGAAGCAATGCGAGCCGCGACCGCGTTCCGGTACTGCGCTACAACCTGTTCTGTTTCGGCTTCGATAACCGACTTCGGCAGATTAGAGGTATCTCGTTTCGTGCCAGAAATTATCTTGGGTAAAACCTTACCGTAAGTATTGCTACTGTTTAACTTAATTCTGTCTTGCTCGGCCTGTCTCGTTAACCGGATGAGTGTGTTTGGGTCTGACTCAAGGCTCCTTATTGCCTCTACATAAGAACTAACTGAACCGGCCTTGACCAGTTTGCAGCTTCCTGACATTTGTTCAGAAAGGGTGCACCCAATTGTAGATAGCACCGGCAACCCACTGGAAAGATAGTCCACAAAACGGACGCGGTGGGACTGCCATGATTCTAAGCCTTCTTTATTCACGTTCACCCCGAGATCCGCTGCTTCCAAAATCTTCGGCAAATTCCGGCCACCCGATGACCAATCTGATTGGATCGTGATAGTTTTGTTCGCAGACAATTGGTCGCTGAAATGTTGAGGATACCGTTTGGCCAAACCCTTGATCTTATCAGCGACCGGGTTGCGTTCGTCGTTGTCGGGTTGCGTCAGCCCGGGTAAGTAGAGGCGAACAGAGTTTCCACCCTGCTCTGCATATAAGAGCATTGCCTTTACAAGAGTGTCTAGATCAGTCCATGGCCAAGCTCCACCTGCGCTGACCAAAAGAACAGTCTCTTCACAAACTCCGAGATCTTTTCGCGCACGCGCTTTTTCCAGCCGCGTTGCTTGCCCGGACGCATAGCCCAATGGCGCGACAAAGGTTCGGTCATAAGGATCCCAACGCGCAAGCCAGTGCACCAACGTAGACAAAATGCCTCTCATGCGGTCGTTTTGGGTGATAAAATAGTCAACGTGTTTCCGGGCAGCCTTTAGCCACTGCAACACATACTCGCCATCGAAAAGATGGGGAGACTCGATCATGTGCAATGCCGGCACTACACCAAGTATGATCGCCTCAGGGTAAACGTCCTTCAAACGGAGATTTTCGATTCCACTGGATGTGACAACAGTCATATCAGTGTCCGTTATACTGGAGACATCAGCTTCGAAATACGGGTAGACCTGTTTTATTTTGAGAGCCGACACCACTCGGGTCGGGCCCGCAAACGCAGCAATATAGACATCTGATTTAAGACGAAGCGCTTCGTGCGCGAGAAGAAGCAAGTTCTTGTCGTGGCTGTACGGCAAGGTAGGTTCCCGCCCTAATGTCAACGCTTCAAAGCAGCGCGGATCAAACAATAAAAGGAAGCTCGGTTTCTGCGCCTGATTTGCAGTGCGAGAGATTTTCGACTTGCGGGCCTTTGTCATTGTAACGGCTCCCCTCTGTGATGATCGAGTGCGATTTGATATTTTTCAGCAGCCTTCCCGAGCAGGTCCAAACAATATGCAATCTGATTAGGCGTCAAAAAATTCATGTAATCGCCGGACATGCCGTAACGGAAGAAAGAATTCGTGTCTCGTTGGCCGCTCATCCGACCGCCCGACAGTCTTTCAAATGAAACCTCTTTTGCGATAAGATCCAGAAAAGAGTCATCCGCAGCCAGACCGATGAACTCAAAACATTGGCCAACAACATTATGAAAATCGCCGAGTAGATCCTCGTAGTGAACGATCATTACGCGGTCTGGAAAAGCATTTTTTGCAGCTTGCGCGTCATGTTGGTCACACTTCCATTCTTGAAGAAGTCGATCAAAGTCGCCCCTAAGAAAATCAGCATCAGTTCCCAGTGCACCGACTGTTTGACTGCTTACCTCTAATCTCGCCTTTACCTTCATTAATGCATCATACGAGATCGCTCGTTGTGACCAGTTCGCTCGCCCGTCGGTTGAGAAAATGCCCATGCGATCTAGGTTCAATTCATGGAATACAGAGGAGACTAAAACGTCCATCGGGTTCCTCACCACATGAATGATCTTAAGCTCCTGAAGCGCTTCAAGCGCCTTGACGTATATGCGCGAATAGCCGGGCGTCCTATCCGCGATGGTCCCTCGCCACCAATGCTGGATACGAGCGAGTGTGTCGCTAGCAAAGCAGATATCAAGGTAATCAAATAATTCGTCGGAAAAGTTCAGACCGTGAGGCCACCGCGACCACGTGTTGCTGGCCATAACATCGCGGTATAATGCTCTTCCTTGAACAGTTCGAAGTGCACGCGTAGCCCTTTCGAACAAGGCGCCTTCGTGAAGGACTAGGAAGTCGGGATGGCCATTCAAGATATGCTGCATCCACGTAGTGCCAGACTTGGCCTGTCCGGAAACAATCAGTTTACATTGGCTTTTTTGCATAGCCTCGGCCAAGGCGTGCCTTTCTGCCTCGCATCCCACGGAGTAGGACGGCACCGCCAGAGGGGCTTGAGCGAATAGCTGGCCTCCTTGATAAAGGCGAAGCTCGAAATCGTCTTGCGACAGCGCGCCTATTTCAATTGCAATTACAATCTGCCTCGTCGCGTCGAACGGCTGGCCATGGGGCAATTCCGGAAAATTGATGTAGAAGAAACGATCCCCGCTCCCTGGCACGAGTTGCAGCGAGAGAAGCCCCGCACCCTCTCCGTCACCGGCGTAAGGCGCTGTTAGATGTATGAGGATGAGGTGATCGAAATTCGCGATTAGCGCCCCCACAACAGAAAAGTTCGGCCGAGCAGGACGAGGAATCCATCTGTCTTTCAACAGCGAGTATTTAATTTCTTTAGATTCCACTAAATCACCTATAATCAATATTAAATTAGTAAATTAGGCCCAATATATTTTTCCTAATATTATTCTCAAACCCTTCTCTCGCTCTCTGTTTAGCCTCGATTGAAACTATCCGACCAGTGTAATCGAGCAGGCTCTGGCCCCACTGCTCGTGATCTCCGGGATTTCGACCGGGTTCCGAAAGAATGTGGTCTACTGCTGGGCCATATGTTCGATGGCTCGAATAGTATTCCGCAATTTGCCCCATCTTTTGTCGTTTCCGCTCTAGCGTGCGGCCGCCTGCCTCAATGGCAGAGAGAATTGCTAAATAGCTCTCTTTGTTCCCCGCCTCGGCACGGAATACGGCGTCAGGATAGCGATCTGAAATTTCATCGCCGTAAGTATTAATGACAGGCATTTTGAAATATAAATAATCCAAGAAGCGAAGACGATAGCTTTGCCAATTTTCCAAAGATGGCTTATTGACATTGAGGCCGATATCGGATCCAAATGTGTAGGCCTTAACAATCTTTGATGCAGAATCCCAATCATTAAATATAACAACGCTGTTGCCAATTACATCTCTGTGCTTCTCTAATATTGATTCAAATTCATCTATATAATTCTCATGATCAAAATTCACCGGCTGCTTGACGCCCATCACATATAATCGCAGCTTGGATCTTCTGCCCTTCACGTGCGTGCAAAAGGCATCGAAGAAACAATTGAAATCGGTCCAGCGCCATACGCCGCCCGAATTTATAATTGCAATATCATCATGTTGAAGGCCCATCTCAGCCCGTATCTGGCCTCGATCGGGCAAGTTACGAATCTCTTCGTCGACGATCCCCAGAGGGGCAACCAGTATTCGATTTCGGTGAGGCCATTTTGCCAGCAGCTCCATCATCATATGGAGAATATCTTTCATCCGCTCGTTCTGCGTGATGAAGAAATCGATATGGTATCTGCAGGCTGTGATCAGATCATGGACATATTGTCCAGGGAATCGCTCAGGGCTCTCGGCCCAATGAATTGCAGGGATGATCGCAACGATCTTTGCATTGGGGTAAAGATGCTTTACGTTCAGCGCCTCGGGGAAAACAGACACCACCACGTCGGGCTCTATCTCTTCGCGGCTAAGCGAGCGGCTTTGCTGCTTCCAATAAGGGTAAACGGCGGTAACCCTCTTGTATGTTGGCTCGATCATGTGCCGCTGCGCAGACGCAATAACAACGTCACAAGAACGGCGAATGCATTCGTCGGCGAACTGATACAAGTTTTTATCGTGACTATACATGGAGCCTGGAGGAGCCCCATCGACCAAATAGGGAAGTGTCACGTGGTCGATAAGAATAAGTATCTGCATCAAATATCTGCTTCTTCGTCAGCTTGCTTAAGCTCTGAAGTCCGATCCAGCCAATGATGACCCATAAGGGCAATGTCCATCGTCTTTAGTGCAGCGGCGTATTTGCGCCGGTCATTGGTGCGAATGCGGCATAACAACTCGTGGTACTTCGAGGCTCCATATGTGTCCGATTCCATCCCAAATTGGCCACGGTCGATTAGACACAGTTTCCTTGCAAACCGCGCCGCCAACGCAAAAGCGGAAGCAGCGCCAGCGTGGTCCTCCAGATGATTCAAAAGGTACATTGCATGCGAATAGAACAAGCGCGCAGCGCCTGGCTGAGCGGCTGTTGCTGCAGACGCCGCGCTCTTTGCCCGCTCAAATTCGATTATATTGGCAGTGAAGTCTTCAAGCATGCCTTCGACTAAAGGAAGCGTTAAGGTCATCTGGTCCCAAAGGCCCATATCTGAAAGCTGGCAGTATAGTCGCGCCGCCGCAGCCTTCGATGCGCGAGCCGACCTGTCAACCGCCACACTCTCCAAGTAACGGGCTTCGAGCTTCGCCGTTTCAGTGGCATCAACGTTCATGGTCATGAGTTCCGGGACGAGCGATCCACTCACTGAAGGGCGCCAGTGCACGAGCAATCGCCCGTTGCAATCGACTATCGCTGCATCACCAAGGCCAGCTTTCTGCAGTGTTGTCTGCAGCCCATTTATAGTTGGGAAAAAGCACGGGCCATGAGAAGGCAGAAGGGTCAACGCATCGATAGAGCGGTCGATATCGTAAACACCTTTAGCGGAAGGCACGACGAGGAATAGCTCACCTGCAGGGCTCAGCAGGTTGGCGACCGACTTCAAAAATGCCACCGGATCGCTGGCGATCTCCAATTGGCCGCGGCAAAAAATAACGTCGAAGGCCTGCTTGGCGCAAGACGACCATTCGAACCATTTCTGCATCCTAACTTTGCAGCCAAGCCATTTGCCACCTTCCCGGGCTGGCGGAGAATTGTCCCAACCAACAGCAGTCCATCCTCTAAGAAGCCGAACAGCATCAACCCCAAAGCCGAAGCCGCAGCCTATTTCGAGATAGCTACCATTGGAGCGAGATGATGTGATCTTTACCGGAAACGCAATGTTTTCGCCAATCTTAGCAGAGCGAGAAATGTCAAACTGGACTGCAAACGGGTCCCGATACTCTGATGCGGTGTATTCGCCAAGGTTCGGCGCAACATGCGTATCACAAACGATGCATCGAAAAAAAACTGTAGCGCCAATAGTATAGGATTCTTCTTGCCTTGTTATATCACCGCAAATAGGGCAACTGCCTTCGCAGAAGGTGGGTGATGAAAACCGAGGGAAAGCGAGATTACCATCGCTGACTTTGCCGAGGCGAAGCAACGACCAGTGACCCGCACCCAGTTGGGTGAATGCGGCTTTAGGAATAGGCTGACGTTTGAAGATCATTTTGGTTTTTCGCAGTATGCTTCCCACACGCTCTTCAGTCCATCTTTTAACGAGGTTGCCGGCGACCAACCTGGCACTCTTGCCAGTCCGCTGTAAGGTACCATCACCTCCCTAGGGCGATAACTTCTGCCACCCCAATTAATATCGACTGGCCTTCCAGTGACTTCCTGAACCATCTCGGCAACATCTCTTAACTTTGTATGTACGCCGGTCGAGACACCGTAAATGTTCATTCCGCCGTTGCCTGATGCCATTGCCTGCTCGGCCGCCATGACGATCGCAATAGCGGCATCATCTACATACACCAAATCGATCTTTTGCTCACCAGGCGACATATCAAGCCGATCCCCAGAAACAGCAGTTTTGAAAATCAGGTCAACAATCTTATTCCTGTTATCGCGTGGCCCATAGTTATCGAACATCCTTAGCGATGTAACGTTCAGACCAAGATCTGCGTAAGCGCATGAAAGGTCGTCCCAAGCCTGCTTCGTTCCCGCATAAAAGTCGAACGGGCTGTAGCTACCGTCCAACTCACAAGTTTGCCAACTCGAGCCGCAGCTAATAAAGGCCCGCTTGTTGATGTCGACCATCCCTCGAGCCAACGCGCACGGAAGGGCTACGTTGCTTTGGAGCATTTTGGAAATCAGATCGGGCGTTGACGCATTCCCCGCCATCGCCGCAATAGATATAACGCAATCGGGCTCGTAATCTCTCACTGCCGAATATGCTGATTCCAAGTCACCGGCCAGTTGCAGCGACTGGACCGAGTGCCCCCAGCGCGTTAGCGTCCAGGAACTCTCGGCTTGAGGACGAGCGCTGAAGATTTGCGACTTCGTGGCCTTTTTGTACCAGTCGCCATGCCACGTTGCGCCCCAGGAAACCTGTGGCGCCCGTCATTAAAACGCGAGCCATTTAAATAAACTCCCCCAGCAGTACTAACAATATGAACGTTGTTTACGCAAAGTCCCAGTCGTATAATGCCTTTGCCCAGCCTCGAAGCGAGTAAGGATGATCTTTCTGCAGGAGCTCGAATTCAGCGTCAATGATTTCCTGCTCACTACCAACCTTTGCATCTGTCAATAGCTTTCGAACATTAAATGGTTCTACTATGCGTCTATAAACCACGTCTTTTTTGAGTATTCCCGCCCCGACAAATAATAGAAGAGCAGCGCCATGATGGATCTGACTTCCGCGAAAGACATGCTGAAGAAGAGCATCAATTAACTTCGATTTAGCAGCAGAAAGGGCAATGCGCTTTTGCTCGCCATCTTCTAAACCAAGAAGGTAGCGTCTGATATTTACAATTGCCAAAGGCGCAGCAAGCTGATCTTCGCTAGGCACACTTGTTTCTTTGGAAACTTCGGGCAGCACCGCCAACAGATCGGTCTTGTATGATTTGGCCAGTTCACGATCAATAAAGGCCAGCGGCGTGCCAACTGCCGACCTAAAATGCTGCTCCATGGCCTCAGCTATCGCGCACAAGCTCTCAAAACTGTGGGTGTTTAGCACCTCTTTTAAGCGAGACAGCGACCACAAAACTCGAGGAGCGAAGCCGGCTTCAATCATCTTTTTCGAAAATCCGATTTCACCCGCGTTTATTGCATGGCGTCGCGTCGAGTATGGCCTGTATTTTCGCCAATATTTATCAAACGCTTTTGAATAAATTACCTTCTGAGACAGTCCTATAGAAAACGATCCAAGGTGTCGGCCAAAATTGTAGTTCTCTGTCAGTCCAGAAAAATCGCCTCCAGCGTCCAGATGCCGAAATATTTCGGCTTCTGCAGACTCGAAAGTTAAAATACTGTCGTTAAGCAGAACAATGCGTTCCGCTGTTTTTCCTTGATCTTCGAGTCCATTGAGCAGCCAAGTAATGCTATCCTGATAACATCCGAAGTCTCGACCAAAAGGCAATCTTGAAATTACCACCCAGCCGTTAGCTATTGCATCGACAAACAGTTCGTCAGTTCTAGGATGGTTGGAACATACTATAATTGCATACCCGGCCTTTTGAAATTTGGTAAGCAAGCGGACATGTGCGCTTGCAACCTCAAGCGTAGGATAAGCAGCAAAGATTACAAATTTGCGGGAGTGAGCAATAGAGTTGGCATTCGCGATTGCCCTGATGCGGGATCGGCCACCAAGAGCCAGCAACGCCAGCTTTAAGCGGTCCTTGGCCTTGTAAGAATTTTCAAGTATCGGAACGGCTATCGGCTTTAAAGCGCGCTTTAAATTGAATTTCATGACAAGTTCCCCGCTGTGCTGCTTTCGTAAACTGCCTTTGTGAGCTCTGCGATCGCAAGGGAAGAAGTAATGCCGGGCGACTCGATGCCAAACAGGCAGATCAGTTTTCCGCCGTTAAAATCGAACTTTTGTATTTTGAAGTCTGCGTCTACCATGCCGCGGCCAGTTATCTTTGGTCTAATTCCAGTGTAGGCAGGCGCTATTTCTCGTTCCCGTATGCTAGGGAAATACTTTTCGATAGCGGCCAGGAATTCTGCTTTGCGGGTGTCATCGAACGAGTAATCGATCCGATCCAACCATCTCACATCCGGGCCAAAGCGCGCCGCGCCAGCTAAATCGAGTGTAACGTGCACGCCCAAGCCACCTTTCTGCGCGACCGGATAGATCAAATGACGGAATGGCGCCTTACCCATCAAACTATAGTAATGGCCAATTGCGTAGTATGCTTCTGGTATGGCAGTGGGATCCAAGTCTCGAACGTTGCGCGCGACATGCGTTGCATAGAGACCGGCTGCGTTAACCATATTTCTTACAGGTATGGTCTCTTCTTCTTCCGCGAGCTGAATCTCGAAGCCGCCCTTTACAGGTGTGGCTGATTGAAACTTTGTATTTGGCACGTACAGACCGCCAGCGACTTGAAAATCACCCAATAGAGCCGTCATCAAACCGTGGCTATCGATAATTCCCGTCGATGGCGACCATAGCGCTGCGTGCGATACAATGTCTGGCTCAAGCGAACGAACAAACGCCCCATCGCGCCATTCGATGTCGGTCACACCGTTTTGGTAAGCAGACTCTATATACCCCTTTAGAACCGCTACTTCGTCACTTGTTACCGCGACTATGAATTTGCCTAGTTTCTTATGCTCCACGTTGCGCGATGCACAATAGTCGTAAAGGAGCTGCTTCCCCCGCACGCAAAGCTGGGCCTTCAATGAGCCTGGCCGATAATAAATCCCGGCGTGAATCACCTCCGAGCTCCGAGAACTGGTCTCAGAGCCGTAAAGGCTGTGCTGTTCTATCAGAACGACAGATTGACCAGACAACTGAAGTTCACGAGCGACGGCTATGCCTACGACGCCAGCGCCCACAACCATACAATCAAAATCAAAATTCAATTCTGGCCCCCAAACCTGGCCGTTTCACGACTCAGATGGCTCTCATTGCTTCCAAGTTATGAAAGCCCCCCCCTAGGCTCGGCCACGAACGGTCCTTGTCCGAAATTTCTAGAACGGGAGCTGGCAACTCGAGCCCGATTGTCGGATCATCAAAACGGATGCCCCGTTCACTCTTCGGGTCGTAAAAGTCACTTACCAAGTAAACAGCTTCAGTTTGATCTTTTAAAGTCAGGAAACCGTGAGCGAAGCCGCGCGGGACATACATCATTTTCCTGTTTTCAGCAGTCAGTTCTGCACCAAACGACTTCATAAATGTCGGCGAATCCGGCCTTAAGTCCACAATGAAATCATAAAGACTTCCTGAGACACAGCGAACCACCTTCACTTCTGAAGAAGGTGGCAACTGATAGTGAAGACCGCGCAGGACGCCAGCTTTGGAGCTGAGCGAGTTATTAACCTGCACAAACTTTGATACGAGCCCATGATCTTCAAACTCTTGGGCACAGAAAAGCCTGGCAAAAAACCCTCTGTCATCGCCGCGTTTTTCGAGGTCAATCGTGTAGGCACCAGCTAAAGGTGTTTCATGGAACAGCATAAAATCTCCGACGGGTGAAAATGGCTACAAGGTGGTAGCCCTGTGGCCATCTTCAAGGCCAAGCAGCCCAAGTCAACTCCGAGCTCAGTCGCCCAGCATCTACATGCGCTTCCAAAACTTTCAAGCGCATGAAATGCGACGACCGAAAGTTGCTGTCTGAAAAGTCCATTTGACGCATGCCGGAGACCAATTCGTTGATTGAGCTCTGCAGAGTGCTTAATGGCTGATGGTTTGGAGCTAAAGCACGGTATTTGCTGAAATCAACCCGATAAGACCGCTTATCGGGCGGCGCATTAGTGTTGATACTAACGCTTGTTCCGGGCACCGCGGCAGCAACAGCGGCTGCCAAGTCCTTGACCTGATAGTTCCACTCATCGGCGCCGACATTGACAGCTAGATAGTTGCTGGATTCGTCGGGATTTCGTACGAGAGCCCATTCAACCGCTCGTGACATGTCCTTTACATCAATGAGCGGTCGCCAAGGAGACCCATCACTTAGGACCGTGATTTCACCGCTAGCTAAAGCGCAAGCAACGAAGTCATTCAACACGAGGTCAAGCCTCAAACGCGGGGACATGCCGCACGCGGTCGAGAACCGCAGAGACGTTGCCACGGCATTGCCAAAATCCATCGCCTCGAGCGCGCGTTCGGTGGCAACCTTAGATTTTGCATAGGCAGTTAGCGGGTTAAGAGCATCCGTTTCAGACCTTGGACCGCCCTCGGCGTAGCCATACATGCTGCAGCTAGACGCAAACACAACTCGTTTGGCGCCAGCGTCGACCGCACGCCGAGCTATGTCTGCACACGCTTCGTAGTTGATCGCACTCGTTACCGCTTCATACTTGGACCCCATCGGGTCATTGGAAACGGCAGCAAGAAGCACTACGGCATCTACAGAGGCGAGAACCTCATCGCTGATATTGCGTACGTCGCCGAAATACTGACGGTCTACGAAAACCTCAGGAAGTGAGTGCGCCGCTGTTAAGCAATTTCCGAACAACCCAGAGTCATAGCCATAAATTTGGCAACCTGGAATTGTTGCCCGAAGATGTTTCACCAACACCGGGCCAATATAGCCCATCTTTCCAGTAATCAATATTTTCATATTATCTCACCAAGTCTTCCATGGGGCTTTGTTGTTGTCCCACAAGCCCTCAAGATACTGTTTGTCGCGAAGTGTGTCCATCGGCTGCCAGAAGCCCTGATGAAAATGCACGGTCAACTGCCCCTCTTTTGCAAGGGCCTCGAGAGGCTCCCGCTCCCATACTGTGTGATCGCCCTCAATGTACTTACCCACTTCTGGGGATAAAACAAAAAAGCCGCCGTTAATCCATCCACCATCACCTTGGGGCTTTTCCTTGAAGCCAAGCGCGCGGTCTCCATCATACTCAATGGCGCCAAAACGCCCTGGTGGCTGGGTTGCCGTAACGGTAGCCAATCGGCCCGCCGCCTTATGCTTTGCAATGACAGTTGATATGTCGACGTCACCGACACCATCGCCGTACGTAAGGCAAAACGCCTCGTCTTTCTCGACGTACGGCAAGATACGTTTGATACGGCCGCCTATCATAGTCTCCGGCCCGGTGTCCACGAGGGTTACCGACCACGGCTCGCTGCTGCTCTGGTGCACGGTAGTTGTATTGTCGCGAATGTCAAAGGTCACATCTGACTTGTGCAGCGCGTAACTCGCGAAGAGCTCTTTGATGACATAACCCTTATAACCGAGGCAGACCACGAAATCATTGACGCCATGCGAAGCGTACATCTTCATAATATGCCACAGGATGGGCATTCCACCAATCTCAATCATGGGCTTGGGGCGAACGGAAGTTTCTTCCGCGAAACGGGTACCCAGCCCCCCCGCTAACAATACTGCCTTCAACTGCTATCTCCTCGGAGGTACAACTCTATTCCCTGCTCCACATCGTCGAAATGCGTCATTCTCCCTCGAGACAAAACGATCACCCGGTCACAGTGCTCGCGAACATATGAAGGATCGTGAGAAACGATCACAAAGGCGTGTTCTTTTCTCTTTTCAAACAACTCATGATGACACTTTTCGTGAAATCGGCTATCTCCGACCGAGACAACTTCGTCAATCAAAAAGCAATCAAAATTAACAACCATCGAAATTGCGAAAGCCAAACGAGCAGACATGCCGGATGAATAAGTCTTCACAGGCTCTTTAAGGTAGCGTCCTAACTCCGAGAATTCTGCAACAAAGTCGAAGGCTGTTGCGTAATCTACTCCATAGATGCGACAAATAAACTTGATATTGTCCCGACCCGTAAGAGAACTCTGGAAAGCACCTCCAAAGGCGAGCGGCCAAGAAACCGACATTCTTCGACGAATTTGACCAGAAGTAGGCAGTTCAGATCCACTAAGAAGTCGCACCGAAGTGGACTTGCCCGCACCATTCCGGCCCATGATTCCGAGTTTCTCATGCCGGCCAATTACAAAACTGACGCTGTCCAGCACAGTATTATATCCACCACGTACTGGATAGCGCTTAGTAACATTAATGAACTCTATCATGACGGAGTTACTCGGCGGCTTAAGTAAAGCGTATTTGACAATCCAATCAGCGTTAGCGCGGAATTCCAAGCCACCAGATACCACGCATCATAGTGAGCCTTGAATGCTGAACCGAAGAACCCTTCGCGGATGATCTCGACTGCGTGCACCATCGGGAGCAAAAGCACATAGGACTGGGCAACTTCGGGCAGGCTGCTCACGATGAAAGCGGCGCCCGAAAGAGGGAAAAGAAAGTAAGTCAGAGGATGCCATAGCTTCTCAATTACCTCGGATCGCTCACTCACAGAACCCAAGGTTAGTCCAAGAGACCATCCAAACCAATTGAGCAGCAACCAACCCCAAATAACTTCCAGCACATCTTCCGGCGCCTTCATCCAGCCAATCGACATGAAAAAAAGGCTCAAAAAGGCGAAGGACATCGTTACGCCCCCAGACTCTAAAAGGAGCCGAGCAAAGTAAATATCCGTTAAGCGCACATTTCGATGGTGCATCAAGCCAGCATTGGCCGATACTCCATTGAGCAGCCGACCGGGCATATTACGCCAAAGAAGAACCGAGGAATAACCGGTGACGGCGAACGGAACGATTGGCAAGTCGGACCCGTGCACTGCCTTAGTGAGGGTCCAAAAGGCAGTGATCCCCAACGTAAAAATCATG
>JACCDK011588339.1_pt1 | contig 14250 bp, 17 predicted proteins | sample 7445871 | NCBI WGS metagenome assembly JACCDK01 (sample SAMN15323436, study PRJNA562643) | freshwater metagenome | isolation source: river surface water | place: USA:Blue River Watershed | collected 2017-08-15 | reverse complement strand
CGGTAGTACAGGTGATTTTGGTTCATCTAGTTGGGGTTCGAATCCCTGAGGGACAACTTAAATTTTTTAATATGTATTTGTATTTTCACATCATCTGTATCATTTATTGTTATTACCAACTAATAAAAAAATACAGAAAGATTTCTAATCCAGGTATGATTGGTGTATCACCGGGTCTTGACCTTATAATGGTTTTAGTGTTAGCTCCAGCTTTGGCAGTTGTTGATTTATCATTAACATGGATTAGGATGTATAGGGAAGCGGATGAGGCTAGAATAAGAAATGATAAACGAGTACTTTAACGGAGAGATGCCTGAGTGGCCGAAAGGAGCAGTTTGCTAAACTGTCGTACTGGTAACGGTACCGAGGGTTCGAATCCCTCTTTCTCCGCACATTGTAGTGTGACGAAACTTTGGCAGACGTGCCCTCCTGTCTCGGGGGTGTGGATAAAGAAATAGACAAGTGATATGGGGTAGACCACCTTCCGGCCGGATGTGTTACTTGTTGAATCTCCACTTAGGCGGTTCGAATCCCCTCACTACAGCTAAACAATAATTATATAAAATGAAATGAAATGAAAAAATTCAAAACTCTCTACGGAACTCCAATCACCGATGTGGTAGACTACATAAGAGAGTACATCTCAACAAGAGAGGATGTTGAAATCCTTATTGGTTCTGACTCACAATGTTACGGTAATCGTAAAACGATTTATGGTATTGTAGTGGCACTTTATACTAAAGGTAAAGGTGCACATGTTTTATGTACACGTGAAACTGTTCCTATGGAACATAATACACAATCGAGACTATTAAGTGAGGTTTGGAAATCTATTGAGATTGCCGAATTTTTAAAAGAGAATGGTTTACCCAAACCAACGTGGATTGACATCGATTTAAATCCAGACCCAAAATACAAATCTAACTCAGTTCTAAGACAAGCGGTTGGTATGGTTGAAGGTATGGGTTATAAAGTTAGATATAAACATTTAGGTGCGTTAATGACATACGCTGCAAATCATTTAGTTAGAGCATAATTTTATTTTTTAAAATATTTTATTTATATTTGTAAAACAATAAAAGATAAGACTATGAAATGTATTAAATTAATTAAGGCAAGTAAAGGTCACGAAATTGGTGATGTTTTAAGAGTTGATGATAGTGAGGCAGATTTGAGAGTTAAAGGTGGTTATTGGGCATTTGCACCAAAAACTGAATATAAACTTTTTAAAAATCCTGATTATAAAACTAAGAAGACAAATGAAAAAGTTTCTTCTAAAAAACAATTAAAGAAGAATAAAACTTCTTAATAAAAAAAAATAAAAAAAGTTTCACAAATATTTTGTTTTTAAAAAAACTCTTCGTATATTTGTAAAACAATAAGAGAAAAAGTTCTTTGAATTAAAAATATTGGCCGCCTATGGTCATTAAATAAACTGTGAAAGCAGTATAAAGTGAATCTGAATTAGTTATTTAGGTTTGCGGTTTTCGAAAGAGAACTCGAGTAGGCAAGCGGGATATCATCGAACCTTAAGTACTGAGGGTAACACTGTAGGGAAAGTGGTTTGGTGACCGAGCGATACCGGTCGTTTGGTTGGGGTGGGAACACCGATAAGAATAACTCGTAGAATTGTTGTGAGAAGTACGGTCATCCAACCATACAATTGCGGAATTCAATACAATGGGAATCTTAAAACCGAAAGGTATGATTGAGTACAGGTGGTGCTGTTACAATCCTTGATTTGAATCTACCAAGGTTCATATCTCGAAGGGGTCCAAAAGTGTGGAGGTCGGGAGACTTCAGAGGGTAGTTTAGTATCGTGTCGTTCAAAAGATGACATGGCTGGTTGACGGACCGCTACCTTCCAAATCGGTAACTAAAATCATTTTGTTAATTTTGGTTTAACAACTTAAAAGCAAAAGGAAAAGTGTCCGTCAGTCATTGGAGACAGGTGACTACATAGTCGTGAGGGGTTCACGGCCACAAAGGGTCCCAAACCCGATGTGAATTACGAGAAAGTTCTCTAGTCCCGCAAGGATGAGTTGGGGTGGCAACCTCGAAGAGTAATGAGTATGGTGAGAGTATCTGATGACTTAAGGATTGGTTAATCTAATTGACCGTCACTGGTTGGTACGACTCAAAAGGTTGTGGATATGGAAGGAAACAATAATCTTTCTAAAGTCAACTACTAAAACATGTAATCTCAGTGTTTTTTTTTTCTATTAACTACATATTTTTTCTTGGTTTTTTATTAATAAACTAAGTGGTGGAACCTGAATGATATTTAAAAACCGTTCGGCCTCGATAAAAAAAGTCAGAAGAAATTCTGACTTTTTTTTTGTATATTCGAAAAAAAATATTATATTAGTAACATGAGAATCGTTTGTATATCTGACACACATAGTTTACATGATGGTATGGTTCATGAGATACCATCTGGTGATGTTTTAATACATGCTGGTGATATTTCTAATCGGGGTGGTGAGAAAGATGTAACTAATTTTATTCATTGGTTTCAAAACATCAAAGGATTCGATGAAAAAATATTTGTATCAGGTAATCATGACCATTGTTTTGAAAGAATTAATTTACCTCACCATAAAGGTGATTATAATTGGTTGAATCATTTAATGTCACCCGAGAATCTATCTCAGTCGGATATAACATACTTGGAAGATAATTTTATTACAATAGAAAGTCCTGAATTTTCAAGACCAATAAAATTTTATGGTAGTCCTTGGCAACCATGGTTTTATGATTGGGCGTTTAACTTACCAAGAATGGGAGAAGAGTTGTTACAAAAGTGGAATAACATACCTATTGATACGGATGTATTGATTACACACGGACCACCAAATGGGTTCGGTGATTTAGTTAATAATTGGAGACAACCTAATACAAATGTGGGTTGTGAGTTATTACGAAATAGAATAGAAGAAATAAAACCTTTATTGAATGTATTTGGTCACATACATGAAGGATACGGAATCTATACAAATGATAATACAACCTTTGTAAATGCATCGATTTGTACTTCAGATTATAGACCAACTAATAAACCAATCATCATAGAATTAACGGAATATGATGGTGAAATAATTACATCTTATGTCGAAGAATAATGAACCAATAAGTGTTGTCATATCCACAAAAAAAATTGACGACCAATACTTAAAACATGTTGAGAAGATGTTTTCACATCCGAAAACTGAAATACTCATATATGAAAATGATGGGGTTAATTCTTTAACCGAAATTTACAACATGGGATTGAGAGATTCAAAATATGATATTGTTGTTTTTATGCACGATGACCTTATTTTGGAAACTAAAAACATGACTCCAAAAATTGTAAAATTATTTGAAAAGCATTCTGATTATGGAATAATCGGATTGGCTGGTACCGATAATTTACTAAGTGGAATGTGGTGGCAAAGTAGAGAAGATATGTATGGAGTTGTCGGTCACATTCACGAAGGTAAAAGACACGTCAATCATTATTCTAAAACAACCTTTAATGAAAAATTAAAAGACGTTGTGGTTGTTGATGGTTTATTTTTCATGGTACATAAAGAACGTATAAAAAAACAATTTGTGGAAGATTTTAAAGGATTCCATTTTTATGATTTATCTTTCTGTGTTGAGAATTACTTAGAAGGTGTAAAAATTGGAGTCACCACCAAAATAAGTTTAACTCATAAATCCATCGGAATGACCAATAAACAATGGGAAAAAAATAAACTTTTTTTCGAGGCTCTTTATGAGAAACACTTTCCTTTGACCATTAAATCAACCAATTGATTTTGGTATAAACATAGATATTTATATATAAACTTTAAAAATTATGACTACAGTACTTTTAATTTTAGCGGTCCTATCCGGAGCGGCGGTTGTTACTTTTTTTCTTATGAAATCGGGTAAAATCGAGGACAAAGATGGTAATAACATTCCTGACGTTGTTGACAACAAAATTGCGGAAGCAAAAGAAGTTGTGGAAGAAGTAAAGGTGAAAGCAAAAAGAGTAAAAGAAGAAGCTCAAGATGTTGTAAATGCCGTTAAGGAAGTTGGAACTCAAGCCAAACAAGTCGTTAAAGCGGTAAAATCTGCAGAGCCAAGAAAAGGTAGAAAACCAAAAAAATAATACAAATTAAAAATTAGATATGGAGGGTTAAAATTTGTTTTTTAACCCTTTTTCATCTACATTTGTATTAAGTTTATCATATGGGGGTGCTTGGAATTGATTGGCGTTGATATGGTAAATGGGCACGTAGTCGGATGTCATCTACGACTTAAATCCACGGTGGTAACAATTAAACGGCAACGTTTACAACAACATGGAAGTAGCGGGTTTACTTGCAACTTCTAAAGTAGCTGCCTAACCAAGTTAGGTCCTACCTCGGGTCGACGTACATATAACCTAGGAACAGAAGTACTTAAAGTGTAATACCGCTTTAGAGTGTTGAAAGTAGCTGACCACTTTTTAAAATAACGGTTAGAAGGGTTTTTTAAATTTTACATAGAAAATTTAATATTTGTCAGTTATGAATAACTGAATAAACGTGTAGTCCATTTATGGTATTGCGAGCAAGACACGGGTTCGACTCCCGTCACCTCCACCAAATAAAAAACCCATCTAATGATGGGTTTTTTATTTAAACTATATTTGATGTATTTTTTGTGTTGTTTTTTGCTAATAAATTTAAGTTATTTAAATAATCTTGCAAAGAAACATTATCCGTCCTACCACCCCAACACATTAAATTTAATTGAAATGCATTATAAATCTTAGGTGATTTTAACATATCAATAGTAATACTTTGATTAGGATTCAATTTTAACATTGCCCTAACTTGAGCCATTCTTGATTGTACTTCATTTGGGTCACAAGCATATGCTCGATATTGAGGATATTCATCGTATAATTTTTTTGCATGTTCTTTTGAAAAATAATCTTCGTCATTTTTTTGTTGATTATTTAATCCAAATAAATTAGATACATATTTTATTGTATTTTGATACCAAGAACTTTTTGGATTACTTAATTTATAAATTTGATTTTGGTCCCACGTGTTAGATACATATTTTCTATACTGTCCGTTATCTATTGTGGTCGATGAATCTAACCCAATCAAGTCATGAATTATATGTTGTAGCTCATGAACTAAAAAACCATACACTTCTTCACCACTAAGTACTTTGGCATTGCCACAATTTACAAATACAATTGTTGGGGTTTTTGGTTTAACATACATTACTTCATCCCCAACCTCATTAAGATATTCAATTTTAGTTACTGAATTTATTCTTTTTACTGCGGTTATTAAGTCTTTGGATGTACTATCAATTAACTTAAAAATAGAATTTTTATCCATTTTTTGTAATTGCGGTTTACCATATTTTGTTTCAAGTATTTTACTAACAATACTTGGGTCATTCGTTAAACGATTTAACCACCACTGTTTTGCTTTATTTAACAGATTATAAGTAACAACGTCTTTACAATTTTGCGATTGTTCGGAAATAATTGTTTTTAGTTGTGATTCTGATATGATTATTTTCATATATAATAAATAGTAGAAATCTATAAACGAACAAAAGGTCCGAAGACCCTTTGCCGAGATTAAAAACACCTCCTTTTCGTTTTAGTAGAGTTATCATTTAATGGCGACCAAACCATTAAACTCTACTAATAAATATCTTTAAACATACTTTTGTGCCATCATTTTAAGAAAAGCCATTCCGAGTTGACCACCATATTGATTATCACCACTTTCCTCACCTCTTTCCATATTTTCAATTTTTGCTAAATCATTTTGTGATGTTGTTGAATTTACCATTTCAGAGAACTTCTCATTATTTGCGAAACGTTCTAATTCATTAGGGTCACTCATTCTTCTTTCAAAATCTGTCAAATTAGGAATACCTAATGCGGATAACAAATTATTTGCAACTATGAAATTTCTAATGTATTGTCTTTTTTCTCTACTACCTAAATAAGTTATATTGTACCAATTAGATAACCAAGTTTTTGGTGCGTGTCCTTTTTTTAGAATATATTGTGCTAATTTCTCTTCTCTAAAAAATTTGGTCAGTCCCCCACCAATTTTACCAGTATCAACGACCGCTCTTGCAATTCCCTTAGGTCTTTCCAATAATTTGGCAAAAACTGACTTATGTTGATTTATTGATGTTTGTATTTGTCTTGCAAATGTAGGTGAAACATCATTAATCTGAGAAATTAGTTTGTTTATTGATTTATTATCTGTGTATTTACTTAATTTACTATATTGCTCAGCAACTTTAGGATTCTTTCTTAAGAATGTTACCATTTCATCTGTACTCTTTAAAGCATTTTTTGCTAATGGAGATTTAAACACTCTTATTATTGGTTTTGCAATAAAATCACCAATTGTTGGTATCAATGCAAATAACATTAAACCCGCATATAACCATTCTTTTTTGTAACAATAATAAATGATTAAAGCTAAGTCGGCAACCTCACCAATAACGGGTACAAAGCCCGCAACCATTAAAGTGTTCTCAATCCAGTTTTCCGCTAATAGTTTTTTTTCGACTATTAATTGTTGTTTAGTTAAATGTCTTTCCATTATCCATGTATCATTTTACAAAATTTTGCACCTGCAATTTCACCGATGTTAGATTCTCTTATTGATTCTCCAAATATGTTACCAACACCTAATCTTACGACAGCACTTCCACCACTTACTTGACCTCCAATAAATCTACCAATAGCTTCCATTATTGCATCAGACAATTTTGGCATACCATCAGCACTCATACAAGATGACATATCTTTGAATGGTTTTAATAAGTCAAGTGGATTATAATCGGCAAATACTATTGCAACCGTATCAACAATTTCACCTTTTAAACCTAAATTATTAAGTACCCACTTAATTGCATATTCTTTTATTGATGACATAATACTTCCTCTGGCAATTTTACCCCAATCCGCATTTTTAACTTTTTCTAATGCATCATCACCCGCACCAACCAAAGAACTGACATTCTGCTCGTTTAAAAAATCATCAATCTCATTTATTTCATATCCTTCATTTATTAAATTTGAAGAGGCGATTAATACTCGAGTTAAAAATTCATCTTTAGTGGATGAACCTTTAACAATTGAAAAGGATTCTTTAAATCTTTCTTTTCTTGTTTTTTGTAAGTTTTCACTTACAATTTTTTTAATATCAACTTTTATATTATTCATATTTTTATTCTTTTACCCAAACATATTTCATTTCATAATCTTCTTTTGCTTTTTGTTTCATGAAAACATATCCTAAAGTTCCTACGTACTGATTTAATGCATTTAATGCTTCTTGTGGTAAACCATCACCTTTGTATTTTATTCTTCCACCCGATACGAAAATATATGGATATTCAGGATTAGAGCCGTCACCGTAATTTGAGCTTAATGCTTCATATATTTTTTGACCATTCATCGCATCTGTAGGTTGAATAGTTGGTAATTTAAGTAAATCCCCACTTATTTTTGGTATTACAATTTCTCTTGGTTTAAGAGTGATTGGGTCTATTTTTACTCTTGTATCAGCAACATTCTCTCCTGAATCTTTTTTACAAATTGCGGCAACTTTATCATAAACCTCTTTCGTTATTGTGTTAGAAGAATCCATAAACCCTTTCTCTTTTAAAGCCGCCAAAGTTTTTGGACCAAAATAACCTCTTTGAGGTGTAACATTTAGACATACCTGTATCTCCGCAATTTTTGGTGCGATACATCCAAATTCATATGGGAAGTCTTTATTGGAACAATCATGATACATTGACCGTCTAGGTGCCGGTGGTGGTGTATCTGCCGGTTTATCCCACGTAATTTCAATATTTTTTAAACCAATTTTAGTACCTCCTTGAGATTGTTTTGGGGCTTCTGGTACTGTTATTTTATTATCTCGGACATATTGATAGGCAAATGGCATCAATTCAGGTCCGGGTATATTATCATTTTGTTCGGCTATTGTCATTTGACCTTGCTTACATTTCCAATTACCCATTTTTCTACCCGCTATATCATATACCCTTCCATTACCGTAAAATGCAATGCTTCCAGGATATTCTTCATTTTTTACCATAACATAAGTGGCTCCCGATGATGCTGTATTAATTTTACCCTCACCACTTCTAATCAAATCCCGAATACACGGTGCCCAATCATTTATACTTGGATTATCATCAATTGGTTTACCACTTTCATCAGTCAGAATTGTTCCATCACCAAATATTAGATATAATACCGCTGCGGTTAGACCCATGGCCACTAATGTTGACAACACGGGACGTTTAACAATTACTTGTTTAACTTGACCAGGGAATGCTTTTAATTGTTCTTTTGTTATTTTAAATAATTTACCTCCTGAATAGATGGTAGTTTCACCAGCAACTTTTGTTGATATTTCTTGACCGGTACCAACAACCGGTTTAATATCTTTTTTCAAGAGATTTATAATTTGTGTCCTTGTTCTTTGGTCAAATCCTCCAAGTACCTTCTTCATGTTTTCGACCCTTGTAGCCATTTTTTGATTTACTTGTAAATTTTTTGTTGCGGCCGCTAAATCTTTTTGAGTTGCGGCACCCGCTTTTACAGCATCACTTGTTTGGTCTACAGCTTGTCTAGCTGCAGCTAAATCGGCGTCGGCCAATTTTCCTGTTTTTTTACTATAATCTAATAAATGTGCATCCATACCATCTTGAACATTTTTGGCTAATATGTCCGCCTCTGATGCTGTTAAATCTGCGAAATTTTTACCATATTTAACCATAGACGCCTCACCTATTGATTTTTTAAGAGCATCTACATAACCCGCACTATTTTTTACAGACCTTAAAGATACTTTACCAGAAGCTCTAGCCAAATCGTCCACAACTTTATTTAATGTTGTTTCAATACCTTGAGCAACAGTTGCTTTAAAGCCAGTACCAAATGATTTATTCATTAGGGTACTGAACACACCCTCATTCAATTGTTTTGGATTTCCTTTTATAATTTCAAGTAATTTCATTTTATATTTTTTTTAATTATTTACCTTGTTGGTTTATTCTGGCCAATGATGCCATTATTGCATCATCATCTGCTTGTGTCGGTTTATACTCTCCAAATCCCGTTACTTCTTTTGCTTTAGTGTCAAATTTTGTGATGTATTCACTCATTTTTCCTTGGGAATCAAGACTACCAATAGCTTTACCCGCTAACTCACTTGCACCAAGAACTGCAACACCCGTTCCCACTGCAACCGCACCTTGCTTTGAAATTAATTTTAGTAAAAACTCCCTAAATTGTTGAAGTACTCTACTAATACCGTTTTTTATTTTAGATATCACTCCAAGAGAACTTGGACCTAACTTATTTCCTAATGTGGTTGCAACTCCACCTAATTGTCCTTCTAATGTGGGGATTTTCTGAGCTAATGTTTCTGCGGGTTTAACTAATTGTGGAGCGGCTTTAGATAAACCGTTTTTAGCAATTGAGGGTGCCACCTTTCTCGCAGCTAATGCTGTCGCACCTGAAAAAACACAACCCAATAAATCCGTTAATAAAAAAAAGAATGGTAATTGCATTCTGCCAGGGTCTTGTGGGTCGTAATCACCAGTTACAATTTCATATATGTCTAACAATACAATAACAAACCAAACAATTGCATTTGTTTTTGCCGCTAATATTGCAACCACAACATCTATTACGATACCTATACTCGTATATAAACCTCTTCTTATCCATCGTAATGCGGGTAATACACCTTTGTTGAATACGGTTTTGGCAGCTTCTACAGCAGCATTTCCAATTTTACTAGCAACGTTAGAAATACCCGATTTTATATTATCCCACAACCCCTCATTAATTACGGTTTTATCTTTTAACCATTCAGAAACCAATTCTTTCTTCCATTCAATATTGCTAATTATTTCATTAACAGATTCATTGATGGTTCCTATGCTTTCTTTTATAATTTCGTTGAATATGTGGGTATTTTCCCATATTGACCCAATAGAATTTCCGTCACCTCCGGCAACAAAAACTTGGTCCATTATAATCAAATATTTGTTGTTTTCAGTTAAAACAAAGTCGAACACAAAATCATTTTCTTTTGGTAGAATACCATATAATGATTTAATTCTATTTTTTTCTTGTTCTGATATTATTTGTTTCATTTTGACTATTTCTATAAATACTTTATTTTAATGGATTCGATTTACCTCTTTTTAATACACTACCCACAACATCACTCCATTTAGTAACACCAACTTGATTTGCAGGACCTCTTGTGACACCACTTTCCCATTTTCCCACCTGAGGATATCCTTGACCCCCTGATTGTGTACTTGAAGTTCCCGCTGAAGGTTGAGCATCCGCAGGGTTTACGTCCTGTTCCTCAATTTCTTGATTCTCAACTTTTTCAGAAACAATATATTTCAATTGTCTCTCACTTATTGATAATTTCATAATATATAAATACTCAAAAAAATCTTTGATATTTGATTGTATATCCTAAAAAATACATATTTTTGTACAAAATATAAAGAAATGAGGAAATATATAATTTACATAACCGTTCTATTCCTTTTTGGGTGTGTAAAGGATTTAGAAGATATTTCACCGAAGAGTCAAAATATACCTCATAAAAACTATCTATTACCATCGTATGACCTTCAAAAATCAAAGGTAAAGATTGATATCATGGAGCTTCGAAAAAATAAAACAGGTATAGAAAGTCCTTGGAATTTATTACCGGTCGCATTTCTTGATGTTAACGGGGATGGGGACGATGATATATTTTATGTACCATCATATGGTGATACTTCCAGAACAAGTGGACAACTTTTTATTTATAAAAATGGTAACTATGTGTTGGATAACAGTTATTTCAATACTATACCATCTTTGGTAAATGCAAGAAAGGTTTTAGTTGGGGACTATAATAATGATAAAATGCCTGATATGTTTATAACCGGACATGGATATGATTTACCACCATTTCCGGGTGAATATACCGAACTTTTACTTTCAAATTCAAACAAAAAATACGATTTAATCAAGTTTTCAGATAAGATAGGTTTTTATCATGGAGCATGTTCAGGAGATATTGATAACGACGGAGATTTAGATATTTTTGTTGTGGACAAAACAAACTCATATTTTTTAATTAATGATGGTAAAGGAAAATTCACATATTCAACCAATCAAATTGATATTACAAAACTTAATGGTTATGGTATTTGTGAATTTATCGATGTAAATAAAGATGGATATTTGGATTTACTAATTGGGGGAGGTGAACCATATAACCCAACAAGGATATTTTGGGGTAGTTCATCATTTAAATTTGAAATAAATAATGTGACAGATATACCACCTATAGACAATTTTGGGTCAATAACCGATATCGATGTGTTTGATTTAGATAATGATGGTTCAATGGAAATTGCAATAACAAGAACAGGATTTAAGAACTTTTACAATGGATGGTATATTCAAATAGTAAAAATTTCTTCGAAAAGAGTAACGGATTTTACAACTACATTTATTGACCAATATAGTTATGAACCAAAAACACCAAATAATCAAGAATGGATACCTTGGATGAGATTTGAAGATTATGATGATGACGGAAAGATTGATTTTTTTAGTACAAGGTGTACACCCGCTCCGTTTGTAAGATGGGAATTAAATGATGGTAAATTAATAAAGATAAATTAATTATTCATCATAGATGGTTGGGTCCTCTTTTGCAAACATCTTGATATATTGACCCGCCTTAGCATTTGCCTCATCCTCAATTTCCCCACCAATGTCAGGTGGTTTAACTTCTAAACGACCTTCTTCATATTGTTTATGATGCACGAGTTCGTGAGCAATACTTCTCATAACGTCAACTAACGCACGATTTTTAGCACAAACCTTTATTACCTTATTATCTTTTGTATAATCGTAATTGGCTGTGGTTTTTAATCCCTCTCTATGGTTTTGAACTGAAATTGTTGGGACCGTCTTTAATCCCAATTGATTTTTAACGAACTTAACAAATTCGTCTAATTTCTGTTTCTTTTCGTCATTTAAGAATCCCATAATATATAAATATCACAAACTTATTTCTTCAGGTAGATTGTTTTCTTTTAAATATTCGGTTATTAAGTCACTAATGAAATCCTCATCCAATTCTTCAATATCTTCTTCGTCAATTATGTCAGGAGAATAGAATTGTATTTGTTCGTAATCTAATTTTAAAATTCTATAAAAATTATCACTATCCTCTTTTGTTGAGAACTCGACGTATAGGATACGATTGTCATCGTTATAATAATAGTCGTGTATTTTCATTTGAAATAACCATAATTATATAATTTTTTTTAAAAAGACGTTTTTTATGTACAAAATAGATTAAAAACCATATAATTACTGGTATGTTGGACTGGTATACTGTTGAATATCTATACTCGAACTCCTTTAAAAGGTTTACCGAATCTATGTTCCCAAATGTGGGAATTATAAGTACTTCGACGCTATGTATTTACGATACCAAAAAGTTGTATCAGTTTTTTGATAAAGAAGGTGTTTATCTAACTGTAGAAATGTACAATCCACATCAATGGGTTTTTACCATATCATTAGCTAACGGCATTGTATTTGGTCCTACACAAGATTCTAAAAAAACAAGAGAGGAATGTGAGGTTGAAGGTTTTATGGATTGTTTTAAGATATTGGATAAAATGTTAGTCAACAATGTCTAACGATATTTATATATGATTATGACTTTTAATTTTTTACTACAAGCAACTCGGGTTTTACATTATAACAATTATGATGAAAATGAACTAGATATGATTTATAATTTTTTAATTTCACTTGAAAGTGATACATTAAGAGATTATAATAATACGTGTACAATTTTATCATATAATAATGATTTAGAACTATACATGGAAATTTTAGACGTTGTGATTGATGTATACGAAGAAAGGGAAGATTATGAAAAATGTCAAAAATTAAAAGAGATGAAAGATAAATCAATTAATATAAATAAAAACAAAAACATATAATCATGTCAATATTTGGGATGTCCGAAGAGGAAAAAAAGAAAATTTTAGAAAAACATAAAGACGCGACTAAGAATCATTATGTAAAAGTTAACGAAACTAAAAAAGGGTTGCAGAAACCGGAAGATAAGAAAGACAATAAAAAAACCTCCAAATAGGAGGTTTTTATTTTAGTTCTCTCTTCTATCACTACCTGGATAAAATTCAAAACGATTATGTTCTGTTGGTGTTGCCAATAATATACCCGGTATTATCTTCTTATTTAACGTTTCTTGATAGATGTGTGACATCCAAGTCTGTTCGAACGGTGAGTTCCATTTAGTATCTAAAAACATTTTTTTATTACCTTCTTTTGAAACAACTTGTGGCCAATTACAGTAATATATTTCACCTGTTGCATATGGTACTTTTCTATGTGATTTTATATTTTTAAAATTTAAAAATGGTGCGTAGTTTGGGTCCTCATTAAACTTTATTGGTTTATCGGGAAAAAGTTTTGCCCTTGTTGATGCCGGTACATTATGCCAAGCCCATTGTTTTGTATTATCGCCAAAAAATTCACTGAAATTCCATTTTAGAAAATCAAAGTTTTCTAACCAAACAATATCCATCATAATGTCAAAGAAGTTATTTATCTTTCTTCTAAAACCATTTTTACAAAACTCATCTTCACCTAAATAAAAAAACATATCATCCTCAAAAAAGAAATGGTAATCAAACCCATTCTCTTCTGAATGTTCGGCAATAAATTGTCTACCCCCACAAATACCAATATTATCTTTTTTTATTTCTTCAAACCCATATCTATCACAAAGTTCCATATATGCTAAATCCGTTGACCTATCAATAGAATTGTTTAGTAAATATTTTTTTGGTTTATCTAAAAAGTTCCTATCATATTTCTCAAAAGATATACACAATTTTTCAAATTGGGATGGTGAATTATATGTTAAAACATATAATGCCACGTTTTCTTTATCATGTGGGTTAACTTTATATGTATTTGATTTCTCAACTTTAGCAACTAAATTATCATTCTTTAGATTTTCAAAAAATGGCCCCAATAGTCCATTATATTCAATTTCGAAATATTGTACTAATTCAGGATGTTTATAAGTCATAATGGTAAAAAGACTTTCTTCTGTACCCATAAAACCTCTCGATAATGTATCGTTT
>JACCDK011367817.1_pt1 | contig 14250 bp, 14 predicted proteins | sample 7445871 | NCBI WGS metagenome assembly JACCDK01 (sample SAMN15323436, study PRJNA562643) | freshwater metagenome | isolation source: river surface water | place: USA:Blue River Watershed | collected 2017-08-15 | reverse complement strand
TCGGTGGCAAGCTTGTCCTCGGCCTTGGCGCTCTTATGTGGTCAATCTCGACGCTTCTGACAGGCTTTGTTGAGGGATTCATGGGCCTGTTGGTGCTGCGCATCATGCTCGGCATAGGGGAAAGCGTAGCGTTCACGACCACGTCGAAGATCATTGCCAGCAATGTGCCCCGCGCGCAGATGGGACTGGCCAATGGGGTCATTGGATTTGGCTATTTGGTTGGCCCAGCCGTGGGCACATTGCTGGGTGGCGTCATGATGGCGCACTGGGGCTGGCGTGCGACATTTATTGTCTTTGGCGTGGTCTCGCTGATCTGGCTGATACCTTGGAGCCGGGTTCGTATCAAAGAAGCAAAGCCGATGGATAAGTCGGCTCCGCACCCGATAACGATGCGACAAATCTTGGGTCAGCGCGCCCTTTGGGGGGCATCGCTTGGCCATTTTGCTGGCAATTGGAACTGGTACTTCATTCTTGGCTTTTTGCCGATGTATCTTGAAATGCAGCGCGGCTTTTCGAAAACGCACATGGCGACGGTTGTCTCAAGCGCGTATTTGGTCAATGCGCTCGCCGCGCTATTTGCTGGCTGGGCAATCGACAAGCTGATCGCTCGCGGATGGTCGCCCTCTCTCACTCTCAAAGGGCCGCTCGCTCTTGCGCATCTGGCTGGCTTGGTCTGCATGCTCGCCATGCCGACTATGCCGATCAATTGGTGCATCGCGCTTCTCTTTATTTACGAAATTGCCCTCGGGCTGTCGTGCCCAGCTTATTTCATTATCCCGCAGATTATGGCCGGCCCGTCAGCCGCCGCCCGCTGGGTGGGCGTCCAAAACATGATGGGCAACATGCCGGGGATCATCGGCGTGTTCTTTGCCGGCGTCCTCATTGACGCCGGTGGAGGCTCTTACGGTACGGCGTTCCTCCTGGCGGGCCTTGTCAACATTCTCGGGCTGATCGGCTGGCTGGCGATCCTTCCTAAGATCAGGCCAGTTGAATGGAAGACAGCCGCAGCCTGAGGCCAGCCCGACCAAACTTGCTGCCCGTTAGGGCTCCATATCGAGCGACAGGCTCTCGGTGTGGCCATCAATAGAAATCGCCTGACCAGAAATCATCTGCCCAGCGGGAGATATGAGGAAACGCACCATGCCGACGATATCTTCATTGGTGGCAAAAGCCCGAAGTGAGGATTGGCGCTTATACTCGCGTTCGACCTGATCGATCGTCAGTCCCCGCGCGACGGCATCCGCAGCAATCACGCGATCGATCCGCGGGCCTTCGACACTTGCGGGGCAAAGCGCATTAACCCGGATGCCTTCCGGCCCCAACTCCATCGCCAGTGTTTTTGTCAGTCCGATCAATGCCCATTTACTGGCGACATAGGGGCCGCGCAACGGGCAACCCATCAGCCCCGCATTGGAACTCATCGTGATGATGGAGGCGCGGGGTTGCTTCAGGCGCATCAACGGTATGGCGTGCTTCGTCATCAGAAACATGCCGTTTAGGTTAACATCAATGGTCCTGCGCCACGCCTCTACCTGCTGGTCTTCAAAACGCGCGGTTTCGCCGGAAACACCTGCGTTATTGACGAGGAGATCGACACCGGAAAGCCCAGCCCGAGCCAAATCCGTTTCAACCGCATGGTAGAAGGTTTCGACGGCCGCTGGATCGCTTACATCGCACGCAAGCGCCAAAAGGGCAGGATCCGTCTGCGCGAGCGCGATCAGGGCCTTCTCATCTTGGTCGCAAACATACACCCGCCAGCCATCGGCACTCAGGCCGCGAGCAATCGCAAGGCCGATGCCGCTTGCCGCGGCCGAAATGATGGCAGTCTGCATGGGGTCTACATGCCTTGGTCGATGTCAGCGTTTCACATCATATTGCACTCTCATAAGGCATTCGCAACTGAACCACAGTCGTCGGTCTGAGCGACAACCAATTGATCGAAACGATGGAGAGATGTCTTCTGCTGATTTGAGGTCGAACGGCGGCAGAACGCGGTCTGATTGAAGCCGCCCACAAAGCCCGATGCGGTCAACCGATCTGCAACGCCAAGGAACGCCTTCTCCCTGAAACTTCATGGTTTGAAGGGTTCATCAACTGTCGGCTTAGAAATCCAAGGGATAGTTAGCGGAGGGCGCAGAACCCTGATCCAAAGTTCTCTCAGACGGAAACCCTTGGTTTTCCTGAAGTGTCATGAAATTTCTAATGCTGGCATCGTTCATTCTGTGCCTGTCTCGGAATCGGCAGCGACGGAAGAGCTATTCGGGTGACGATGATTTGCTGACGGCAGAGTGAGGACGCTACAGAGCTGCAATATTGTTCCGCCATGTTCCTGGCGGAGTGCCAAACCGGTAGCGAAAAAATCGGATGAACGCGGTGGAGGAGGAATAGCCGAGACGCTCGGCAACCGTTTCGACCGGGATTGTCATATCCTTGAGGTAAGTGACAGCGAGATCTGCCCTGATGTCGGATATGAGGAGGCTGAACTCGGTTCCTTCGGTCGCTAGATCTCTTTGCAGGGTTCGGACGTTGCGCCCCATCGCAAGCCCAACATTGGCGATTGACGCCCGTCCCATTGGCAAGAGCGTGTGGATCAGTCGCATGACAATCCTAGTTGTTGCGCCGTCGGATTGCGTACCGATGTTGTCGAGCAGGGTTGCGGCATACGCGGCAAGAGCGGAATCGGCGCCTGGTCTGGTTCGGTCCAGCCCTTCCCGAGCAAACTCGAAGCCGTCGAACGGACTGTCGAACTGAACCGGACACCCAAAGAAACGACGATGCTGGGTTGGCTTTTTAGGAGCGGCATGCGTGAAGTGAACGCTATCCGGGCACCAGCGATCCCCTAGCATCAGTCGGAACAGGTGGACGAAAGCCGCTAGGCCCAGTTCACGCGATTGGCGCTGCGGGGCTGATCCGGGCATTGCCAGTCCAAGCATCGCCAAAGCGCGATCTGCTTGTTCCTCGATATGGAGGCTGAGTGAGTCGCTCATCAGGTGACGGTATCGCTCAACCATCGCCAGCGCCTCGCGCACAGTTGCCTGCTGGCCCAGCACGAGACCTGCCACTCCTAGGTTTGCGAGGCGTCGACGCATCGCGATGCGGATGCCCAGATCGGGAAGATCATTTCGCTCGGCGATACCATCAAGGAGCCAGGCCACGCGTTCGGCTGGTATCGTATGATCGGCGCGTTCGAGCATGGCCGGGTCGATCTGCGCCTCGCGCATGGGGCCATATGGATCGATCCCCGCCTCCACCAAAATGGCTGGCAAGTCGAGCAGCGCAGTGGCGCGCACCTGTGATGCAACGGACATTTCCGCCTTGTCGCATACTATCTATTATTTGTCACCAAATGATAGCCAATCCAGCTGCGTACGCACTTACATTGGCCTTAACAAAAAGAGATCTGGGAGAATGAAAGATGTCTCTGGTGTGCAATGCCAGACCTGCCCCACATCTGCCCGCTTGTCCTATCGTGGCGAAGTGGGGCTGGTGCGCACCCAATTTCCCCTACCTGAAGCCCAAGGAGACCCCGCATGAAAGTTGAACTGCTATCGTGTGCGCTTGGCGCACAGATCAGTGACATTCGCCTGGCCGAAGCCGCAACCAATGCGGACTTGGCCGCTGAACTGAATGACTTGTTGATCAAGCACAAGGTGCTTTTCTTCCGCGATCAAGACATGACTGACGCGCAGCACGCCGGGGTCGCGCGCCAGTTCGGCGATCTTGAAGACCACCCACTGGCAAATAGCGCCGACGGCGAGCCGGGGATCATTCATATCTGGAAATCGCCGGAAAGCCAACCGCAGCGCTATGAAAATGCTTGGCATGCTGATGCGACCTGGCGCGACATCCCGCCGATGGGTGCCGTTCTGCGCTGTGTTGAATGTCCCCCGGTCGGCGGTGACACGATGTGGGCCAACATGGAACTCGCCTTTGAGCGACTGCCAGACCATATCAAGGAAGATATCATCACACTGCGCGCGCGCCACAGCATGGAATCGAGCTTCATGGCGGCCAAGCCGATCGAAGAACGGCTGGCGATGAAGGAGCGCTATCCAGATCCGGAGCATCCGGTCGTTCGGACGCATCCCATAACCGGCAACAAGGCGCTGTTTGTTTGCGGGTTCACAACTCATTTCACCAACTATCACACTGCCGAGCGGGTACGGGTTGGCCAGGATTTCACCGATGGCAGTGGGGCGCTGCTCCGTTACCTGATCTCCCAGGCGGCCATTCCCGAATACCAGGTCCGCTGGCGCTGGACGCCGGGCTCGGTCGCTTTGTGGGACAACCGCTGCACCCAGCATTACGCCGTGATGGATTATCCGCCGTGCGTGCGCCGAATGAACCGCGCGACGATCATCGGCGACCGCCCGTTCTGAACTTCATACGCAAAATCATACTTAGTATTCAGGAGAACCTTTTATGACTTTCTTTGCCGATTCCGTTGGCACCGCGCTGGTCGATGTCGATGCGCTGCCGTGGATTCCGTTTCTGCCCTATTCGGACCAGATCTTCCTCAAGCTGATCAAGGTCAACCCAGTCAACGGCGAATGGACCACGCTGCTCAAGCTGCCTGCCGGGACTGAATTGCCCAAGCACCACCATGCTGGAACGGTGCATGTCTACACGGTCGCCGGGCGCTGGCGTTACAAGGAACATGACTGGGTCGCCGGTCCGGGGAGCATGGTTTTTGAAACCGCCGCTTCGGCGCACACGCCTGTTGCCGAGCCGGAAGCAGAAGTCATCGCGCTCAATATTATTATCGGCGATTGGAACCTGCTGGATGAGAATGACAACATCATGGCGGTCGAAAACTGGCGGACGATGCAGAAGCGCTATGCCGATCATTGCGCCGCACATGGCATCACGCCGGTCGACGTGACCAGCTTCAGCGGCAACTGAGAGGCACGCAATGCCAGCCGTAACGCATCATTTCGCCGATCTGGACATGGTCCGCCTGCACTATGTCACGGCGGGCGCGGGCAAACCGGTCGTGTTGCTGCACGGCTGGCCCCAGACCTGGTTCATGTGGCGCGACGTAATTCCGCTGCTGGCGCAGCACTATGCCCTGATCGCGCCGGACATGCGCGGGCTGGGCGATAGCTCGCGGCCTGCAGATGGTTACGACAAAATGACCGTGGCCCGCGACATCGCCGAACTCATGACCCGGCTGGGGCATGACACGTTTGGGGTCGTTGCGCACGATTGGGGTGGTCCGGTGGCATTTGCCCTTGCAGCTCAGTTTCCTGAACGAGTTCTGGCCATGGCGATCTTCGATGCCCCTGTACTGGGCGATGGCGGGCCGATCGAGCATCATGGCCGTTGGCACTTCGGGTTCCATGCACTGCCGGGGTTGCCTGAAGCCCTGACCGCTGGACGCGAGGATGCCTATCTGCGTTTCTTCTTCCAATTTGCCGGGGCAAAGCCTGATGCTATCAGCGAGGCGGCGCAGGCCGAATACGTCCGCGCCTATTCTCAGCCCGGCGCGATGACGGCCGGATTCAACTATTACCGCGCCGTTCCCAAGGACATTGCCGACAACACCGCATTTCGCGAAGCTGGCCGTAAATTGGGGATGCCGATCCTCATCTACGGCGGCGATCCAGCCACGCGGGGACGCGGGATGACTGCGCTGGAAAGCTGGATGCGAGTGGCAGACCATGTTTCTGGCGGTGTTGCCGATAATTGCGGACATTGGATCCCGGAAGAGCGGCCCGATTTCGTTACCCAGGAAGTCACGCGCTTTTTCGGTGTGGCACTATAGCGCAACGTCAACGATCCCGCCGCCTTGGCGCCGCAAAACGATCACCTCCGAGCCAGGCGTTGGCCGTCGACTAGTTGTCTAGGGGTAAGGTTGATCAGGTCTTATCTGGGGATGTTGAATGAACGGCTGGAAATCTGGTTCTTTTCAAGTCCCCACTGACTTCGCATAGAGCCGAACCAGGCCTAGACTTAAAATTTGGCACACTTCAGCAATACGTTCCTCATGCGTCATCGTATCAGGATGCGGCCCTCCAGGCGACCAAGGTAGATCCGGTTGCGGCTGATAGACATGCCGGTTGGCAAAGAGATCCTTCACCAGCAAAGGGTTCTTCGCGAGCATCGCCAATAGGACTTGCGCGTGCTCAGTCGGCTCACGATGGCCCTGTTCTCAATTGAGGAAAGTGCCTTTGGGAACCCCAATGCTCTTGGCGAACTCGAACTGGGATAATCCGGTTTTTGAGCGGAGAGCGGCGACGTTCACCGGCGGAACTTTAACGCGAGGCCTTCTGCCGGCGCTCTTGTCCGGGCCAACATAGGTCACGGTTACCTTGAGTCCATCGAGGGCGCTTTTTCTCTTTGTCATGGGGCTGGCTAGGTTCGACGTGAAAGTGCTTCAATGGCGCACACTTGCGCCGCAGGCTGGCAGTAATGAGGATCGGCTCAAAAACCTTACTGAACACACTTCAGTGGAGAGCTTTAAATGGAGGATTTGCGCCGTTTCGTTCCGAAGGCACGTTTTGCGGTTTGCAGAAATCACAATGGTAGGCATTCGATTCCACCATTTTTCGAATGATCAAATGGTTGCAGGGCTCTCGACTGAGACCAACTAAAAATCGGTCGGAACCATTGTAAATAATACATTTTTAGAAAACTGAGACCTCTAACCGAGTTTGTATCTGGGCCCTATTTGTCAAATGGCGGGGGGCAGTCGACCGGCGTCGAACCTTCTCTGGACCTAAAATTGTTGATATCATTGACCTTTTGGAGTTTTTCTAATTCCCTCATCGGCCATGCGATATCGTTCTCCAATTTTTCATATACGTTGACCATCGAGGAATTCGATGAGCTCATTCGAAATCTGATCCGGGCTCTCCTCTGGCGCGCCATGCCCCACCCCTGGCAGCAAAACCTTGCGGACAAGCCCGGGGTAGATTTCTTCCATCCGGTCATAGAGCGGCTGCATCGCGGTCAATGCCGGGTCCGCCGCTCCGCCAACGAAAAGCGACGGTTGATTTATGGCCTGACCGGCCCAGGCGGCGGTCAAGTCCCAGCTGAGGTCGCGGCAGCGATAATGCGCCAGCGGAGAGGTAAAGCCGCCCGCGGCGTAGTGCCGGACATATTCTGCCAGCGCTTCCTCGCCCAGCCAGGCCGGGGCATGGCCAGGGTCGGGCATGGTATCCAGCGCGGTCTCGCCTGGCATCACGATCAGGCGCCAGCGCTCCGCCTCGCTCGCCGTGCCCGAAATTGCGTTATAGATACTGCGTAGGCTGACCGCTGGATCTTGGTCAAATTGAGCATCGACCAGGCCCGGCTGCTGAAAATAATGATGGTAAAACCGCCCTCCGGTGCGCGCCTCAATCTCTGCCCAGCCTGCCGATGGCCGCTGCGGATCGCGCGGTGGGACCACGGTGCTGACCAGCGCTAGCGCCGGGAACAGATCCGGCCGCAGCCGCGCTGCCGCCGCTGCAATCCAGGCCCCCAGATCGTGCCCGACCAGTGCTGCCTGCCGCTCACCCAGCGTGGCCAGCAGGGCCACGACATCGCCTGCGCAATGCAGGACGGTGTAGTCCCCCGTGCTGGCGGGTTTGCCGCTTTCGCCAAAGCCGCGAATGTCCGGCGCGACCACACGATAACCGGCCTGCGCCAACGCCACGATCTGATGGCGCCATTCGAACCACGTATAAGGAAAGCCGTGTAGCAGGACGACCAGTGGCCCGGTCCCTTCCTCGACATAGTGGATGGCGATGCCATTGGCCGCGATCGTGTGATGCGTGAAACTGGCGGGTTCGATAACGGCTGGCATCGGGATCAGTTCCCGGCGAAGCTGGTGATATCGACCGGTGCGATCCCGTTGGCTGTGCAATAATCATCATACCGCTTCAGCATCGACTTCCAGTTCTCGACCGCCAACACGGCGTCGTTCTCGTCGACGATGTTCCAGTCGCCCATGACGATGTTGAGCGTGACCACGTCCTCCCCCGGTTGGGCCACCGGCGTGTGAGCCGAAGCGGCGGTTTCGAACACGAAGCTGCCAGGTCCGGCGGTCCAGTCGTGCTCTTTATAACCCCAACTGCCCGACAGCGTGTAAACGTGGACCGTGCCGGAGTGGTAATGCTTGGGCATTTCCATGCCAGCGGGCACGCGCAGCAGCGATACCCATTCGCCGTTGACCGGGTTCAATCGGATGATCTTGAGCTTGAGCTCTTCCGAATAGGGTAGGAACGGGATCCACGGCAGGGCTTCGACGTCGGTTACAGCGGCGCCCACGGCGTTGGCAAAATAGGACATGGTAATTCTCCCAAGGTTGTTGTGATCAGGCAGCTTGCGGGCGGCCCGATGTGTTAAAAGGTTTGCCTGCGCGGTAAGCGCCCCACAGGAAGCCCAGCGAGGTGAAGGCAATCAGATCGGCCCCCAGCAGCGGCAAGGTCCAGGCATCGGCCCGGCCTTGGCCCGCCAGCCAGTCGCTGCCCAAACCGATGGCCATGGCCACGCCGCCGATCATCAGGATGTTGAGCGCCAGGATGTTGATCCCGGTCGCAGTGGCTTTCAGGTGCGGCGGCAGTTCCGCCTCGATGACAGTGAAAACCGGGCCGTAGAGCATCGTCATGAACAGCACCGATGCCGCCATGCCAGCGAGGAACAGAGGCGTACCGGCCGGAAGCAGGCGATAAGCCACGATCAGCGGGATCAGTGCTGCTAGCACGATCAGGCTCGACAGCGCCCGGTCGATCGCGAAGCGGCGCTGCGCCCAGTCGGTCAGCACACCAGAGCCAACCGCCCCAGCCAGGCCGAAAGTGACGAACATCAGGCCATAGAGGCTGCTCGCATCGGCCTTGGCCATCCCCTTGTCGTCATGGAGCCACAGCTGGACGAACGGGCTGCCCGCAACATGCGCGTGCAGGAACACCATCGCCAGCGAGGCCCAACGCAGTCGCCGGTTGGCGCGGAACACCTTCCACCACTGGCCCAGTTGCCCGGTGATCGAAACGGGTTCGCTTTCGCGCGGCATAGGATCGCGCACCCGCGATACGGCCAAGGTCGCGGCAATGCCAATCAGGCCCATCATCAGGAAAGTGCCGCGCCAGCCCAGCAGCGGCCCGAGCAATCCCGCGATCAGGAAGCTGCCGCCGATCCCGAGCGGGATCCCGGCAAAGAACAGCCCGATCGCCGCGGCCTTGTGCCGGTCAGGGGTGCGCGCCAGAATGATGTTGGACGCAGTCGGCACCAGCGTCGCCTCGCCCGCCGCGACCAGCGGGCGCGCGGCCAGCATCGTCCAGAACCCTTGCGCCAGCCCGGCCAGCGCGGTGAACAGGCTCCAGACGGCGACCCCGCCGGTGAGCACCCGCACCCGGCCCAGCCGGTCGGCCAGCAGGCCCGCCGCGACAGAGGTGAAAGCATAGACCCCGCTGAAGGCCAGCCCCGCGATCAGCGCGAACTGGCTGCGCGACAGATCCAGGTCGCGCATGAGGTCGGCTGCCAAGGCCGCCACCAGTTGCCGGTCGATCTGGTTGACGATGTGCAACAGCAGAAAGAACAGGACCAGCCTCAGCGAAATCCGATCCGGCGCCGCCGTCACGCTGCGGCTTTGAGCGCAGGGGCATCCGCCCCGGTCCAAGCTGTCGGCACCATGCTTTCTGACCAGGCCGCAACCCGGTGCAGCAGGCGGTTGCTGGACGTGACGTCTCCGGTCACGCCGTAATGGGTCGTGCCGATATTGTCCCACAGCGCTACGTCGCCCGGTTCCCACTGGTGGCGGACCTGCAGTTCGGGGACCTTGCTCATGTCGTTGGCAATCCGGATCAGCGCTTCGCTGACTTCGGCGTCATAGCCCTTGATCCGCTGGATATAGGCATTGCCGACGAACAGACAGGGCTTTCCCGTGGTATGGTGGCCCACCACCGCCGGGTGGACCGAATGCTCGCGGTTGGCGGCGATCTTCTCGATCATCGCCTGGTCGCCGAAATCGTGCCGCATCGCCAGGTAGAGCGAATCGTGCTCCATCTCGACATTGCGGAACAGCAGCTTCAGCCCTTCGGGCAGACGGTCATAGGCCGAGGTCATGCTGGCCCACATCGTGTCCGCGCCGAACGGCACTTCGGCAGCCTGCAGCACCGACATGATGTTGGGGTGCTTGCGCGCGGTCACATCGTGGTGCCACAGGTCGGTGGTGGCCTTGGCATGGTCGGTCTTTAGCTTGCGGACCACCATTACTTCCGGGTGGCCTTCATCGGCCATGGTCGGGGCAAAGGTGTGTTCCTCCAGCCGGTCGCCAAAGCCCAGCGCAACCTGCTTCATCTGGTCGAAGCTCAGGTTCTGCTTGCGGGCGAACAGCGCGCCATAGGTCCACAGCGCGTCGCGCAGGTCGGCCCGGCCGGCTTCGTTCAGTTCAGACAGGTGGCAGCCCTCGATCCACCCGCCGATTACCGGGGTGCGGGGGACGACGCGGAATTGCGAATAGTCGCGGACTTCAAGTGCTGCTGGCATGACACTCTCCCATTGCTTGTTCTGTTGCTGCAGGAATGCCCGATTCATCCAAGTCTGATTTGACATTCTGGGTCAAATGTTAAACATTTTGGGACATGGTGCGCGATTCCATCCCCATGGCCCGCAGCGCGGTGCTTGACGGATTCGAAGTGACCGCGCGGGACAGCGGGCTGGATGTCGACGCCCTGCTGCGCCAGGCCCGCATCCCGCCCGCCAGCCTGCGCGAAACCGAATTGCCGGTGCCGACCGCAAGCATCGTGACTTTGCTGGAAGCTGCCAGCCAGGCGGCCGGCAATCCATCGTTCGGACTGCTGATGGCGCAGGCGCGCAGCTTTTCGGTGCTGGGGCCGGTCGCCATGGTCATGCGCGAACAGCCGGATCTGCGCAGCGCCCTGATCAGCCTGACCCGGCTGGGCTGGGTTCAGGCCGAAGCGCTGGAAACCGCGCTGGAGGATGACGGCGAAACCGCAGTTCTGAACTTCACGCTGGCCCCGCACCTGCCGCGACCGGCCACCCAGATCATCGAACTGGCCGTGGCCGCGATCGTTCGGCTGCTGCGCCATTTTCTGGGGCCGGACTGGTCGCCCCAGATGCTCACTTTCAGCCATCGCCGCCCTGCGGATACCGCGCCCTATGGCCGCCAACTGGGCGTTACGCCGGTGTTCCGGATGGAGCGAAACTCCATCGTCCTGCTGACGGCCGACCTCGACCGGCAGATCGCCGATGCCGATCCCGTCTTCGGCCGCCAGCTTGAGCGCCTGTTCGAAAGCGCCGGCCGTCAACGCAGTGCCGCCCGCAGCGAGCAGGTGGCCGCAGCGATCAGGCGGCTTTTGCCGACCGGGCGTTGCAGCGCCCCGGCAGTCGCGGACCAGTTCGGGATAGACCGCCGCACCCTGCATCGCTGGCTGACGGCAGAGGGCGAGGGCTTCGCGCAATTGCTGGACCGGACCCGCACGGATCTGTGCGCCCAGTACCGCCGCGAAAGCAGCCACAGCCTGACCGAAATCGCCGGACTGCTGGGCTTCTCCAGCCTCAGCGCCTATTCACGCTGGCGGCGCTTGCGGAAAACTTCATAATCATCATGGCAATTAAACGGACCTGGCCGATCAATGATGATGGCAGGGCAAGATAGCTTGATTGTCAAAGCTAAGTCAGAAAATTTATCCGACATTGGCAATGGCTGCGTTGGATCGGGCGTTTAATGGGTTTCGAAAGCTGTTTGCGTCACAGGCGTTCTAATCTTGTTTCCAACACCCCAAACGCTGATCCTCAGACCAGCCGAATGGTCATGCCCGACAATTCGATATTCCCTTGAGCCGTCAGGCAGCCATGCCGGGCAGCGTTTGCACGCAGCTGCGCGGCGCGGGCGGAGTGCAGGTCGAAGGCGTGGAATCCTTCCCTGCCGCCGCCTGCCAGGGGTTCAAACCGAAGCTCGCCCTCATCCAGGTGGATGCGCGCCACCTGGTCGATAGGTTCCATTGGCCGACCGAGGATTTCCCACCAGCGCCCCGCCATGGCCTGGGGGTCAAGCGCGCTTATTCCAACCCCGGTAATGGCCTCGTCATCGGTAGCGGACTTTTGCCAGTCCGGGCCGCCCCACTCCCAGTCGGACCAGCGCGGCATGTAATCGACGGACAGCAGAGTTCCGCCCACATCCTTGGGGTGCAGGTGCATGAAGCCTGCGCCACCGCGATCCAGCTGGTCAGCCACGCGCACACCCGCAGCATCAATCCGCGCGCGCGCTTCCTCTGCCGCGTCGGTTTGAAGAATGACCATATAGCCGCAGTCGCCGCCCTGCTTGGCCAGCAAGCGCCCGACGGTGGTGTTTTCCGTGATCGGCGACACGAATTCCAGAAAGGTGTTGCCAATCGCATAGACCGCGTTGCGCAGCCCGTAACGCACGATTGCCGGGTCTTCATAGGCCCGACCCAGGCCCAGAATTTCGTTAGCTTGCGATGTTGCGGCTTCAAGGTCAGCCACGGCCAGTGCAATCTGACGCAGGCGCAGTTTCATCTTGTCACTCCGGTAGTCAGGGGCGGGGCCATTGCGGTTTATCCTCCGTCACGTTCAGTGAGCGCCCGCAGCGCCTCGGGATCGAGGACTGTCAGGCTGCGGTAGGCAACTTCTATGGTGCCGCTTTGCTCCCATTGCTTGAGCAGGCGGTTGATGCTTTGCCGCGATGTGCCGAGCATCTGGCTCATTTCCTCTTGCGAGAAGCGGAGCGTGACCGGGTGACGTGGTCCCGCCGCTTCAAGCTCGCGCCCATGCGCCTGTAGCACTTCCCGCGCCAGGCGGGCGGGCAAGGGGCGCAGCACGGTATCGTCCATCCGGCTGAGGATCATGCGATACCGTCTCCCCATCATGGCCAGGAATTGCAGCAAGAAGTCCGGCCGGTGGTCGACAAGCTGGTGAACTGCTGCAGCCGGGACGATCAGCACAGCGCTGGCGATAATCGCCATGGCGTCGTTTCCGCGCGGCTCTCCGGAAAACAGGGAGGCCTCGCCGAACCACTGGTTCTCGGTCACCATGCTCAGAACGGATTCCCGGCCTCCGGCGCTGGTCACGCTGAGACGCAGCACTCCCTCTTCAACGCAGAACAGTGCATCGGGCACGGACCCGAATGCATAAAGCTGCTCACCCCTGCCAAGCAGGCGGCGGCGAGCATGCTGGCGCAGCGCAGCGTCGAGCTCCGGGCTTAATATTCCTGGATCGTGCTGGGCCCTGTCGTTGTTCAACTGCCGATGTCCTTGATCCGCCTGTGAGGGCCAGCATTCAACTGGCCAGTGCTTCCTTTAGCCGGTCGCGCCGCTCCTTGAACATCGGAATGTCCTCGTAGGGAATATCGGGATTGGATCCCGCCACGATGTTATCCAGGCGGTTCTTGACGATCGGGAGCAGTTCCGGGCTGGGATAGATGTAGAACTGCCCCACTTCGATTGCCTGGAAGGTGATGCTGGCCACTTCTTCTGCGGTCAACGACCCATTGGCGAGATCCTTGGCGGAAATGGCCTGGGTCGCCAGCTGGGACTTCGTCGGGCCGCTTTCATTGGTGAGATCGGCGGGCCGGGTGCGATAGCATTGGCTGATGTTGGTGGTCACGTATGAGGGACACAGCACGGCTGTCTTGACCTGATCTCCGACCAGATCGAGATCGTGGTAAAGGCATTCCGAAAGCGCGATCACGGCATGTTTCGACACGCTGTAGATACCCATGCCGGGTGCCGTCACCAGTCCGGCCATCGAGGCGGTGTTCACTATGCAGCCTTGATAAGCCGGGTCGGCAGCGGCGGCGGCGAGCATCCGTGGGGTGAAGCTCCGCACACCGTTGGCCACCCCATCGACGTTGACGGCGAAGACCCACTTCCAGTCCTTTTCCGTGCTTTCCCAGATCGGCCCACCTGACGCGACCCCGGCATTGTTGAACACCAGGTTGACGGGACCAAACTGCCGTTCGGCAGCTTCCGCAAGCGCCTCAACCGATGCAGCGCTGGTTACGTCGGTCAGCACACCGATTGCATCCGCGCCGCTGGCCCGCAACTCTTCAACCGCCGCATTCATCGCCTCGGCCTGCACGTCGGCAATCACCACACGCATTCCCCGGCTCGCCGCCTCCAGTGCAATAGCCTTTCCTAGGCCAGAACCACCGCCGGTCACTACGGCTACGCCGCCTTTCATGTTCTTCATCTGCACGCTCCTTGGTCTTTGCGGGGCCGGCCCGGTCAATAGCTGTAGGAAAAGATCGGATCGTCGAGATCGATAGCCGGGATGGCCTCGCTCTCGTAG
>JACCDK010352371.1_pt1 | contig 14250 bp, 14 predicted proteins | sample 7445871 | NCBI WGS metagenome assembly JACCDK01 (sample SAMN15323436, study PRJNA562643) | freshwater metagenome | isolation source: river surface water | place: USA:Blue River Watershed | collected 2017-08-15 | reverse complement strand
GCCATTACTAGGCTGGGGGGGTGACAATTTTGATCGCTCTTTTGAAAAGTATTATGACAATACAATACTGGAACAAAAAAATGGTGCTGAGCCTTGGTTTGACCGAGCCCATAATATTTTTATAGACCAAACAGTAGAGACTGGTTATTTGGGTTTGTCAGCATATTTATTGGTTTATATTTCGATATTCGGTTCATTGGTTTATGTTATTTTACGATCTAAGGAAAAAAAACATCAGCAATTGGCTGTTATTCTAATGGTATATTTTGTGGGCCATATTATGGAGTTACAGACGGCTTTTGATACGACTATTTCTTATGTACCACTTGTTGTAATGTTTGCTTTAGTTTCTACAATCTTTTACAAAACATATCGCGGGGAAGTTGGTGAAAAAAGTGAGTGGAAAATATCACAAGGAATTCGATATGTTGTAGGGGCGATGCTTCTGCTAGCCTTTGGTTTCTTGTTTTTTGTGGGTACTGTTCCTTCGATAAGAGCTAACAATGCTTATGCTGTAGTGCACAGAATTGGCTCAAGTGAAAAACGTCTACCTGTTTATCCTGTTTTATTTGGTTCTCCTGTTGATAAGGCTTCATTTCTATGGAAAACCACAAATGATTTTCAGCGCGGTATAGCTGAAAAGCCGGAGATACTTGAGAACCCTAAAAAAGTAGAGGGACTGCTAAAAGAACTTGCAGTCTTTACTGAAGAAAATACAAAATATGCTAATGCCCATTCAAATGACTATCGTGTTCGGGCTAGCCTTGCTGGGGTTTATATATATGAACGTTTACTGGGCGTTAATCATTTAAATGAAGCCCATAAGGTATTAGATGATGCCATAGCGCTCAATCCAAATATTCCGCAGGCGTATTGGGAGAAGGCGGTAGCTTATTTATATCAGCGTAAATTTGACTTAGCTCGGGAGTGGGCAAAAAAAGCTTATGATCTAAACCCGAACGTCGAACAGAGTAAAAAAATTGTTGATTATATAGAAAAATCTATTAAGACGTTCCCAGATATAGATTTTTATACATTTGGACAAATTTAAATTTATGGAAAAAATAATTGTAACAGGTGGGGCGGGGTTTATCGGTTCGCATATTGTGGATGCTTTGATAGAAGAAGGGTACGAAGTCCACATTGTGGACAATATGTCAGGAGGGAAGAAGGAAAATATTAATCCAAAGGCAATTTTTCATGAGGTTGATATCAGAGATAGGGAAAAATTAATGCCCTTGTTTGGGGATGTGAAATATGTTTTTCATGAAGCAGCCCTACCGAGAGTTCAGTTTTCCATAGAAAATCCAATAGAGACTCATGATGTAAATGTAAATGGTTTACTAAATGTACTCGAGTGCGCTAGATTAAATAATGTAAAGCGGGTTATATTTGCGGCCTCAAGTTCTGCTTATGGTAATAACGAAAATCTACCACTTAAGGAAAATTTTGCACCTAGTCCCTTGTCGCCTTACGGAGCACATAAATACATCGGGGAAATATATTTCAAAGTTTGGGCAGAAGTATATAAAATAGAAACGGTGTGTCTGAGATATTTTAATGTTTATGGTCCAAGGTTAAATCCAGACGGAGCATATCCGCTGGTTATAGGTTTTTTCTTGAAAAGTTTAAAGCAAAATAAACCTTTGACCATAACTGGAGATGGAGAACAAACTCGAGATTTTACTCACGTGAGAGACGTAGTGAAAGCAAATATTTTAGCAATGAAGTCAAATAAGGTGGGTCAGGGTGAAGTTATAAATATTGGCGGCGGGCATAGACATTCTATCAACTATGTTGCTGAGCTTATTGGTGGTAAGGTAGAGTATATTGCTCCTAGGCTTGAACCCCATGATACTGAGGCTGATATATCAAAGGCTAAAGAACTTCTTGGGTGGGAGCCAGTTGTTAAAATAGAAGACGGGGTGGCAGAGTTAAAGAAGATATTTGGGGTTTAAATAAATTTATGACAAACAAGAAAAAAGCTTTAATAATAGGCATAACAGGCCAAGATGGCTCATATCTGGCTGAATTCTTGCTCGAGAAGGGGTATGAAGTCCATGGCATGATCCGCCGGTCTTCGAGCTTTAATACGGAAAGGTTGGATAAAATAAAGATATACGAAGATCCGCACGTGGATGATCGCAAGCTGGTTCTTCATTATGGTGATTTGTCTGATTCGAATAGTATCAATAGTATAATAAATAAAAGTAAGCCCGATGAAATTTATAATTTGGGGGCGCAGAGTCATGTGCGAGTCAGCTTCGATATTCCAGAATACACTGCTGATATTGATGCACTAGGTACACTGCGCCTACTCGATGTCATCAAAGAACAAAGTTATCCAATAAAATTTTACCAAGCTGGCAGTAGTGAAATGTTTGGGAAAGTATTAGAGACTCCACAAAAAGAAACTACACCGTTTAATCCAGTCAGCCCTTATGGTTGTGCCAAAGTTTTTTCACACATGATTTGCAAGAATTACCGTGAAGCTTATGGCATGTTTGCTTGCAATGGGATACTTTTTAACCATGAATCACCTAGACGGGGCAAGACTTTCGTGACTAAAAAAATAGTCGAGGGGTTGGTAGACATAAAGCTCGGCAAGAAAGATAAAATATTTTTAGGAAATTTGGATGCCAAGCGAGACTGGGGTTATGCCAAGGATTATGTTCGAGCGATGTGGCTCATGCTTCAGCAAGAAGTACCGGATGATTATGTGATAGCTACTGGGGAAACACATACTGTTCGAGAGTTTGCTGAATACACGGCCTCGCTATTAGGTTTTGACTTGGTTTGGCGTGGTAAGGGTTTACAAGAAGAAGGCTTAGATAAAAATACAGGTAAAACCATCATAAGTATTGATGAAAAATATTATCGTCCGTCAGAGGTAGATTTGCTGTTGGGGGACAATACTAAAGCACAAGAAAAATTAAATTGGACTACCGAAGTAAAATTTAAAGAATTAGTAGAATTGATGGTAAGGGAAGAATTAGCCGAAAAAGAAGTATAAAAATATGATGGATAGGAATGCGAAAATTTATGTGGCAGGGCATGCAGGCTTGGTTGGCTCTGCACTTTTACGGGAACTAAAAAAAAATGGTTATAATAATCTGACGACCAAGACTCGTGTTGAGTTGGACTTGACCAATCAGCAACAAGTGCAAGACTTTTTTGACAAAGAAAAACCTGAATATGTTTTTTTGGCGGCAGCCAAGGTGGGTGGTATTTTAGCTAATGATATTTACTCAGCTGATTTTATTAGAGATAATTTAATCATTGAGACAAATATTATAGATTCTGCATTCAAGAGCGGGGTAAAAAAACTTCTTTTTTTAGGAAGTGCTTGCGTATATCCAAAGGTTACCTCACAGCCAATCAGGGAAGAATATTTATTGACTGGTGAACTAGAGCCCACAAACAAAGCCTATGCTCTAGCTAAAATAGCTGGTATCGTCATGTGCCAGTCGTACCGTAAACAATATGGAGCAAATTTCATAAGTGTTATGCCGACAAATTTATATGGCGAAGGTGATAATTTTGATTTACAGAATTCACATGTTATACCAGCGATGATTAGAAAATTTCATGAGGCCAAAGAGAGTGGTGTAAGAGAGGTAGTGTTGTGGGGTAGTGGTAGTCCGACTCGAGAATTTTTATATGTAGATGATCTGGCAAGTGCCTGCCTATTTTTGATGAACAATTATGATGATTCGGAAATTATAAATATTGGCGTAGGTGAAGATTTGTCTATATTGGACTTGGCCAAGCTCGTTAAAGAAGCGGTGGGTTATAAAGGTGAAATAGTTTGGGATACGAGTCGACCAGACGGCACCCCTAGGAGGCTACTCGATGTGTCAAAGATGAAGGCACTTGGCTGGAAGCCTGAAATTATCCTAACTGATGGACTGCAGAAGACTTATAAGTGGTATAAAGAAAATTTAAGCCATGAACCTAAAAAATAAAAACTTTGGTTTGTTTATGACCAGGGGTATGTCTTTAGAGAAGTGGGATAAGATCGGTTCTTTAAGGCGAGAGATAAAGCCGTATCAAAAATTATCGGAATTTTTTAATGAAGTCTATATCTTTACTTATGGTGAGCAGTTCGATACTCGCTATTTAAAATTATTTCCTGAAAATGTGCATATCGTATGTAAACCTAAATTTTTACCTAGTAATGTCTATAGTTTTTTATTGCCATTTATTCATAGATCTAAACTAAGCAATATCGATATTTTAAAAACTAACCAAATGGATGGTTCTTGGTCAGCAGTTATATCTAAAAAACTTTACAACAATAAATTGGTGGTCAGGTGTGGTTATGAATGGTTGCAAACACTTGAAAAATCAAAGAAATCTTTTATAAAAAGGTATTTTGCTTTTTATGCCGAGAAGCTTGCTTATATGAATGCCGATAGGGTGATTTTGACCTCAGAAGATAGTAAAAAATTTGTCGTGCAAAGGCTCAACATCAGTCCTGATACAATACAGATAATTCCGAATTATATAGATGTAGATCTGTTCAAACCTTTAAATATTGAAAAAGAAAAGGGTAGAATAATTTTTATTGGTCGCCTGGAAAAAGATAAAAATTTAGTAAACCTTTTTTATAGTTTAGAGGGGGTGGATGCAAATCTGGTCGTCATAGGTAGTGGGTCTATGAGGGGTGAGCTGGAGCAAATAGCTAAAGATAAAAATATAAAGGTTGTATTTAAGGGTAATATTGAGCAGACTCTTATACCCCAAGAGTTAAATGTGAGTGAGATTTTTGTATTGTCTTCTCTGTATGAGGGTAATCCCAAGGTATTACTGGAAGCTATGGCTTGCGGGCTACCCTGCATAGGTACTGACGTAGAGGGTATAAATTCAGTTATCTCACATATGAATAATGGGATTTTGAGTAATTTTGATAGTGCTTCTATGCAAAAAGCGGTGAGACAACTGCTTGGAGATAAGGAATTATGTGTTAAACTTGGAGCTAGTGCTAGAAAAAGTATAGAAACCAACAATAGTTTTGAGGTTTGCCTCGAGAAAGAATTGACGATATATCAAACAGCATTGAAATAAGTATGAAGAATCTTTATAAATTTTTATTAATAAACACACTGAAACTTAGCAATTTTGTTTATAAGTTGATTAGTTTTTTAGCTATCAAGGCGGAAGATGGTTTACACCCCAAACATCGGTTGATCGGGTATCACAATTTTTTCTTGAGTAATGTTTCAAGTAGTGACACAGTTCTCGATATTGGTTGTGGAAATGGGGCTTTGGCTTATGATGTGGCTGGTAAGGCCAAGGCAGTGACTGGTATAGATATAGAAGAAAAAAATATAAAAAAGGCTCGGTCAAAATACTCTAGGTCAAATATGAAGTATGTGGTGGGGGATGCTACCAAAGATTTGAGTGGAGAAAAATTTGATGCGATTATTCTTTCTAATGTATTGGAACATATTGAAGACAGAGTGGCATTTATGAAAAGCCTAAAGGGTTTGGCGGTTAAATATTTAATACGCGTGCCGATGATTGATCGGGATTGGGTTCCTTTATATAAAAAGGAAATCGGCATAGAGTGGCGCCTGGACCTGACGCATTATACAGAATTTACAGAAGCTACTTTTAGGCAAGAGATTGCTGAAGCGGGGTACAATGTAGATAATTTGAGTGTGCAGTATGGTGAAATATGGGCTGTGTTAATTTAGATAATTTAAATTTATGAAATTCGTTATTAACACAAACTATCAAAAGGCAATATCAACAGGAGCGATAGTTCTTGGCGGTATTGAAAAGCGCTTGTTGGCTAGTGGACATCAAGTTGTTAGAAATGATTGGAACGATTATCATAAATATGACGTAGCTATTTTTATGGCACCAGATTCAAAAATACGAGAGGCCAAAATAGAAAATCCAAATATAATTTGCGGTCTATTCGACCCTAAGATATCAAGATCTTGGCAATTAGAAGAAAACAAAGCAGCAGATTTCTTGATTGTAAGTTCAATAGAGCAGAAGGACGCACTCTTGAAATACAATAAGAATATTTTTATTTATTACATGTTTCCAGATACCAGAGAAGTAAAGAAAGAGCACACAGAAAAGAAAAAAATAATTATCGGCTATCACGGCAATAAGCAACACCTGGATGCGATGGGGGATGTTTCTTGGGCACTCGATGAATTGGCAAAAATTTACGATATAGAATTTTGGGCTATATATAATATTAATAAGCTAGGCAAGTGGACCATGAACACCCCCAAGGTATGCAGTGTAAAACATATCCAATGGTCCGAATCTGAAGTAGTAAATAGTTTGATGGGATGTGATATTGGAGTTGTGCCTAGTACTGTTCCAGTTTCGAGTTTTTTTAGTCGACCTATACGAAGTTTTTTTTATAACCCAGAAGGTTATCACAATAATGATTATGTCAAAAGGTTCAAATTTTCCAATAACCCAGGCCGTATATATGTATTTTCTCAGTTATACATACCGGTAGTTACTGATTTTACTCCGTCCTCATGCCAGATGATTAAAGATGGAGAGTCTGGATTTTTGGTGGGGACAAAAGAAGGGTGGGTGAGCGGTATAGAGCAGTTGATTTTAAGTAATAAATTACGTAATACCTTTAGTGCGAATTTAAAGAAAGACATAGATTTTAGGTATTCGATTGATTTTACTTTTGGTAAATTTTTATCATTTTTAGATACATTAATATAATAATATTTTTATGCACGATTTTACTTGCGAAGTTTGTGGTTCCCTAGAATTCTATGAATTTGATTATCCTGTTTACGTTACACCTCTAAAGAAAAAAATTTTTCTAGGTGCTTTACGTCGGTATTTTGTCAATCCTATTAAGTTTTTTTCTCGTTTTGTTTTTTATTTTCTTCCCAAGGATATTTTACCTGGGTGGAGGAAAAGAGCATTGGACCCATATAAACAGCTCCAACCATTTGGTGAAGTTTTTTATACATTGCAAAAAATCGATCAAGCCACTCAACTTTTTAATGGTAGAAAGATTCTTATTTGTAAAAAATGTGACCTCGGAACAGTGTCTCCCAGAATAAGTGAGGCTGAGCTTATTCAGTATTATACAAAAGACTATTGGGTTGCAAATTTAGGAGAACTTGAGCCTGCAGAAAGCAATAGAACGATTATTACCCATAGATTGCTTAAGGATAATATTGGTTTTGATTTAATAAAATCCGTTATCGAGTTTGGAAGTGCCAGCGCACATCTTTCCCGATACATAAAATCTAAAGAACCAAGTGTGCAATTTGATGCAGTTGATCCAGGTATTCTCTGGAGAGATGTTTTAAAAAAGGAATTAATAAGGGAGGTGTATACCAGCGTGGAAGACATAAATACAAAATATGACTTATTGATTAGTAGTCATGCCTTGGAACACATTTCTAGCCTAACTGATTATTTTAGTAAATTTAAAAACTTACTAAATGAAGGTGGGTGTCTATATTTTGAGGTGCCTAATTCTGAGGAAAGAGATTTGATTTTCGATGGAAGGTCTGATTATCATATTCCTCACACTTATTTTTTTTCACCAAAATCTTTTGATGCTATAGCTGCTAAGTTTGGTTTTCAGGTTATATTTAATAAGACTTTTTCTCGATCTTATCTAGAAAGATTTTCAGGAATTCGAGAACAAATAGGTTCGATGGATGAAAATCCTAAGGGTGCTTATTTGAGAGTGTTGTTGCGCAAAAAGAGCGAATAGATTGTTTTGTTATTTTGCTTAATATGTATTGATTAAAATTAAATAAAATAGTAAAGTAGAGGTATGAAAATTCTTGCAATTGGGGCTCATTTAGATGACATAGAGTTAGCTTGTGGTGGCACTTTAGCTAAGGCTGTAAAGAATGGCCACACAGTAAAGCTGGTAGTAATGACGGATTCGGCTTATACGAATTTTGATGGTACTGTATTACGTACTCAGGACGAGGCTTTTAAGGAAGGTGTGTCGGCTGTCGAGAGGTTGGGCATTAAGGATTTGGTTATTTTAAATTTTCCTATAAAGAATGTGCCATATAATGGTTCGACGGTGGAGGCCTTAGATAAAATTATGAGTGATTTTCGACCTGATTATATTTTTACTCACTGGGTTTTTGATACTCATCAAGACCATAAAAATACTGCTCAGGCTACGATTTCGGCTGCCAGATACATGTATAATATTTTCATGTACGAACCCATCCCTCCATCCGGGCGATCTTATGCTCCATTTCGACCACTTGCGTATTTTGATATATCAGATTCTATTACCGAGAAATTGGATTCTCTTAGGGAACACAAGAGTCAGCATGCCAAATATGGTGAGCAGTGGATAGAAGCGGTGGAGGGAAGAGCAAAGATACGAGGTTTTGAAAATGGATGTAAATATGCTGAAGCATTTGAGGTTGTTCGTTTGAGTTTAGATATTTAATTCAAATGATAGTTACTATACATCAACCAGAGCATTTGGTTTGGCTTGGACTTTTAAATAAAATATCCCAAGCTGACACATTTGTGATATTTGATAATACTCAATTTAAAAAAAATTATTTCGAAAATAGAAATAAGATAAAAGTAAAGGATGGATGGATGTGGTTGACGGTGCCAATAAAAGAGCATGCACTTGCTACTCATATTAAAGATATTGAAATATCTTATGACAAAAATTGGCAGAAAAAATATCTGACCAGTTTAAAACAAAATTATTCTAAAACTAAATTTTTTGATCTTTATTACCCTAGAATTGAATGTATTTTAAACAAGAATTATAAATTGCTTATAGATTTAAATCTAGATTTATTATTTTTTTTATTAGATTCTTTTGGTATCAATAAGAATGTTATTAAATCATCTGCACTAAAACTGCCTAGTGGGATCATTGGCGGTTCGGATTGGTGCTTGGAAATATGCAAAGCAGTCGAGGCTGATACGTATATAGCTGGATCTGCAGCCAAAGATTATTTAGATGAAGATAGTTTTAAAAAATCTAATATAAAACTGCTTTTTCATAAATTTGATCATCCAGTGTATAATCAAATTAATGGTGATTTTCAGCCCCTTATGTCTGCAGTCGATGCTTTATTTAATTTGGGCGAAGACGCTAAAAAATTAGTATTAAATTCATGAAACAATTATTTAAAAAAATTATATATAAACTTGCACGCAGGAAGTTGGTTATAGGTTTTGATAAGTATTGCACAGAAAAGAGGGGACGAGTGCTCTTGTACAATAAAACTGAGGAGTATTTTTTACTCGGGCTGCTTCAGGATTTTTCCCATTCAAATAATTGGGAATCTTATGAAATGGGTAAAATACTCAATCAATTAGGTTTTGTGGTAGATATTTTAGATCGTACAGCTACCATGTCCGATGTGGAAAAGATAAAAGATCAATATGATTTATTTATAGGTTTAGGTGTGGGGGATTCCGGAAGGTATTTTTCTGAAATTGCTAAACGTGTTCCCCGCGCTATAAAGGTTCTGTATGCTATGGGTCCGGAACCAGATCTTTCAAATATTGTCACAAAAGCGCGTCACGATTATTTTCGTGCTCGCCATCCCGATATTAAAGTTCAAGATAGGAGACTAATTTTAAATGTAGATATTAAGAATCTATACAATAATGTCGATCATATTATTGCCCTTGGGAACGAATTTTCACTCGGATCTTATAGACATTTAGGTAAACCTATTCATAAATTATATTTATCTTCATATCCTGGGTTATCAATCTCTAAAGAAGATTTTATAAAGAAAGATAAGAAAAAGTTTTTATATTTTGGTGGTAATGGGAATATTACCAAAGGGTTAGATTTAGTATTAGAAGTATTTGCTAAGCACCCAGATTTGGATCTATATATCGGCGCGCCCCAAACTGAGGAAGACTTCAATGTTTTTGCTGATCCCATTATTAGTAATTCCTTGAACATTCATAGACTTGGTTTTGTTGATGTCACGGGGGATTTATTTCATAATATTACGTTAGAGTGTGGGTATGTTATACTACCTTCATCATCTGAGGGGTGTGCGACATCAGTCACCACTTGTATGCGCCGGGGGCTTGTTCCTGTTGTGACATGGGAGGCTGGTATCGAGGATGTAGAAAATTTTGGATATTTAATCAAAGAAGGTACTGTAAGGGGTGTAGAAGATACTATTGATTTTATATCTAAAACCACACGGGAAGAATTTTTGAGAAAAACAGAAGAAACTTATAAGGAATCTTTTAAGTATACTACCCAGTCTTTTTCTAGGTCCTTTGAAGATATTATTAAAAATATAATGAAAATTTAAATGAAAAGATTTTCCAATTTGAAAAATACTTTATTAAAGACAAACGATAGTTTGCCAAAGAAAGGCTTGCAAACCTTAAAGCACGAAGGGATTTTTGTATTTTTAAAGAAAACTTTGTTTGTATTGTTGCTGATAATAAAACGGTTTTTTCGTGAATATATTCCGCTCAAGTTTTTGTACCTATTTTTTAAGGATGGTAAAATTATGAAAAAAGTTCAAGGTAGTAAAATGCTTCTTGATTTGAATGATCTAGGTATAGGACGGGAACTTGCCCTATATGGCGTACATGAAAAAAATAGTACCGAAGAAGTGAAGCGTGTAATCAAGCCAGGGATGAAAATTTTAGAATTAGGTGCAAATATTGGATATTATGCTCTAATCGAAACAAAATTGGCTGGGCCCACTGGTCATTTGTATGCTGTTGAGCCCTCACCATACAATTTTGATTTATTAAAGAGGAATTTAGATTTAAACAATATTCGCAATGCAGACTTACACCAAGCGGCCTTTGGAGAGAAGCGTGGGAAGGTAAAATTTTATATGTATGATCGCAGTAATCTTTCTAGTTTTATCAAAAGAGAAGACATGGGCATGGAAACTACAGAGATAGACGTTGACATGATAACACTAGATGATTTTTTAAAACTAAAAACTGCTGATTTTATTCGTATGGATGTGGAGGGATATGAACTCGAGATATTAAAAGGGGCCACCCAAGTTCTTTCAAGTGATTCAAAACCAAAATATTTCTTTATTGAGGTTCATTCCGATCTTTTACACAAGAAAAATAGTTCTGGTAGAGAAATTATTGAATTGTTGGCCAAATATGGATATGAGGTAAGAAAAAGTTTCTGGCGAGGTAGAGGAGACATCATAGCCACAACTACCAAGGAAATGCTAGAACACTCCCTGTTGGAAGTGGGTTATTGGGAAACCTTTTTTGAGTTAAAATAAAATGCCAAATCCAAAAGTATCGATCATAATGTCGGTATATAATGGGGAAGAATTTCTCAAGGATTCTATTCTAAGTGTTTTAAATCAATCTTATAAGGATTTTGAATTTGTCATAGTAGATGATTGTTCTTCTGACGGCACCTCAGTTATTTTGAATGATTTTCAAAAAACTGATAGTAGAATCAAGGTTATAAAAAATAATCAGAATCTAGGTCTGACTAAATCACTCAATAAGGCTATAAGGGAATCGTCCGGAGAGTACTTGGCACGACTGGATGCTGGCGATTTAAGTGTAGAAGAAAGATTAGAGAAACAAGTAAATTTTTTAGATAATAATAAAGACGTGGGACTGGTTGGTAGCTTTGTGTGTATTATAAACACTAAAGGCGAAATCGTTAAAGAAGTTAAATATCCGATCGACAATGAAGCTCTAAAAAAAGTTTTGATCCGATATAATCCATTTGTGCATTCGAGTGTTATGTTTAGAAGGGAGGTGGGGGCTAGGGTTGGGTTTTATGATGAAGCTTTTCCGTACGCCCAGGATTACAGCCTGTATTTTAAGTTTTTTCCGTATACACAATTTGCCACCTTGCCACTTTTTTTAGTTCAATATAGGTATATGCCATATTCTATAACTTCAACTAAAAATAAACAGCAAATGTGTTTTGCAAATAAGGCCAGGAGGTATGCTATCGCTCAGGGTTTTTATAGTAAATTTTGTTATATTTTTATTTTTAAACAATACCTTGTCTCACTTATGCCCACTAAGATAAAGTTTTTTATAAAAAACAAATTAGATAATACGCTATGAAAATTCTTTATCTAATAACTAAATCAGAAATAGGGGGTGCCCAGGTGCATGTGCGAGAACTAATGAAGCATATGGCTGACGATGGACATGAATTAGCCCTCATGAGTTTCCCTGGTGGTTGGCTCGCAGATGAAGCTAAAAATCTGGGAGTAAAATTTTATTCTAATCAAAATTTCTCAAATTCACTAAACCCGCTAAATGCTTTGAAGGCCATATTAAATATAAAAAAAGTAGTGAAAGATTTTTCACCAGACTTGGTGTCTATACATAGTTCTGGAGCGGGATTCTTTGGTAGGCTGGCTATAAGGGGGCGGATACTCACTGTGTTTACGGCTCACAGTTTTGCTTTTACTGATGGGGCTCCAGCGTGGAGAAAAATTATTGCTATTGTTGCTGAAAAAATAGTCGCCAGATATACCAATAAAATTATCTGCGTGTCAGATTTCGATAGAAGATTGGCTATAAGGTATCGAATCGCTAAACCAGAAAAAGTGGTAACTATTTACAATGGAGTTGGCTCAGCGGGCGTAGTGGATACCGAAAGAGAGAATATCGTTTTGGCCAATGGGCGTTTGGCTTATCCAAAAGATTATATGCTGCTTCTTGAGGCGTATCAATTGGCTAATCTGGATAGTTTCAGACTTGAGATTATTAGTGATGGTCCAGATCGGGGTAAAATCGAGCGTAAAATATCGGAACTAAATTTAGAAAGCAGGGTAGCCTTGCTAGGCAACCAAACTCAAGCTGAGGTTAGGAAAAAATTGTTAAAATCAAAAGTTTTTATTTTAATATCTAAACATGAAGGCCTTCCTCTTTCTATACTGGAGGCTATGTCGGCTGGGCTTCCCGTCGTTGCTTCCAATGTCGGGGGTATTAGTGAAGAGATAGATGGTTCTTGTGGTATTTTGGTTGTTAACACAAAAGAAGATATAGCTCGAGCTCTCATCACGTTATCAGATGAAATTAAGCAAAAACAAATGGGGGAGTCTGCTCGCCAAAAATTTGAAGAAAAATTTACCTTAGATAAATTCTTAGAAGCAACTAAAAAAGTTTATCAAGAATTGGTTACATTCTGAAACTCACATGGCTTGGAAGCTAAGTGTCCTTGTTGTAAATAGTGTGCTAATCGTTCTAATTCACCGAGGAGATATTTAGGAACAGTGTCAGTTTTTTTTGTGTCAGTGGTGGATTCTCTGCGAGCCCTGATAGGATAAGCCCAAAATTTTAAATCTTTTGGTGCAGTTTGCCCAGACTCATTGAAAACTTTTTGAATATAATTAGCAACTCGAACGAAGTCTAATATAGTTGCGGCGATTGAAATATTTTGTATACCTTCCAGTTTGCCACCTTCTAAAACCTCTCCTTTTAAATTTTCCATCTGAGCCTTGGTGTGGGCGTTTGGTTTTTCGGCGATTTTTATTTTTGATCTCGGGTATGGTAAGTGTTGTGGGTAGGGGAAATGTTTAACATTGGGATGTTCTTCTGTAAATGATTGATCCCAGCCATCCTTCCCCAAATTCTTTAAAACACTTTCTAATTCTGCATTTTCTTCTGCTGTGCCATTATAAAATACTATTGGGGCATATTTTTCTAAATCTTCGTCTGTTAGATCGTGTGCTTGAACTGTGCTACCCCCTCGTTCTGCGTTCTTTTTTACGGCAGCAACTCTGCGAGCATAAGCCAATCCTGCCAAAATTCTGTCTCGGTTTAGCCAACGATATGTGGTATCTCCATATTGGTCGGCAGGTTTTTTCTCATCCAAAAATAAACCAGGACCTGAAAGTATCAGCACGGCTTCAATTTTAGGGTCGAGTGTTTTCTCATCGTCCAACGATGTTTTTTGTAATTCTTCAATTAACTTTAATGAATCAATAAGTGTTGTTAAAGTTTCAGACTTTACTGTTGTTTCTGCCCCAGTATTTTTTTGCTGAGTCTCTAAGTAGTCCTGTAAAACTCTATCAGCAATTATTTTCCTCAAGCGAGTTTTTTCTTCGTCATGTTGTTCACGGTCATACCAGTCTAAAATTGTTTGGTCTAATGTTTTCTCAGCCTTACTGCCATCCATTTTATTTTCTATGCGCATATATAATATTTATTAGCTTATAATCCAGCACCAATTTCTGTTAAGATTTTATCTTTTAATAGTAATAGAATACCAAAATAAACAATACTAGCGATAAAAATAATTAGTAT
>JACCDK011642561.1_pt1 | contig 14252 bp, 11 predicted proteins | sample 7445871 | NCBI WGS metagenome assembly JACCDK01 (sample SAMN15323436, study PRJNA562643) | freshwater metagenome | isolation source: river surface water | place: USA:Blue River Watershed | collected 2017-08-15 | reverse complement strand
GCATGCCACTCTGGACGCACTCCTGGTCGTGGGTTTGAACCCTGAAGCGGTTCAAGAAGTTTTTCGTGGCTCCGCGGAACACCTTCCCAGACTCCGATACGGAACATCGCCGGAAACGCTGGACCTCAGCCAATTCTCCAAGTTAGCCCCCTCCTGGGATGACATCAGGCTCAGGCGACCGCTGGTTATCAGGGACTCCACGGGAGGGGTCATGGACAGGTGCCTCGACGACTGCAACATGCACTACTTTGTCAGGAGACCAGTCAGAGGCTCGTTGGCAAGCTTCGACTTCATCCTTGGTTCAGCGCCAATTCAGAGCTTCCATTCCAATCTCAACATTCTTGTCACCTTTGACTCGAGTTTTTGTATGGTGGCGAGCACGTTCCTGAGTTCTCTTTCCTGGAGCAACCCGGAATCCCTATGTCGCGTTTTTTGCCACACGAGGGGGGTCTCCCCTCAGGAGTTTCAATCCTTGCGCGAACGGACTGGAAAAATGCCAAACGTCGTTCTATTTCAAATCCCTGTTAACACTTCGGACCCAAGATACACGAACTATAAGAGCCCTCTTGGTCACGTGAACGTTTGTTGTATGGATAGACTATTTCTTACGGAGATAGACCTACCGGCCGACGTAAATCGTATTATCTACCTTGACCTTGACATACTCGTGCTCGATGACCTTAGACCTCTTTTGGAAATAGACACCGGAATCACCGGGATTGCCGCAAAGACTAGCGTTGCACGGGACGTTATTAACCATTGGATCTCGAAATACGACGGTTGCGAGGAGCTTAGGTACCCGTACAAACGCAGTTTTAATGCGGGGGTGTTCGTGGCTGACCTCAATAAGCTTCGGAGCAATGGGTTTTGGGAAAAGGTATCGTCCCAGTACGCAGAGTTCCCAATCAACGACCAAATGCTCATGAATTTTTACGCTGAAGGCAAGTACGCCGAGCTCGATCCCAGATTCAACGTTTTCGTTGGTCAGGACCATGGTTATATCATGAAACCTGGACCTCTAAATTCTGCGGCCTGCCTTCACTTCGTCGGCTCAAAAAAGCCCTGGTTATGTGGGATTCAGGATTATCCACACGAAGGGTCACTCTGGCAGCTTTGGTACTTTTTTGATGGATGGGGGCGCAAAAACGAGATCGTACCCGACTTTATTCCTCAGTAAAGTTTCGGATCCTCTTTTTGCAGCGAACATAGGGACCCACGATTTTCGCAGAAGCATTTAGACGGATTTGCGTGACTTACGAATCGAAAAATATGTTGCTGTTTGTATCGCAGACATAATTGGCACCGCCAGCAGATTTTGGAGCATGGATTTAGCTCTAGGCTTGATAAGTCGTCATAGCCAGTAAAAAATGCGAGTCTAATACACGACATATATCGCTTGATCATCAATGCCGACGGTGTTTCAATGCCATTTATAATTATATGTATTAAATACAAACAATATGCCCCGTGGGTTCAAGCTCTGCAAGCCCCGCCGATCCAAGCAAGCCCCGCCGATCCAAGCAATTTCCCTGCAATTCGCGTCTTGATCTCCGCGGCCAGGGGCTCGTGGGTGAACGAGGCGCGCGGCCTCGCACCCAAAGATCTACATGTTTTTGGAAAGTTTTTATAAGTAAATATTTATAAAAAAATAGTACTTTGTCGGCCGCCTTTACTTTACAGTTTCTAAAGTATCGCGCATGCAACTTCTGTTTACCATCCCTTAAACCCACAACACCGAAACGCGGAGTTTCGAGTTTTCTTAAACCCACATTCTTTCTGATAATCATAAAAGTTATTACTTCCCATTCCAAGGTTACACATCACGCACGTGGGCTTTAAATTTTCAAGAACTGTGGGCCCGCCTTTAGAAGCCGCGACGATGTGAGCGCAGTGGAAGTTAAAAACCGTGATTTTACACACAAAACAACAACTGCACCGCGCAGAAAACGTCTGGCCGTTGTTTGAGAGCCACACGGCTTGCCGGAGCCCAGCGCTTATTGCCTGCCTTTTAGGGGCCATCTTTACTTTGTTTCTTAAAAGGTATATGACGAATAAAAAAAAGCATCGAACCTTCAAATGTCGAGTCAACAAAGACTTGCGGTAAGTTCGCGAGCACTTGCCTTGAACGTTATTTTTATTGTACTTTGGGTGGGTCTTTGGGGCTTCATTCACTCTGTGATCAGTTTAATTCATAAAAATAAGGTTTGGGTCGAAATGGCGCTCAATTTGGGGTTGTTTGCTATCGGTTGTACCTTAATGTTAATATTTTATACATACACAAGTGAGAGCTTCGCCGTTGCAGATCAAGCGAGTTTGGCTAAGGCAACGACAATCATAGAAACTGTTCATGCATAACCCAAAATAACAAAAATACAAGTTGTAATTGGAATTATGTCCGAAATTAGAAAAAAGGACCGAAAGCGATTAATTTGGACACCAAGTCCAAAATGGCTGCGAAATCCTGGGGTCTCCGACTTTCTTTTATCAATAACGGCAGGATTTTAATTGCACCGGATGGTCAGTTCTTTGTTGTCTCCCAGGCTGAGGGGCTCAAGAACCTCACACCGACTATGACCCTCAAGCAATTAGGCGTGCTAGTCAAAAAGGCTTTTCGATGATCTGCGCGCTCGAGGATAATACCGTTCTGGACTTTTTCGATAGGAAGGGCGAAAGATTTAAAGGTGAGTTGGAAGCCGGGGATGTTTGCTGGTTCCGAGGGGACCTGATTCATGCTGGTGTCGCAAACCCGGAGAGTATCAACCACCGGATATTCGCATTTGTGGGGACCAAATCCTGCCCTCCCGATCCAAGTAGAACGTGGAAAGTCTCGAACCCAGTTTAGTTTAAATCAACAATCGTTAAATAGAAAGATAACAAAAAATTCTAGTTTATTCTGTTTAAATTTTTATGGTCGTGTAAATCTAAAATAGCGTTTTATTGAGCTACAAGCGTTACATCCACATCCCCAAGGAACCTACAGAGGATACGATTATCCCCGTCAACCGAAGGGTACGTGAACCGCAAAACATCACCGTCAAACAAGAGCCCGAGGCCATCGGAAGGCAACGCTGGGAATCCAAAGGCCAGAAGGTTCGCGGGAGTGTCCCACGTCGCGCCCGTCAGGTTGACGGAACGAGCCACAAGGAACCCGTCTTTTGACCCAGTAACAACATACAAACGGTCGTTAACCTTTGCCATCCTCACGCACAGGATCGGGGAAGCGCCGAGCGTTGAGGAAACGATCACCGGGGTGCCAAAGGTTGTGCCGTTGTCCGAAGAAGTCCAGAAGGTGAGCTCCAAAGCCTTGCGAGCAATCACATGAATATTGGCGCCATCCTGGACCGCATCGATCGACTGGGCCTGACCATTGGCTGCGATCAAAGTTGCAGTCCAGTCACCTACCAACCCACCGCTGATTGTGGCCGACTTGAAAAGCTTGATGTTTGTGTCCGCGCCACCAGTGCCGACCATGATTGCGGGAAGGTTGTTGATCATAAAAAGCCGAATCGAGTTTGTCCCGGCAACAGTGGCTACCGTGGTGCCGGCTGGCCACGCGCTTCCTGCAGCGTCACTTGACCGACTAAATTTGATCTCTCCTGTACTAGATACCCAAGCTAGGGCCGGGAAAGATTGGGCGTTGACAAGAACAGGGCCTGCGGCGACAGGGTTAGCGGTAACTATTGCGATGTTGTTTGGCAGGCCACTTGAGGTTGATTGGGTCCAAACGCCGGTGACTGGGTCAAAATTGGAATAGTCAATACCAACGCCTGTACGTTCGTTCGCGACTCCAAGGGACCCGTTTATTCCAATCACATTTGAGATGGACCCGGTCGAATTGTTCGTCGAGATCCTTTGACGTGAATCAATCTGCTTGGTGTCAGAATCAAATCTCACAATGTAGGGACGAGGGTTCCCTGCCTCCGGCGCCACGTAGGTCATGTAAGCCTTGCCGTTAGCCATGCTGAGCTCCGAAACTTGGCCGACAACAAACTGCTCGATGAGGCTCTGCTCGAGGGACGCGATCTTCACTGTGGCCTGGGTGGCGGTCGTGCTAGCTACCATACTGTACTCCTGGGGGAGCTTGGAGATGTTGGCGGTGAGGCTCTCGACCTTTGTGAGGTCCTCCGGCCAGTTGGCGGTCACCGACCGCGCGAAGGGGAAGTTCGCCTTTACCGTGAGGTACTGAAGGAGGGCCCCCGGCCCGGGAGGTCCAGGGGGGCCAACGAGCCCGACGGTCCCGCTGTCCGCCGTGGCGTCGTTAAACTGCTTATAGGCAATTGCCCCGAAAATTCCAAGGATTAGGGCTCCGGCGAGTAGGGCCCCGGCGACGACTACGAGCACGACCATTCCGATGTCCATTGAAGCCATGTTGTTTCCTTTTCTTTTTGTTTGGAAGGGAGGTTGGTTTGGTGGGTTGTCGTAGACGGACAAGATCCTTTTTTTCTTTTAGTATGAACAATCAAACCTACATCTTTGTTGGTCGAACGAGACCTGTCGCTTTAAACTTTCGCCCACGCGTACCCTGCCTGGCCGTTGGTCGGGACGTTTATAAACGTCCCCACGGCCCCGGGCTTCAGGTGCACCGAATCCCCCTGATTGAAAGTTACAATGACCTCTTTGGTGTCGTACTTAAAGAATGAGGGGCCCGCGCCTGTTGCGCCCAAGAATATGTCGGACCCAAGACTTGAAATCGAAACGACGGCGGATGAAATGGGACTTGGCAACGATCGGGGGGTTAAACCGGTCCATGTGGAAAACCGTGGATCATAACGCGCGGAATGGACAAGCGGTGCTCCGTCAATCACACTAAAGTCGCCGCCGACGATCAATTCATCACCAAAGGCGTGCATGGCATGCACGATATTGTTGGCGCCTATACCGTTTAATCGGAAAGGGGTCATTTCTGAGAATTGAAAGGTTTCCAAGTTGAACCTGGTAATATTCTCAGTGGCCACGTTTTGTTCGGATACGGCAAAATTGCTGATTCCCGCGGCGGTGAACTGACCCCCAATAAACAACCACGGCCCTATCGAGGCCAGACATAAAGCGGGCCCGTTGACGCCTGCATTTGCCCCGGGGATAAGGGCGCTCATGACCCCAGCAGAATACACCGCCACTCGTGAAGCCGACACGGATGAAATTTGGGTGAAAGATCCGCAGATAAAGAGAGAGGACCCACGCACCAGGAGGTCATTCACAAACCCCGAAGAAATACCGGACGTTGCGAGATGGGTCCAAACACCGGTGGAAAGAGTGACAGTCGCTATCCCGTTGGCCACGAGGCTTGGCACTCCCGTGAATTGACCGCCAACAACAACCTTACCCTCAAAAGGGACAAGAGAGCTAACGAAAGGCGACGTTCCAGTAAACGCGGATCCCATGGTCTCCCATACCCCAGATCCGGAAAGGTTGAGTTTGAGGATCTGGCGACTGGTTATCGAAGGGGCGACGAGGTTCGAACCGCCAACAATCAAGAATCCGTCGTGTATGAGTATGGCGCCCACAGTACTACCGGTCGTGAGACTCGGGCTCACAGCTCGCATCGTGGAGGTCTCAGTGTCGAAGATCGCAAGACCAAACATCGGTTGTGAGTTGTATGTTGTAAAAGACCCACCAATGTAGATATCCTTTCCGTTTGCAAAAAACGCACTTACCTGAGAGTTAAAACCAGTTGGGTCTAACGTGACAAAGTTCGCAGGACCTTCAACCGCGTTGAAAACGCGTTTTGAAATCGTAGCTGGGAACGCTCCAGTGAACACAGGGAGGCTAAACTCGCCAGTTAACTGAACGGAGCTTACTGAAGCTTCAAGAGAAAGGGGCCCTTTTTGCGCGACAGCCTCCGCGCGTTCAGCTGCTCCGTCGGTTCCACTTGGCCCCGTTGGCCCAGGCGGCCCGGCCTCGCCCTTGGGCCCTGTTGGTCCGGCGACGGTGGACTGTGAGTCCTTGGGCGGGAACAAAGCGATTGTGCTCATAATTATCGCAGTAAGACTTACGGCCGCGACAACCGAGGCTACCGTAATTAGAGCCACAGTGGACACAGGAGAACTCAACGCCGATAGTTTTGCACCCATGGGACTTTCTTTTTTTAACACTCTTATTTTTTTTAAATCATTTCTTATAAATATTTGAAACTCAAATTTTGTTGATTGAAATTCGAAATAAAAAAATATAAGAAATGTTTTCACTAAATCTGCGTTGTTGCATTTTTACTTCATAACAAATCCACCGCGACGGAAGTTCTTAAACATCCAAAGTCCGCGAACTTTTGCGTGTTTTTCAAATCCCTCCATACACGCCTCTGAGGGCGCACATCCCCGACAGTCCAAGTCGCAAATTGACGCGTTGAATTTTAAAGTACCGAGTGCAGATAGGCGCGAACAATCCTGAAGGACCACACGCTTTAACTTTGGGAGTGAGGCGAGAGCGTCAACGTTCACGAGGTTCCTTGCGCTGTTTGCGGTCAAGCATTCAAGCTCCTTACAGTCAGCAAGAAACTGTAAATCAACGATAGACGTGAGCGAAACGTCAAGATGACGCAACTTGAAGCAAGACCCAAGTGGGGTCATATCAGAGCAACACATGAGACCAACCAAGCTGCAGTGAGTTAAACTTTGAATTTGGGACACTGCTGAAATGTCAGAGACCAAAGATTGCCACTCGAGGCCGAGCGACGTCAGGTTCTTTAGCTCCGCGAGAGCCGACAGGTCCGAGACCCAGTGAGATTGAGAAATATGCAGCTCCGTGAGGTTTTTTTGACTTCGCAAGTCTGAAATGTCCTTGAGCACGCCGCACTTGCGAATCACGAGGCTTCGTAACGGGCAGTTGACCAACCCTTGCAGGGTTTCAATTCCAAGGACCCTGTTAAGACACACGTGCGTCAAGTTGACGGACTGTGAAACGTTGGTCTCAAAAGAGTCAAGCACGCAGTCGATGATTCGTAACTGTTTGATGCTGGGGCCAAACGTCGGCCAGTGCTGGATCCTCGGACAACTTTCGAACTCAGCCTTCTCCAGCCTGACGCACGCATTTAACGCCTGCACGTTGTTTAACAACGGGCACTTTCGAACGCTAAAGATTTTGAGGGACTCTTGGCAACCTACCCCGGTTAGCGAAAGAAGCAACTTGTGATCGTCGATGCTCATGTGCGAAAGGAAACTGCTTGCGCGGAGGAATGGGAGTTCGGAAAAGTTTGGGTTGTATAATAGGTGGGCGTTGGTTCCTGATATTGAGGAACACCTCAAAACGCACCGCTCGATGCCTGGAAACATCGGGAAAACCAGCGAAGGCGCGAAAGTGGCCTCAAGGCGTGCGTCTATACTTGCCACTCTCCACTTGGACGCACAAAAAGCCGTAAAGTCCTTTAGAGGGACCCGGATATGGACGGCCGGACGGCCGCGGAACTTCGCAGAGCATAACAAGCGCGTCACGTCCTCGAAACACAAGAAAGGGTGCACGAGCTCGGCAAGCAGTTGAAAATGCAACTTGGAAGTGGGCGAGGCCACGTGTAAACGTTTGGGGCCTGGTTCGGTCATCGACGAATTGTGATATCTGTCGAGGAAAAAAAAGCTTACCATTGTTGTCGAGGATTTTTTTTCCTCAATTTTCAAAAAAATAAGCATGAGCTGGTTCTCCAGCCATGACATTATTCACCACAGCCCCGTGACCGTCCAGGACCTTCGAGGGTACGTGCTTCCTCACGGTGGAACGAAATTCACTGGACCGATCATCAGCCATACGCTGAGATTTCGTCCTCCAAAACCTCCTCAAACGATATACATATTTTTTACACCATCTGCCTCTCGACCCGACGTGTTCATCGACCCAGTGAAGCTGATTGTCCAACGAGAACCAGAGAAGGGATTAAAACCGACATTTCACGAGCTTGCCGTTCCACTGATGTGCCTAAGGTTGATTTTTGGGCCCGTAAGGGTCGTGGGCGTGGACTGCAGGTTTAAGCACTCAAGCCCGCCGAGCACGGACTCGCGCACGTTACTTGTGGTCTCGGCCGACTTCGTTCACCACCTTCCTCAACATCAAGCAGTTGAAATGGAAAATAAGGCCGCGGTCGCTTTATCCATGAGACTTTTTGGCGGGAGTTCAGGGATCGACGACCCGCGGAGCTTTCGTGAGTTATTCCGGTGGACCGATGGCGCACTGCAATGGGTCGGGAGGGACAGAAGTCCTGGCGAGAATGGGGTTGGGTACATGAGTTTCCTTCTTCGAAATGTGCAGAAGTCTCCCCCGACGTGCGATTGGGCGTTCGTTACGGCGTTCGACGCAGATTTTAGGTCCCGTGAGTGCCTTGGTCAGCGATCCCCGACGGGCCGTTCGCTCCAGGATCTGATTGCCAAAGTAACCCAAAATGCCCGGGATTCAAGTAGGCTTACTTCTGGCCGTTACCTTGATGTCCCACTTGTGGGTTACTCGGTCACTTGGCTTTTTAGGGAGGCGCCAAATGTCAGTTTTATCCGTGGCTGGCACGCCGTCGAGTGCCAGGCTTTGTTTCTCCCCGTGGTGTTACTTGAACACACTTACCCCAACGGGACATGGATTGATGACAAAGACACTGCCTGGCCTGACCCTACGATTTTCAACCTGTTTGAGACTTTAAATGAACTTGAGAAGAAGGCTGGTAGGGGCCAGAAGTGTATCCGTCCAAATTTCTTAACATCCAACGTGAAATTTTTTTCTCTTCCAACCCCCGTCTCCCCTTAAAGTGACCAATTTTGTCTTGGCGCAAAGATCCTAACATGTGCGTTTAGTTTTCAAACAAACCCATCTGGTAATGGCGGAACTATCCGAGGCTGACGAACCATGCGAAAGTAAGCCCGCGTCTGGCGATACCCCGCATTCAGATGACGAAAGTCTGGTTGACGATGACTTTTGCAAGCCTTTCTCACGTGTGATTGTGCCTGAAATCACGCTATCTTGGAACAGCAAAGGTCTGGGCCCGCCTTACCTTGCCACGGTCATCGACGAGCCCGGAATAACAGCTGGCGTGCTTAAAGACCTACATGCTTACTTCAAGTGGACAAAGGCGCACGTTCAAGCGCATGAAAACTACATTTTGCATCACACAATTGCCAAACACCACCCCGACATTCTCCAATGGCTTTTAGAAGAGTTCAAGTTGGATGAAATGGACGTTATCTCTCAATCCGCCTTGGGTACACGAATCGCGCTTGCCGTTGGCAGAAGTGAGAATTTGGCCATCATCGACAAACGTTTCTCACTGACGCAAGTTCTTCGGCCTCATCACTACAAATCCGCGGTTCATTTATTATACAAAATGGGGTTTCCTGGAGCTATGGAATTCGAATCAAAGACTGACTACCTATTAACGGAGCAGCAACAGGAATCGCACTTCCTCCTAGCCCTTGAGAATGGAAATATGCAAGCTCTCAGGCTCATTTGTCAGAGGGCAGGAGGAGTCGACAAGTTCAAGAGTGTGAGACCACGAGCGATGCGTTATCTTACCTGCATGTTTGAGAAGAACCGCGACTATATAAAAGAAGCGGTTCAAATTCTCCAAGTTCAAAGACGAGAAGCCTTGCCAATCGCTTTGAGGTGTATATTGGAAAAGCAACACCAGGCCCTTGAAGTTCTATTATCCTCCGTAGAATTTCGAGACCCAAGTTTGTTCGCGCTGCTCATTTGTGGAGATCAACCTGGAATGATTGTCTGGACTTTACTATCCAAGTTTCCGATCCTCAAGGAGTTCTAGATAAAGATTTTTCGATTGTATAACATGAATTTGGAATTTTGGGAATCGCCAAAGGGCCCCCCCCCCCCATTTTTTGAGACTTCCGTGTTTAGGAAAATGGAGGCATAGCAGCAGTCCCCTGTGTATGTACGTACGTGTTTACAACCAAAGATGTCTAAAGGCCGATCAGGTTCGCCTTCGCGCCACACGTATCGGCGTCCGTGTGCCGTGCTATTGAAACCTCCCACTGTTACTAATCCATGCAACTATATAAATGTACATTCATTCTGATAATTTTACATATAGGAAGACAAACACAAACACAAGCTTGTAAGTTCACCCGCAAGGGTTTACTTAAGAATTAGAGATCTCTGGACTCCCAAGGAATGGTAATGGAAGCTCCGATTTCAGCAGAATTCATCATTCCGAGCATGTGAACGTTGAGCTTATTTTCGTCCAAAACTGGTGGCAAATCAGCTAGGGCCACACGTGGGCCTTGGGTATTTGAAACTTGAGCATCCGGGACCCTTGATTTTAGACTTGCCACTGATATGCCTGGTTTTGGTGTAAAATTCCAACGGTCTCTTGGCTGACGGAACATTTCTTTGACCCACGTCCACGCAAAGCTGGATTCCGATACAAGCCACGACTTAGGAAAATCGGGTAGAGGTAGACCCATGCGCACGCATTTTTGAAATTCATTGTACTTCTCCGCAACGTCAATGAATTTAAAAGTGTGGACGGCCATTTTCTTATTCCCGTTTTGCAGGTACACGTTGAGCATGTCATAGCCTTCTTTGTAATCACGCTCGTAGGAATTCAAGAGCAAGCAAGCAGCTTCCAAGTCCATAGTTGGCAGAAAGTCAAACGATGGGTTCGAATTCATGCAGAAAATGGTGATCCCACTTTGGTATCCAAGTGCATCATCAAAGGTCCAGCCTCTCCTCAAAATCTCGTTTGCGCACGGAAGGGGGATAAAAGATGCAGCGTCCGTTGTGAACTGACGCTCACAAAAGTAAGCAGCAATGGCCTTTGACAAGCGCAATTTTCGTAATCTTAACTCGATATTTCGATTTAGGGCGCTGACTTTCCACATAAATATACCCTCCCGCCTGTCCACGGGATTCGTGGAATTTACACAGCCTCTCATATCCCCGGTCGTAAATGAGGAAACATAGGCGTCCACCACGCTTAATACGTCGCTTGGAAGGCCTCCAAATCCGTCTCGAACTATGCCACGAACCCTATCGAGTACGGTTCCACGGAACTCCGCGCGATCAAGCACCATTCTATGATTCATGAAAACTTGACCTTCGGCAACTGCGTCTAGACCGAGCGCTGGTAAGAGCCCTCGCATATGTGCCTTCTTGAGAATCGCGATAGGCGAATGACCAACCGTCGAGTTATACGCCCAATGAAGAGTTGGTTCTGAGATTGGCCAATAATAAAGATTTAAGGTGAGATCATTTTCGGTTGGATGAGCGTATTTAAATAGAAATGCCGCAGCTTGCTCGACTTCTTTTTGAATCCGGGGCTCAAAATTAGGATTGTTAATCCAGGATTGTTCCCAAATGCGTGCTTCCTGCCATAAATCGGCGAACAATCTACGCGATTTGATCATCTGGGAAATCCTCGCGGCCATCGCGGAAACAAATATACGGTGAGCTAATTCCTGTTGACTTTTCGCCAGACAAGGCACGCGAACGGTCACGTGGCGTCCAAAGAGGGCTCCTTTGACGTAATTGAACCCTTGTGCAATCTCGTGCGCACGGTGCGCTCTTATCTCCAATCCGCATTCCGGGAAGCCAATCGCCAGCGGCCACTCCAGAACTTCCACGTGCGGATAAGAGCAAAGCGAAGTGATGAAATCTTTAAGAATGGATATCGGAAGTCCAAGTTCCATGTTTCCCGAGTCGTGACTTTTGGCCTTTAGGCAAACTCGCAGCAAGAGTCTTACTGAAAACAACAGTTTCTGATATTAATTATTGTTTGTTGCCAACGGTTCGGAAGTAATACAAAGTGGGGGGTGGGTGCTAAGCAAAAGTAAAAAAAATCTCGCGGAAAAAATTTTGAAAACTTTGGGAAATAGTTCCTCGGCTCCTTCCCTCATTTTTCGTCGACAATGATCAAGCGGTCTCGTGTCGCAAGTGTTGTGGACCAGACGTGGTGGATACTTCTTGTCGCCGGCTGGATGCAGATGGCCACCGTCATGGCCTGGAGCAGTGTTTCGACCTCTCACCGACGCCTATTGAGACATTTCAAGTTAAACTTTTACCGAAGAATCAAGGCGCGCGATTTTGTGACCCACACGTCATTTTTCGAGTACTGGAAGTTCGAAACCCTGAGCTTTTTCGAGGATGGGTTCTCCTCGCCAATGCCAATTGACTTAAAGACTGGTCTACGCGTGCTTCAAGTTGAGCGGTCGCGGCTTGACGTTTTGGATGTGTCCCCTTTCCGCGACCTTCAAGTGCTCACTATCCGGGAATCATTAACACAGACAATCAAAATTGGCGCCGGTCTGGAAAGCGTGTTTTTGGGAGATTGCAGTGCTGTCCAATCTGTAAATTTCAATGGAACTAATCAAGCGTCTAACCTGCGTGGGTTGCAAGTCAGTGGATGCACTTCCTTCAAAACCCTTGCGGGTATTCAGCACTGCCCAATTCAAGTCCTCAAGATTATCATGTGCCCAGCCTTAATTTGCGGCCAAGTGATTTCTAAATTGCGAGATATCGTCACTCTCGAAATTCGGGACTGTGATGGCATAACGGACTTTAGTTTTCTGGAGTCGCTGCGGTCGCTAAAAGACGTGAACTTGTCAGGTTCGCAAATCAGTGACCTGTCTGTTCTCAGTGCTTGCCTTGATCTTCGACGTTTGAACGTTGAAGAATGCAACCATCTTCGTTCCCTTCAAGGGATCGAATCGTGTACAAAGTTGACCATGTTCTCGGCCTCGCGGTGCCTGCATCTCTCCAGCGTCACTGGGCTCGTGTGTTCAAGTTTGGGTGAAATCGACGTGAGCCACTGCCCAATTTCATCGTTGTCTGAGGTGCATGGAGCAACACAGCTCAAGTATTTAAACATCTCGGGGACCTTAGTCCGTGATCTGTCATTTTTATCCAAGTGCCAAGGTCTCGAGCGCGTATCAATGTATAACTGCAGGTACATCTCCGACGTTGCACCTCTCCTTCTTTTACCCAACTTTCGGGGAATTATATTCGGCGGCGCCGACTCGCTGCTGCCCCGGAGTTTTTTTGACGCATTCCCTCGCATTTTAGCACGGTGGTATTAAATCACTTCTTTAGTCTACGGTTTGAAGGTTTCGCTCTCATCAAGCGCACTTTAAATAAAACCCCTGCTCGCTAATTTAAGCTCAATTCGAATGTTTCGCTCAAGCCCAAAACTCTCTCCCAAACAATCAGAAGAGGTTCACGAGCGGTTGGGTTTCGAAGATGACGAGTGCTCTTGTTCCGCAAAAATGGACGAGGAAAAGACACAGCGCCCAGGCCGAAATCGTTCCTGCTCGCCAAAATCCAATACTCAAAGTCCGAAGGCAACCGACACAGAAGTCTCGGGCGGTGACAGCGATTATCCGGAATGTGACTGCGATTGTCACTTTTTCCGACGGGAGGCCTGCGATTGCCCGTTTTGCGAGACCTGCGGTGCGGATTGCGACTAAAAGTTTAAAATGATTGTTCGAAAAAAAAGAACGGACCTTGTTAACGGCGCTTCGATGGGTAGATCATCAGCCTTTGCCGCCGGGTTTCAGAGTCGCATGTGCATATTTAACTAATAAAAAACATATTATTTTTGTTTATGGGACGTTTTATTAGCTTAAAATTGAAAGTAAAGCCCTTGGGTTACAGGAGCCGGACGAATTAAACATTATCTTGAACAGCAGATCTACCGTTTTTAGCGTACCTGATACAGGTTTGAATTGCAGTTTTGTCACTTCCGTCCACGTATGTAATCAAAGTGTTTAACGCATCAAAGACATATGAGTGGTTTGACAAAATACCATCGTTGGCCAGTAATATAGAATATATAATTTCAGGAATTTTTTGTTGCTCATCACCAACAATTTTTGTGGCTTCTTCATGAACGCTTTGCCGATTTTCAGTTGAAATATCAGCCACAATTAGATCACGCTTGCTTGGATCGCAGATAAAGCCCCTTTCCGAAGGTATATATCTGGACATATAAATCCACAGGGAAATTAGTGTACCTCGCGACTGTTGATTTTGGGAATCTACTTGCATAATTTTCCCAGGATATTGCGGACCGGGGCAAAGAATTGCGCTTGTGGCGATAGATCTTGGTCGTTTCAAAAAATAGGAGTCGGAGCAATAAGGGCAGAAATCGGGACCTTGCTCTTGAGGGATTACAAGGTTACAAGTGCATTTTGCGCGTTTGTATTTTTTGCCATTGGGAATGGTGAACCTTCGACAATTTAGCCCCTTGTAAGATAAAGAGACCGTTTGCTGCGCCACAAGGAGGGCACTGGCCGCGAGGACGCCACCGGCCACAAGAGCTGGACCAACCCATCGACGCG
>JACCDK011180095.1_pt1 | contig 14267 bp, 8 predicted proteins | sample 7445871 | NCBI WGS metagenome assembly JACCDK01 (sample SAMN15323436, study PRJNA562643) | freshwater metagenome | isolation source: river surface water | place: USA:Blue River Watershed | collected 2017-08-15 | reverse complement strand
AATTTTTTTGTAAAGGTAAAATTAAATACGAATAGTACTTTATTTTATTTCTACCCAAGTATGATCGGCAAGTAGTTTTACACTAGCGATAAAATGCTTGAATGGAAGTGAAGATCCCCATTCTTGAGGACCAATTAAAGAGAGCACAAAACGCTCTTGTTCTTTTTCATACAAATGATAGGTATGACCAATTAGGGGTTTAAAACTCATTTGTGCTTCATAAATCATCATAGAAAGGGCCTTTCTATTCTGTATCGCTTGGGCTTGAGCGGCTAATAATTCTATTTGTTTACGAATTTGCTCTAATTGCATATTCGTTTGCTCTTCCATAGCCAAAAGGGCCTTGTTTTTAATAACACCTTCTTTCGTAGGTCTTACGATAGCGCTACTAGCACTTGTAGCATAAGCGAGCACACTTAATTGCTTATGATAAAATTCAATATTACAATAGGGTCTTTCATATTCATCAAAACCTTGTAAAGTTCTTTTCATATTACCATTGGGTAATAAATCTAATTGAACACGAATAGGTAAATTATTAGAATCGGTATAGGTATAGTTAAATTGCAGGGCAGAGGGCATTTGCACTTGTTGGTCTTGAAAAGAAATTTCAAAAGCCGTTTGTTCTTTTTGTTGATCAATGGTGCGTTCTTCTTTAAAACTAAATGACGCAGATGCTTCTATACCTATAATAGTAAAAATGGCAGCGGTTGGAACCGCACCTTTTTCATAGAGGCATTGCTCTGGCACCAATTGCCATGCAGCTAAAAAATTATACGCTTGTTGAATCATCACTACTATTACAATTAGGAGCAAAAAAAGTTCATTCTATAAAAAAAGTGTGCCTGTTAAAGACACACTTTTTACTATAGTTATAGTTCTATTAATAACGATAATGATCAGCTTTAAACGGACCGTATTTAGGAATACCTAAATAAGCTGCTTGCTCATCAGATAATTCATCTAATTCTACACCGATTTTTGCTAAGTGTAAACGCGCTACTTTCTCATCTAAATGTTTAGGTAACACATATACTTTGTTTTCATAATTAGCGGTATTCGTCCACAATTCAATTTGTGCTAAGGTTTGGTTAGTAAATGAATTACTCATTACAAACGATGGGTGACCTGTAGCGCAACCTAAATTAACTAAACGACCTTCTGCTAATACAATAACTTCTTTACCATCGATAGTATAAACATCTACTTGAGGCTTAATCGTATCTTTAGTATGACCGTAATTCGTATTTAACCAAGCCATGTCAATTTCAATATCGAAGTGACCGATATTACAAACGATCGCTTTGTCTTTCATTGAACGGAAATGCTTTTCGGTAATCAAATCGCGACAACCAGAAGCCGTAACAATGATATCAGCTTCTTTAACCGCATCTACCATTTTCTTAACTTCGAATCCGTCCATAGCTGCTTGTAATGCACAGATAGGATCGATTTCGGTAACGATTACACGAGCACCAGCACCTCTTAAAGATTCTGCAGATCCTTTACCCACATCACCATAACTACCTACAACTGCAACTTTACCAGCCATCATTACATCAGTAGCACGACGAATCGCATCTACTAATGATTCTTTACAACCGTATTTGTTATCAAATTTAGATTTAGTAACCGAATCATTTACATTGATTGCAGGCATTGGTAAAGTACCTTTTGCCATACGCTCATATAAACGATGTACACCAGTAGTAGTTTCTTCAGATAAACCTTTGATGCCACTAACTAAATGCGGATATTTATCTAATACCATATTCGTTAAATCACCACCATCATCTAAAATCATATTTAAAGGACGGTCTTCGCTTCCGAAATATAAGGTTTGCTCAATGCACCAATCCCCTTCTTCAATAGTTTGTCCTTTCCATGCAAAAACACCAATACCTGCTGCTGCAATAGCTGCTGCTGCTTGGTCTTGTGTAGAGAAAATATTACAAGAGCTCCATTTTACTTCAGCTCCTAAAGCAACTAAAGTTTCAATTAAAACCGCTGTTTGAATGGTCATGTGTAAGCAACCTGCGATACGCGCACCTGCTAATGGTTTGCTATCGCCATACTCTGCTCTCAAAGACATTAAGCCTGGCATTTCTGCTTCTGCTAAACGAATTTCTTTACGGCCCCATTCAGCGAGACTCATATCTTTTACCTTGTGTGGTAAACTAAAATCAATAGTTGAACTCATATTAAAAAAATTTTGGCAAAGATACAGTTATTCTATGATATGATAGGCTTCCAAGAGCCTATTTTAAAAATTTTATAGCATCAAGCTACTTTTGTTGAAGCTCCTATAAATAGGCACTTAAAAATCTTCTACTAAATGCTTTTTAAATAGTCTTGTATTTGGGTTTGGGTGGCAGCCGATACATTTACTAAAGGCAAACGAAGGGTGTCTTGCATAATACCCATTTCTTGCATTACACATTTTACACCAGCTGGATTACCTTCTGCAAAAAGTAAATTAATACCCTTCAGCAATCGATAATGCAAACCCTTAGCTGCTTCAAACTGACCTTGACGGGCCAAGTGTACCATTTGTGAAAAATCCTTTGTAAAGCAATTTGCTGCAACGGATATTACGCCATGCATACCGATCGCCATTTGAGGAAGAACTAAATCATCATCGCCAGAAAGCACTGCAAAATCTGCCGGTGCTCCTTGCACTAATTCCATGCATTGAGCCATATTGCCACTCGCTTCTTTCACGGCCACAATATGTTTAAACTCTTGTGCCAAACGTAAAGTAGTAGCGGGCAACATATTAGTAACTGTTCTGCCCGGAACATTATAAAGTATAATTGGCAATGGCGTTGCCGAAGCAATCGCTTTAAAATGCTGATAAATACCTTCTTGTGTTGGTTTGTTATAATACGGCACTACGCTTAGCAACCCGTCTACACCATTCCAATCCCAAGTTTGTAGCTGTTGTATAACAGCTGCTGTATTATTTCCTCCGGCACCACATACTAGCGGCACGCGTTTGTTGTTTTGCTGAATAATAAAACGAAGTACGGCTTGCTTTTCCTCCGTACTAAGTGTAGGAGTTTCTGCGGTTGTGCCTAAAGCCACTAAAAAATCTACTTTATTTTCGATAACGTGCTCTACCAATTTGGCTAAAGCAGGATAATCAATTGCACCATCTTTTGTGAAGGGAGTAACTAATGCTACGCCAGTTCCTTGAAATTTATTGTTCATATTCGTATAACTTAAGCAGTGGGCACTTCGTCATAGAAGCCCATTTTAGAAAATTTATCAATGCGTTGTTGTATGCGGGTTTCAGCATCTAAAGACTGTAAATTAGCAATGGTTTTCACTAAATAGTCTTTTACGATAGCCGCCATTTCATCAGGTCTAGCATGTGCTCCGCCAATAGGCTCTTTCAAAACATCATCTACCAAGTGGAAACCTTTCATATCTTCAGAAGTCAATTTCAATTGCTCTGCAGCTAATTCTTTATTATTCCATGTTCTCCATAAGATAGAAGAGCAAGATTCTGGTGAGATAACGGTATACCAAGTATTTTCAAGCATCACTACTTTATCGCCAATGCCAATACCCAATGCACCACCAGAAGCACCTTCGCCAATAATAATACAAATCACCGGCACTTTCATATTTACCATTTCAAATAGGTTGCGAGCAATAGCTTCAGCTTGTCCGCGTTCTTCTGCTTCTAAGCCAGGATAAGCGCCTGGTGTATCTATAAAGGTGATAATCGGTCTATTAAATTTCTCTGCAATTTTCATTAAGCGCAATGCTTTACGATAACCTTCTGGATTAGCCATACCAAAATTGCGCAATTGGCGCGTTTTTGTATTGGTTCCTTTCTGATGGCCCATAACCATTACTGGTAACCCATTGAGTTCTGCCATACCGGCTACTATAGCTTTATCATCTTTTACCTGACGATCACCAAATAATTCGGTAAAATTATCAAAGATGCTTTCTATGTAAAATTGCGTGTAGGGGCGCTCTGGGTGGCGACTCAATTGTACGCGTTGCCAAGGGCTTAAATTTTGATATATGCTCGCACGTGTCTTCTCTATCGCTGCTTCTATTTCGCGAATAGCAGCCGACATATCCGTATGGCTACTTTCGGCCATTTCGTTTAATTTGTCGAGTTGTTTTTGAAGATCTTCTAAGGGTTTCTCAAAATCCAAAAATTGCATAGTAGAATCAATTTTGTTTAGTGTACAAAGATAGTTTTAAAATTTTTATTTACTAGCTATATGAAAATTGAAAAAAGGGTTTTATATTTGCACTCCCAAACAAAACGCAAGTTTTGGCTTGGATCGGTAGTTCAGTTGGTTAGAATGCCGCCCTGTCACGGCGGAGGTCGCGGGTTCGAGTCCCGTCCGGTCCGCAAAGTCCCTTCGGACAATTTCAAAACCCTTTAAAATCCTTGATTTTAAAGGGTTTTTCTTTTTCTATGTTTTGTTCTTTTTCTCTTTTTTTTAGTATTTTTCTTATTTTGTTTCAACAATGTTTCAACAAAAAATACTGGTTTGTAAAAAGCTGGAGCACTTGTTGCTACCCCTGTTGACCAATTTTAGATGGCTAAAAGCTGATCATAATTTCCATAAAATAAAAAAGGCAATCTTCTCAGATTGCCTTTTTTTTATGTTTTTTAGTGTTTAATTATTTTTCTTAACAGAGTAATAATAGTTACCAGCTAAGCCAATTTCTAAACGAACGGTATAGTTACCAGCAGCAGCGATAGCAATATTATCTCCACCATAGTCTGGTTTGTTATCCGGACCACCGTTAGATTTGTTGTCACCAAAGTTGATACCCCAGTCGTTATTTGCTCTAAATTTGATTTCACCAGGAGTTAAATCTAAAGTAAGGGAATAGTTTCCTGTAGCTGGATCTAAAGTCATAGCTTGATCAGCACCCCAGCCACCTGCAGTAGCCGAACCAATGATACCCCAACGAGTAATTTTAGTTGCAGACCAAGACATAGCACCTGTATTAGCTGTTAAACGGTAGATACCTGCACCAGCAGATAATTGAACGTTGTTACCACCATTAGATAATGCACCATTTCCAGCATCTCCATAATCACCTGCGCCCCAATTGTCGCCTTTTACCATTTTAAATTGTGGTGTAGCGTCATTGAAGTTGATATAACCATCATAGATACCATTATTAGATACAGAAACAATTTGTGGAGCTGCACCAGGGTTCCATCCTTGATAGTTACCAGCAATATTTAATGCGTTAGGGAAGCTATATTTGATAATAGAGCGATATCCTTTAACAATTAAATTTAAGGTATTAGAAATAGTAATAGCTGCTGAATTAGGGATAGCCGCTACGATACGTACGCTAATTTCTCCTAATGAATTAGGTGCTAGGATTTTTACTACTTCAGCGTTTAATGAAGAAACAGTATAAGCTTTGGTTAATAATTTACCCATATTGATTTCAACATCTGGGTTTTTAAAATCACCGCCTTTTTTTACCATTTGCAAACTGTAGGTTACATTAGCAACTGGTGATTCGTAAGTTTGTGCCGTCCAATTAAGCGTTAAAGCAGCTTTAGAAGCACTATCTTCTAATAAAACCAAAGTATCTTTTGCAGCTACTTTAGATAATATAGGAGCACCACTACCTGTTAATACTACTTGAGTTTCGTCTTTTTTACAAGACCATAATAAAGCAGATGCAACTGCTAAAATGGATAGTTTATTAAATATTGATTTCATAATAAAATTTTTAATGGTTTTAATTAGTATCCTGTATTTTGAACTAAGTTTGGATTTGCATTAATATCTGCAGATGGAATTGGGAATAAAGTTCTCCAAGACTCTACTGCTTGACCGTTAATGGTATTTCCTTTCCAAGGCCATACATAAGTTCCAGATGTAAATAATCCGAAACGAATTAAGTCGGTACGGCGATGACCTTCCCAATATAATTCACGAGCTCTTTCGTCGATGATGTAATTTAAATCATAAGAAGCTAAGTTTGCAGTGATACCCGCTCTAGTTCTTAACGCTACTAACCTGTTTAGTGCTAATGTTGCATCTCCTGTTCCACCACGTTTTACTGCTTCTGCATAAATTAAATACGCTTCTCCTAAACGGAAGATTGGGAAATCGGTATCCACAAAAGTTAAGTTTGAACCTGTAGCACCTGTAGATGTTACGTTTTTATATTTACCAATTGCATATCCATTAGTAAATTCACCAATATCTGCAATTGCTTTTGTTTGACCTGCAGTGTGGAAAATAGCACGTTTGTCTGCAGTATCTGTAAACTTATCTACTAATGCTGCAGTAGTTCTTAAACCACCCCATCCACCATCAACACCATATGCTGCTGCGCTCATAGAACCGCCAACTGCAGCATGAACTAAGAATGTAGTACCACCATAAGTACGAGTATTATTACCGTCGAAGTTTACAGCGAAGATGATTTCGTTTGATTTGTGATTATCTGCTAAGAATAAATTTGCATATTTAGTTTCTAAACTATAACCCGTTACATCCATTACTTTTTTAGCATAAGTAGCTGCTTCTGTATTTTTTGCAGTACCTGTATATACTTGCGCATTTAAATACAAATTAGCTAATAACATCCAAGCAGCTGCTTTGTCAGCACGACCGTATTCGTTTGTTTTAGGATCTTTTAATGTATTTTCAATCGCTAATAATTCGCCTTCAATATATGCAAATAAAGTAGCACGATCTGTTTGTTTTGGTAAAGTAGAACCTACTTTATCATTTTCAGTAACAAAAGGTACGTTACCAAACATATCTAATGCATGCCAATAGCTTAGGGCACGGCAGAAGCGAGCTTCATCTCTGTACATTTTAGCTAAATCAGCATTAGCGCCAGTGATTCCACGTGCAGCTAATTTATCGTCTTGAGTTTCACGAATAAACTCGTTACATAAAACGATTTGATAAAAAATACGATTATACATAGCTGCAACGAACTCATTAGTTGAAGTCCATTTCATCCAGTGGTAATCTTTAATAGTACCGTCATTCCAGCCAATAACAGCTTCGTCGGTAGTTAATTCTTGCGCTTTGAAGTATTGACGGATATAAGAAGAGAATCCTTCGTCGATACCAGCGATATCTGGTTTTCCTGCAGGTCCTTCTTGACCGCTAACTGCATATCCTGCATAAATTTTTGCAAGAATTGGTTTGTAGTTTGCAAAATCAGAATATACGGTTGCAGATGTAATAGCATTTACAGGAGATGTATTTAAATCTCTTGTGCAACTTGCAAGCATGCCAGCTCCAAGCGCTAAAATGGTAAATCCTTTAATTAATATATGTTTCATACGTTTCTTTTTTTATTTGATTAAAACTGAAGATTAGCACCCAAAGAGAAGATTCTTGGACGAGGATATTTGTTATTATCAATACCACTTGAAACTTCAGGGTCAATACCAGAGTAATTAGTTATTACAAAAGCATTTTGTACAATTGCAGACAAGCGTAAGCTTGCTTTTTTGTTAAATACGCTTCCTACATTATAACCTAAATTGATATTATCCATTCTTAAGAAAGAACCATTCTCAATAAAGTAGTTAGACCAGTATTGAGGAGCTTGGAAATTAGTTGTCAATACACTGCTGTGTACATTGCTTAAGTAACCTGCAGAGTTATAAATATTCTGCATTGTTCCTAAGTTAGACGCATTGTTATTATAGATGTATTGTCCCATATTAGCTCTTAAAGTCATGTTTAATGTCCATTTGTTATAACGGATATTATTAGTGAAACCTAAGATTTGAGTTGGCTCTGAAGATTTGAATAAAGACTTGTCTTTAGAATCTACAACACCGTCGCCATTTTGGTCAACATAAACACCTTCGATTGGCTTTCCGTTAGCATCATATACTTGTTGGTAAGTATAGAAAGAGTTAATAGAATTACCAACAGAGTTTAATTGAATTGTATTACCAACACCACCAGCAATACCACCACCTGCTACACCAAGATAGTTGCTATCTTGTACTTGCAATAATTTAGTAATAGTATTTTTATTTTGAGCAAAGGTTACACCAAAGTCCCAAGTAAAGTTTGGTTTATTGATAATTTGAGCATTCAACATGATTTCAAAACCTTTATTTTCCATGTTACCTACATTAGACCACATAAAGTTAGTCAAGTTAGTACCTGCTGCTAAAGGAATATAGTTAATCAAGTTTTCTGTTTTCTTATTATAGATATCTACACTACCATTGATGCGGTTATTAGCAAATCCGAAATCGATACCCACATTTTGAGTAGTTTGTGTTTCCCATTTGATATCTGCATTGTAACCTTCTGGACGAAGTGTGTTAATGAAAGTGTTACCAAATTGATAAGCTGCAGAATTAGTACCTGGAGTATATTTAGCTAAATAAATGAAATCAACTGGCAACGATGGGTTACCTGTTTGACCCCAACCTAAACGTACTTTCAAGTTAGAGATTGCATTACTATTTTTTAAGAAGCCTTCTTCACTTACTCTCCATGCTAAAGCAGCAGATGGGAATAATGCCCAACGATTTGCTTCTGGCATTTTAGAAGAACCATCACGACGCATAGTCGCTGTTAAATAGTATTTACCTTTAATATTTAAGTTTAATCTTCCGAAATAAGATTGAATATTAGGGAAACTAGGCGTTACTAATCCACCCGTATTTGGAATCATAGTACCGTTAGCACTGTAAGAAGGATTATTAGATGTTTGACTAAAGAAGTCTTGCCAAGAATATCCAGCTGTTATATTTAAATTAGAACCACCAAAATCTTTTACATAATTTAAATAGAAGTCGAACAATTTGTTTTTGCTCATACCTTCATATTTAGCTGAATAACCACCAGTAGTGTAGTTAGTAGCTGCAGATGCAGGAATAAATACAGAACCATTACTTGATTGATTATCGTAAGCAAGATTCATAACCATTCTTAAATTTGGCAAGAAATGTGTTTTATAATCCAACATAATATTACCCATAGTTCTATAAGTATTGCTTAAATCATTTTTAAGATTTAATAAACCTACAGGATTTCTAGGTGCAATTGGAATAGGATTACCACTTTGGTTTAACCACTCGTAATATCCACCCCAAGTACCTTTATAACTATTAATTGGTTTTGTAGGATCGAAGGTAACTGCAGAACCGATAGCGCCTTCATTAGCAAATTGAGTTCCAGTTGCAGAAGCTTTAAAGTTAACATCAACTTTTAAGTGGTTATCCCAAAACATTGGAGTAACATTAAATGCAACAGAAGTTCTGTTTAAGCTACCTGTTTTTAAGATACCTTGTTGACTTAAATTACCAACAGAAAAACGGTATGGGTATAAAGTTTTACCACCCGTGATGCTCAAGTTGTTATCCGTAGCAATAGCTGTTCTGAATACTTGATTCTGCCAGTTGGTATTGTTTACGGTATCTAATAATTTAATCCAATTTTGATTACCACTACTTTTTACTAATGCTTTGAAGTCATTAGAATTCAACATATCCAATTGTTTTGGATTGTATGATAAAGAGGTAACTGAGCTAAATGTTACTTGTACATTTTCAGAATTTTTTCCTCTTTTTGTAGTGATGATGATTACACCATTTGCCGCACGCACACCATAGATAGCTGTAGCAGATGCATCTTTCAATACATCAATCGACTCAATGTCATTAGGGTTAATCATGTTTAATGGATTAGCAGAACCTGCTACACCCATATCGGTAACTGGCGTACCATCTATTACAATTAGTGGATCGTTAGAACCCGCAATACTCGCATTACCACGAATACGAATACGGCTTCCAGCACCAGGAGCACCACCTTCTGTAGTGATTTGCGCACCGGCTACTTTACCATTAATTAATTGCTCTGCAGATGTTACATTACCTTGCAAAAAGTCTTTTGATTTGATAGAAATCACAGAACCTGTTAAATCTTTTTTCTTAACTGTTCCATAACCTACTACGACTACATCATTCAATGCTTTTACTTTAGCAGAAGAGGTATCGGTTGTATTTTGCGCAAATGATGAGCTCATTAGAGACATCATTAACGTCATACAAAATGAAATTTTGATTAATTGTTTAACCATAAAAAAGTTGATTTTGGTTTAATTTTGCTTACAAGATATAAATTATTTTAACACAAAGTTAATATTTATTTATTTTTTTAAGTTTTTAATGAAATCAAAAGGTGGCTTATTCCAATACCAAGGGCTGCCAAAATGCCTGATCTTTAAATTGTAATTTAACTATATAAAGGCCTGGTTTTTGATCTAAATTATTGATTTTTATGGTGTTAGATCCTTTATCAAGCATCCCAGAATAAATTGTTTTTATATGTATTCCCAAGTTATTATATAAATCTATATTTAACTGGCCGGATGCTGATTCAAATTCTATCGTACAGTCGCCTTTGCTAGGATTTGGGTAAATACGTAATCCTATTGCTTCATTCTTATTTAAATCTGCTACACCAGTAGTTACCACACCAGAAGAGAGGGTATCATTTATAAACACTTTATAAGCACCCGGCGCTAAGCTAAAATTCTGAGTAGTGGTATTGACCTGGAGACTATCGCCAGTTAAATAATTTTTCCACTTACCTAAACTAGGGAAATCAATACTCGTATTAACCGTATTGGCATCAAAATTGGCTAAAACCACTACATTTAAGTCGCTATGGGTTAATACTAACTTTTTCACAAAAACACTAGAAAGATCTGTGCCATTACCAACCGTTGAATTACTGAAAACAGCTGGTTTGTATGCTCTTAATTTAGATAAAGAACTCACGATTTCTTTTAGTCTTCTACGATACGTGTTTTGTAAATAATCCCAACGAATAGGTTTTGGATCTAATCTACAATTATTATTAACTGTACCATTTACACAGGTATTAATTGAATAGTCATAGCCCATTTCTCCAAATTGCCAATACATTTTTGCTCCGGGCACTAATAACATAAGCGCATTCAGTGCTTCATTGCGTTGTAGTCCTGTTTGAAGATTTTTTACATCGTAATTGGAAGTAGTCAATCCATAGTTTACATTTTTATACATCAAGCGCTCTTCGTCATGGCTCTCTGCATAACTAATCAAACCCAATTTGGTATGGCCCTTAAAGGGAGCGTAAGCTCTCGTTAATGAACTACTGCTTACATAGCCCATCGTATTTTGGTTGGACTCATAATTTAAATTATTCCACAAAAGCATACCATAATTGGCTAATTCAATTTCTTCTTGATCGCCACCAAAATGTTCTAAAATACAATACGAGCCCGGAGCTACGGCTTGCATAGAATCATAGTAATTTTTCCAAATGGCAATACGCGATGCATCATAATTACCCCATGCTCCTACATTACTACCACTATTTACTTGTGTAAATCCTTTAGACAAATCCCAACGAAAACCGTCTACTTTATATTCCGTTAGCCAATGACGTATAAAACGGTAAACATGATATTTGGTAGCAGCAGATTCATGATTAAAATCGTTGAATACATTGTAGGGATGTTTAGCCGTTGGATTCAACCATGGATTATTGCTAGCAGCTTGACTATTTGCTCCATCCCAATACAATTGGGCTAAAGGACTGTTGCCAGTAACATGATTGAGCGCAATATCTAAAATAACAGCAATGCCTTTTTTGTGAGCCTCATCGATAAATTCTTGTAACTTTTGTTTGGTTCCATAATATTTATCAGGTGCAAAATAAAAGCAAGGATTATAACCCCAACTCTCATTACCATCAAACTCAAAAATGGGCATTAACTCAATTGCATTAACGCCTAAATTTTTAAAATAAGATAAAGTATCTATTAACGATTGATAATTTTTGAAATTGGTAAAATCACGAATGAGCAATTCATAAATCATTAGATTTTCCTTGGCTGGTCGTTGATAAGAAGAAGCCGTAAAGTTGAACGTTGGCGCTGCCGTTTGAAACACACCCACCATACCAGTTGTTTTTGCTACTGGATAAGGCGGTATATTAGGGTACGTTACTGGTGAAATATACTGGTCATTATTTGGATCTAAAATTAATTCTGAATAGGGATCGGCAATTTTAATTAAGCCATCTACCACATATTGAAAATTATATTTTACACCTGGAATTAAACCGGTTATTCTTGTCCAAAAGCGATTGCCATCGGGAGTTTTTTTCATTTGCGATTGGCAATTCGCTATATAGTTATTAAAACTTCCTAAAACCAAAACATTCGATTTATTGGGCGCAAATAAAACTAAAGTAACAGCGGTATCGCCTGGCTCATAATTAATACCGTCTTGTAATCCTGAAGGCAATGCGGCTGTAACTGTAGCTGGCTGTACAAAAAAATTGATGGTATCTCTTACCGTTGTTGATGCTGTAGTCAATTCTGCAACCAATTGATTAGAGCATGATTGAGAAATGGTTGCTGCATTGGTAATACTAGTAGTATTAGCTGCTGTAGCAATTGCTGTTCCGTTCAATAATAATTTCATTGTGCCAGCTGTTGAAGCTACCGCTTCAACAGGTAATGCCTGACCAATGGCAACAGCAATTGGTTCCAAGAAAGGATAATAACGAGGCTCTGAAAGGGGTTTATTAAAACGCACATATGCGCCTGTTGAAGGATATACAGGCACATACATATCACTATTGTCGGTATTCGCTTGTTTTAAACTACCACTCCCATTTCTAAATAAAATAGCAATTTTTAAAATGGTCTCCGTTGGATCTACCATACCAAAAAAAGCACGCAAATTACCAGGGAGTGTATATTTCCATTTATTACCACCTAAAGGTGTACACAAAGCACTCATGGCAGTGCTTGCCCATGTTGTTTGCACATATTTCCAATTGCTAGGACCCGTACTTTGACTAGTTATAACACCTATGTGTACGTATACATCGTTAGAAAAGGAAAATAAACCTTGATTACCTTTACTTGCGTCAACGGTGATTACTACATCACTTGGATTGTTATCCGTTATAAATTGTGGCGACCAACTTAATAAGCCATCTGATTGTGCAAATAGCGATGATATGCTGGTTAATAAAAAGAAGCTAACAACAAAAAGTATACGTTTCATATAAGAAAGGGCTATAAATTAAAAAGCAAGTTACTATATTATTAAATTAGATGCAAAATCAGTATTTTGCAAGCATCCTACAACCTTAATAAAATACAATTAAGCACATGAAACATCTTTTTATTTTGCTAGCTTGTTTACTATCCGCTCAAGCAATAGCTCAAGACTTGCACATTCAAGCACCCAATGGTCAAATTGGTCTCAGCATCCATGTTAAAAATGGCAGTGCAACCTATGCAGTTACCTATAAAAACAAAATCGTTTTAGAACCATCACAATTAGGTTTTCAATTGCAAGAACAAGGTTTATTGCAAAATAATTTCGCTCTTGTAAAAGTAGACAGCGTAGAAGTAAATGATAGTTGGGAGCCAGTTTGGGGCGAACAAAAGTCCATTAAAAATCATTATAAAGAATTAGCTATTCTACTAAAACAAACAAGCAACAATCCTATAGCATTGCGCATCGTGTTTAGAGTATTTAATGATGGGATTGGATTTCGATACGAATTTCCAGAACAAGAGTTTCTGCAACATTTTGTTGTGAGTGATGAATTAACTTCTTTCAATTTTACCAATAATCATAAAGTATGGTGGATACCAGGCGATTTTGACACTAACGAATACGCTTACTTTACATCTAATATTACGGATGTAGCAACGCTAGGCAAAAAGAAAGATGGAAAAATATTTACGGCTACACCTATTCAAGGTGCATTTGTGCAAACACCCTTGATGATGAAAACTGCTGATGGCATTTATATTAATGTTCATGAAGCTGCTTTAGTAAACTACCCAGCAATGGATTTGAAATTTGATACGCAAACATTTGAAGCTGTTGCTACCATTGCTCCTGATGCTGTTGGTAATAAAGCATATATGCACGCACCTTGCCACACACCATGGAGAACATTGGTGATCAGTGATGATGCTAGAGATGTGTTGGCATCTAAATTGATTTTAAATTTAAATGAACCTAGCAAAATTGCAAATCCAAGTTTTATCAAACCTATGAAATATGTGGGCATCTGGTTAGAAGTGCACTTAGGTATTTCTACTTGGGATTATGCTGGTAAGCAAGTAGCTTCTGATGCAGCATCAGATGGTAAAACACGTGCTAAAACAAAACATGGTGCTACTACAGAAAACATGATTAAGTATATCGACTTTGCAGCCAAAAATGGTTTTGGCGGTGTATT
>JACCDK010368214.1_pt1 | contig 14275 bp, 10 predicted proteins | sample 7445871 | NCBI WGS metagenome assembly JACCDK01 (sample SAMN15323436, study PRJNA562643) | freshwater metagenome | isolation source: river surface water | place: USA:Blue River Watershed | collected 2017-08-15 | reverse complement strand
GCGGAGGTTGAGACGATTGTGGGTGAAAATTATGCCCGTGAGGCGAAGTATTTATTGCGCATCGATGCGGAGAAGGCTTTGTTGGAGAACGTAAAAATTGATTTGCCTGAGGAGTTCTTGCGTACTTGGTTGATTCGTATCAACGAAGGTAAATTTACCCCAGAGCAAATCGACCAGGATTTTGATAATGTGAAGCGTGATATCCGTTGGAACTTAATCAAGAACGAAATCGCTGAGAAATTTGATGTGAAGGTTGATTATCCCGAGGTGGTTGAGAAGGCGAAAGACATGGTTCGTCAGCAGTTTGGTGGGTATTTATCATCGGATCAGCCGGGTATCGAAGAGATGATTGAGAAAATTGCGATGGGTTATTTAAGTGATAAGTCGAAGGGGGATAATTTCATGAACTTGTACAACCAAGCATTTTCAGATAAGGTCGCGACAGTGATTGTAGAAAATATTCCGAACAAAGTATCGAAAATTGATGTGGAGAAATTCAAAGCCATTGCAGCGGCCTTGTAATTGATCTTTGTCACAGATTTTCAGAAAACCCCGCTCCATGCGGGGTTTTCTATGAACTAAGCTTCGTACATTTGTGTTTAGGTATTTAATGCCAAAATATTTTAAATTTGATTTTTAAACATTGAATTATATGTATCCAAAAGAATTATCAGGAGAAGAGTTTCGTAAGTATGCGGTGCATCACCGAGGCTTGAATGGTTTAGCGGTTGACCAATACATGAATCACATCGGTGATCGTCCGATGCACCCGATGGAGGATATGACCCAATACATTATCGAGGAGCGTCCGATGCGTTTCGCGCAGATTGATGTATTCTCTCGTTTGATCATGGATCGTATCATTTTCATGGGTGTACCTGTGGATGATTACATGGCGAATATCATCGTGGCGCAATTGCTCTTTATGGAGTCGACGGATGCGAAGAAAGATATTGTCATGTACATCAACAGCCCAGGTGGTTCGGTTTATGCGGGTTTGGGTATTTATGATACGATGAATTACATTCGTCCAGATGTGGCGACGGTTTGTACTTCTTTAGCGGCATCCATGGGTGCAGTTTTATTAGCAGGAGGTGCAGCAGGTAAGCGTTCGGCTTTGGAGCATGCGCGCGTGATGATTCACCAGCCTTCAGGAGGTGCGCAAGGGCAATCCCGTGATATCGAAATAACGGCGCGTGAAATCGTGAAGATTCGGGCTGAATTGTATGAAATTTTGTCGAAGCATTCAGGAAAATCGTTCGAGGAAATTGAGCGTGATTCAGATCGTGACTATTGGATGAAGGCGGCTGAGGCAAAGGAATATGGTTTGATTGATGAGATTTTAACCCGTACAGTATAATTCATGGCGAGTAATAAAAAGGTAGGCTGTTCATTTTGTGGTCGGGGAAAGTCGGTCATTGAATCCAGCGGAGGACAATTACTATTTGGCATGGAAAGTGCGATCTGTGATGATTGCATTAAAAATGGCTACGAAATTATTCAAGATGCTTCGGGGATTCCTTCTAAGGATGTCGTGAAGCACCACCAATTTGAATTGGTGAAACCCAAAGACCTCAAAGCTTATTTGGATGAATACGTCATTGGACAAGAAGAGGCGAAACGTCATTTGTCGGTGGCCGTATACAACCATTATAAGCGATTGATGCAACCTGCCTCATCGGATGATGTAAAGATTGAAAAATCAAATATCTTGATGGTGGGAGAAACGGGAACGGGTAAAACCTATTTGGCTCGTACCTTGGCTCAAAAATTACAAGTTCCTTTTTGCATAGCGGATGCGACGGTGATTACCGAAGCCGGTTATGTGGGTGAGGATGTAGAAACGATTCTCACTCGTTTGCTTCAAGCCGCGAATTACGATGTGGAAAAGGCGGAATGTGGCATCGTATTTATTGATGAGATTGATAAGATTGCTAGGAAGTCGGACAATCCTTCGATCACTCGGGATGTCTCGGGGGAAGGGGTCCAACAGGCCTTATTGAAATTATTGGAGGGTTCTATTGTGAATGTTCCGCCGCAAGGAGGGCGTAAGCATCCGGATCAAAAGATGATTGCGGTGAATACGGAAAATATCTTGTTTATCTGTGGAGGGGCATTTGATGGGATAGACCGTCATATTGCAAAGCGTTTAAATGCTCGTCCAATCGGTTTCTCGGGGGATGATACGTTCCACGAGTCTTTCGAGAAGGATCAAATCATGAAATATGTTTCTGCGCAGGATTTGAAATCCTTTGGTTTGATACCTGAATTATTGGGGCGTCTCCCCGTGGTCACTTTCTTGAACCCCTTGGATTCGAAAGCCTTGTTATCGATTTTGACAGAGCCTAAAAATGCCTTGGTGAAGCAATATGAAAAGTTGTTCTCGATGGAGGGTGTGACCTTGCATTTTTCTGATGATGCACTAACTTACATCGTTGAGCAGGCGATGCAATATAAATTAGGTGCCCGAGGATTGCGTTCCATCATGGAGGCAATTATGACGGATGCCATGTTTGAGATCCCATCACAATCTGATGTAAAGGACTTTACGATCGATTTGAATTATGCTAAATCGAAATTTGAACGAACTGTTTTTCACCAAATGAAAGTTGTCGCTTAATCATGAAACGGATTCTTTTTTACGTTCTAATCGTTTTTTCAAGTGCTTCATGCGCTAAGAGAGCTGTTGGCTCTTTTGCCCCAACTGCGGCGAACACGACCCCGCAGGTTAAGACGGAGGTTTCCGCGGCTGATAAGCAGCGATTGGTCAATGAGGTTGTGCCGACCAACAGTGTCAATCAACCTGCTCCGACTCAGCTTCAGCAGCGAAGTATTGAGGCATCATTGCCCGCTGCCGCAGCACCTGCATCTCCCAAAGCGCAAAATGAATCGGCTTCCCATCATCTGGATCGAATTATAGATCAAAAGCCTGTTGAAAAATTATTAATCAAAAAGGCAGCCTTTAAAAAAGTGAATGCTGTTTCCGGACCTCGAAATTGGGCACCTCAGTTAAAAATTGGTTTAACATTGCTTGGGATTGGAATAATTTTGGCAGTTTTTGGTTTGGGCTTTGTGGGTGGACTAGCTGCACTGATTGGTCTCCTCTTCACCATTTTTGGCCTATTAGTTACCTATTAGGATGAAATTTCATCTCGTTTTCTTGCATGGGTTTGGGGAAGATTCGCGCCTTTGGTTAGATTTCATGCCAGATGCATTTTCTGAATTCACCTGCCATCGACCTGATTTTGCAGCTTGGTCAGACTGTAATTCGATAGCTGAATATGGACGCAAAATAATTGCTGAACTGCCCCCGCAAGAAAGCTTTATTTTTCTTGGTCATTCCATGGGAGGCTACATTGCCTTGGAAATAGCGCGTCAATTTCCGGATCGTACCGCTGGTCTTGTCCTGTTGCAATCGACTGTTCTGGCGGATTCCGAAGAAAAGCAAAAGCAAAGAGTAAAGACGGCGGCATTTATTGAGGAACATGGTAGTGAGGTATTTATCCGTTCTTTTGTGGGGAATCTCTTTACGCCTGCCTATCAGCTTTCTCAAGGGGAGCGTGTATTGGAATTGGCGGAACGATATAAATCGTTGGAGGCAGCAGGTTTGGTAGCAGCCACCTTGGCTATGAAGGATCGGCAAGACTTTCAAGTTTTTCTTCAAATGACTCATATTCCTTTTTTATTTGTACTTGGTGAGGAGGATCCGTTGATTCCCCCTGCAAGTATTTTGGAATTATTGAAAGCGAAAGACCAACATAAATATGTAATTTTGGCTGGAGTAGCTCATCAAAGTTGCTATGAAGCTCCTTTGGAGACTTTTGAAGCAATTTATCAGTTTATTAAGGATTTGCATGGCTAAGATTATCGTCGCCCTCGATGGCTTTTCTTCTTGCGGAAAAAGTACAACGGCTAAGCGTGTTGCGGCTCAGTTACGTTATGCCTTCGTGGATACGGGTGCTATGTATCGAGCCGTTGCGCTTTATTTTCATCGACATCAAGTTGACATTAAAGATCTCAAGGCTGTCGAGGAGGCGCTAAAGCACATCGATATAAGCTTTGCGTTTAATCCCGCCCGTCAAGCATCTGACACCTTATTGAATGGGGAAAATGTAGAACAAGAGATTCGTAAAATGTACATTTCCGAATTAGTCAGCCAAGTAGCAGCCATCACAATTGTTCGACGTGCAATGGTTGCCCAGCAACAAAAAATGGGAAAAAAGAAGGGTTTGGTCATGGATGGTCGGGATATTGGGACGGTTGTATTTCCGGGTGCGGAGGTCAAAATCTTTATGACGGCTCAGCCACATATTCGCGCGCAACGCAGAAAATTAGAGTTATTACAAAAGGGAGAGGATTTGCCTTTGGAGGAAATTGTGGAAAATCTTCGCATGCGTGATGAGATTGATTCAAATCGGGAGGAAGGTCCATTGAAACGTGCAGACGATGCCATTGATTTAGACACGTCCTTTCGAAGCATGGATGAACAAGTAGACTTTGTGCTTGCCCAAGTAGAACGTGTCCAACGTGGAAAGAAATAAACCCTTTTTAATTGTAGGCCAAGGAATCGCAGGAACTGTACTTGCCTACCATTTTCTTCAAGCAGAAATACCCTTTCAGATTTGGGATTCCCCCAAACATTTTAAATCTTCTTATGCCGCGGCTGGGATTTTCAACCCGGTAACTGGCCGTAAGCTCGAAAAAACATGGCTCGCTTCGGATTTGTTTAGCTATCTGCCTACTTTTTATCGGTCCATCGAAAAGATTTTACAGGCTCCATTTTTTTATCCCATGCCCTTGTTCCGTCCTTTTGCCAATGAGGAGATGAAAACATGGCTGTTGGGTCGTAAAGCTCAGATAGATCATGATTTTCTTCGTTGGACGGAAGAGGGTGTTTGGGTAGATCAAGCCGGGTGGGTAGATGTTTCCTCCTTGTTAACGTTTTCCACTGATTATTTCCGGTCCAAGAAATTGTATTTCGATCGAGTATTTCAGCCATCTGATAGTAGCGATTTTCAAGGGGTTATTTTTTGTGAGGGTTATCACGGATGTCATAACCCTTTTTGGTCCGTTCTTCCATTCTTGCCAGCTAAAGGTGAATTGATTCGATTTCGCTCGGATGAACCATCCTCTGAATTTATATTGAATAAGAATGGATTTATTTTACCTCTAGTAAACGGGGATTTTAAGGTTGGGGCCACTTATCGTTGGGATGAATTTTCACAGGATTCGACGGAATCCGCTCAGCAGGAATTAGCAGGGAAGTTGACCAGCATGGGCGTCAGCCAATACATTCCGTTGGAAACTTATGTAGGCGTCCGACCTGCCACACAAGACCGTCGACCCTTCATCGGGATGTTAGCAAATCGATGGGGGATATTCAATGGATTCGGATCGAAGGGGGTTTCTTTGACGCCTTATTTTGCGAATGTTTTTGTACAAGAATTACTTGGAAAAAAAGAACTTGATTCGGAGGTTTCAATTCGTCGATATGCGCATTTATTTTCGGTATAAATCCTTAAATTTGATTTTGTGTAATTCAGGCTTCATGCGATTATTTCGTTTTTTTCTATTGGGAGTATTTGCTTGGCTATTTGCTTCATCGCTGCATGCTCAAGAATTTTTTCCAACTCAGCGGGTTTGGGATAAAACTCGTATACAATACCAGAAATTCTCTTGGAAGTTTTTTTCAAATCAAAATTTTGAGGTTTATTATTTCGGGAAGCATGAAGCGTTAGCACGGACGACTTTACAGATTCTAGATGCTGATTTTCAGCGAATTAGCACTTTGTTATCCTACACACCTTTTCAGAAAACTCGTGTTTTCGTTTATCCTTCTGGAAGCGAGTTGGTTCAATCGAATAGTGGTATCAGTTATTTGGATGCTCAGGAGGCAGCCGAGGAGAATCGAGCTAAATTTCGAATTGAAATCGCTTATCATAATGATTATCAAAGCTATCGGAATCAATTGATCAGGCAACTTTCCCATGTTTACATCCATGATATACTGTATGGTGGAAGTATTAAAGATGCTTTGCAAAATTCAATTTTGTTGTCTGTTCCTGAATGGTTTACATCTGGACTGGCCGCTTATGTTACCCTTGGGGAAACGGCTGCCATGAGTCAATACATGTTTCAGGTAGTAGCCGCGAATAAAGTTCGTAAACCTGTCTTGGCACGTGGACTGGAAGCTGAATACCTGGGTCAATCCATTTGGTCCTACATTGCCAAAACTTATGGTGCCAGTCAAATTGGGAACATTGTCAACTTGACTCGGGTGATTCGAAATGAGCAATCCAGCATATCAAGTACCTTGCGAAAACCGATTGCTAAGTTTCTAAAAGAATGGTTTGAATTCTATGTCAGCGAGGCTAAGCAATATGAGGTGAATGTTAAGGACGTCGAGAAAAAATCCCTCATGACTTTTGAGATTGGGAAAGGAGAGCAGTTACGGGATTTTCAATTGAGTCCGGATGGCAAATTGCTTGCTTATGTGTTGGATGACGCAGGTCGTTTTCGAATTATGCTCAAATCTTTGGCCAGTTCCAGTGCGAAGGAGATTTTTCGGACAGGTTTAAAAGATCCGCTTAGGACGGATGATGGACTTAATCCAATTATTCGATGGTCAAACAAATTGGATTTATACATCCTCTATGGGCAAGAGGGTAAAAATTATTTAAATACCTATCAGTGGGCCCGCCAATCCTTGCGATTTAATTCAAAAAAGAATCTTGGGGATGTTCGTTTTCTTGATTTTGAATTAAATAACAGCCAAAATATGTTGGTGCGTTCCTTTAAACAAGGCCAAGTAGATGTTGGGATTTATGATTTGCGACGAAACCGCTTAACGCCCATTACCCAGGACGCTCATCAAGAATCAGAGGCGCATTGGTGGGGCAATAATGGGGATGTTGTTTATTTGACTGATCGAATTACGGATAGTATATATGTGAAGGAAAAGGGCATGTTGGCATTGATGCATTGGCAGGCTGATGCTCCATCTGAGCCCAAAACTTTGTTTATTCATAAAGGTTTGATTCGGAATGTTCGACCGGTATCCGATTCACTCATTTATTTTCTAAATGAAAGTTTTAATGCCCAAGAATTGGTCTCATACCATACACAGGATCAAAAGTTGTACCAAACGATTGTCAAGTCGGGGAGTTGGTCTGATTTTCGCTGGGTCAATGACAAATTGATGGTGAAGAATCGTGAGATTCTCAACGATCAGATTCAGCTATTGGATGTCAAGCAGCTTAGCACGACCCCTTCTTATCTCTGGTATCCATTGCTCCCAGATACAAGTCAAGTGGTGCAAGCCGTCAATTTGCCTGACGAGAATAAGCGGTCTGCTGAAATTCGAAAGTCAAGGATTGAGCGCCAACAAGTTTTACGATCTCGAAAGGATTCCAATCGGATGTTGGGACCGTTGGAGTACCATAATTCATTTGTCATAAATGGCTCGGAAGGGAATTTTAAAATAGATCCCATCCGGGGTTTAGGATACAGTATGGATTTAAAGATGAATGATTTAATGGAAAATCATTTGTTGAAAGTGGGAGGCTATGTATCTGCGAATATTAAAAATGTTGACCTGTGGGGAGAGTATGCTTTTTTGGCGAATAAATTAGATTGGGTATTTCGAGTTGACCGTCGAGTTTTGGATCAAGATACCGAGACACTTTCACAAAAAGTACGATTTAACCGAATTGAGTTAAAATCAATCTACCCGATGAACTTACAAAGTAAATTGAGTTTTTCAGGCATGTTGACGAATAACCGTGCTTTCGATCAATACAATGTCAGTACCCCGGAAATTGTTTCGACTTATTTCGGAGGCAGATTGAATTATACGTTTGACAATACGGTACATTGGGCTGAGAATTTACGAACAGGTTTTCGAATGTTTGCCGGTGTGGAGTACCAACATGCCTTAGACCGACAGTCATTTACGCGATTTAACTTAGATGCTCGACATTATTTAAAGATCAGTAATAGTCTTTTTTTAGCAACAAGACTCTCTGGCTCTCATGCGGTGGGTATGGGTGCTCCTCAAACTTTGTTAGGGGGCATGGACAATTGGTTATTCATTGATCGCGAAGAGCGAAATAAAGAAAATCCGTTGGGTACCACGGGAATTGCTCAGCCGAATGTTTTTATGAGTGATTTTGCGACCACATTACGTGGATTTCGAATGAATAAGCTTTCAGGAAACAGCCATTTATTGGTCAATGCAGAATTGAGGGTCCCTTTGAAGTCGTTGATTGGTACGCTTTATTCGAAATCACAGTTTATCAATACGTTTCAATTGTTGGGATTCTTTGATGTGGGAAGTGCTTGGACAGGTTCTAATCCATTTTCAAGAACAAATGGATTCAATACGAATGTATATGGTGGAAATACCAATCCATTTCAAGCAACGGTCACTGATTTTCGAAATCCGTTTTTATTTGGTTATGGGGTAGGTGCCCGCGTAAATGTTGTGGGATATTTTATCAAACTCGATTATGGGTATGGAATCGAGAGCGATGAAGTTAAGTCCCCAATTACTTATTTGACGATTGGGCATGATTTTTAGGTTTTTGCTATTATTTGTTTTTTTATCTTTTCAGCTCTTTTCTCAAAGTCTGACGGTTTCTAGTTTGCCCATTTTGGTCATCAATACCAAGGGCGCAAGTATCCGAGATGAACCTAAAATTCCGGCTAAATTTAGCCTATATGATCGAGGTAAAGGTCAGCTCAATCAATTGACGGATAAGCCGGCATCTAATTTTTGGGCAGGAATCGAATTCCGGGGTAGTACCTCCCAAGCGGATTTTTATTTTTTACCTGGCCTTGTTAAAAAGCCTTATGGATTTGAAATTTGGACGGATTCCCTTGCGATGAAGGCACAGAATTTGCCCTTGCTTCAGATGCCTGCCGAATCGGATTGGGTGCTAAATGCGTCCTACAATGATCGGACTTTTTTACGCGATGTTCTAGCTCAAAAACTAGCAGGTGATGTAGGTCTAAAAAATTCTAACACCCGCTATGTAGAGGTCATTTTAAATGATGCCTATCAGGGGATTTATATTCTCATGGAGAAGATTAAACAGGGTAGGAATCGTTTGGATATAGCTGATTTGCGGCCAATCGACAATTCGGGGGATGAAGTAACGGGTGGATACCTGGTCAAGATTGATAAAACAAGTGGTTCCCCTTCACGGAATTGGACGAGCGCTTATGTTTCGGGAGGCGGAAACAGTAGGAACTTATTTCAAATTGAATATCCGAAAACGGAGGTTATCACGACACAGCAGTTCACTTACATTAGGAATTATGTGAATAGTTTTGAGAAAAGTTTACAGGAGGAAAATCCGTTAAAGCCAACGACTACTTATCGCTCCATGATGGACATGCCCTCATTTGTCAATTTTTTTATTCTCAATGAATTAACCCGAAATGTGGATGGTTTTCGTTTGAGTACCTATTTCTACAAAGACAAAGATTCCAAAGGTGGAAAATTAACCATGGGGCCTGCTTGGGATTTTAATTTGTCTTTTGGCAATGCCGACTACTACGATGGGTATCTCCCACAAGGCTGGGCTTACAATAAGTTGGAGACAAGCCAACAGGGAAGAGCGGATGGTTTTCAATCCCCTTTTTGGTGGGGTAAATTGTTGCGTGATTCTGTATTTGTTAATTCTCTCAAGAATCGTTGGACAAGTTTGCGTAAAACAAGCTTGAGTACTGCGCAGATTTTCAAATTTATGGATTCCACTACCGTGGCTCTTCGAGAACCTATGCAACGAAATTTTGGTCGATTTCCGCTGTATGGACGAAAGATTTGGCCTAATTACTATGTAGGGAATAATGCAAACGATGAGTTGTTTTGGATGCAGAATTGGATAAGTGCTCGCATGGCTTGGTTGGATGCAAGTATTCGACTTTTAGATGCCTCGTTCGTCCTGTCTACGATGGAGCCCATGACGGTCAACTGCTTTCCTAACCCAACCATTCAATCCCTTCGTTTGGATTTTCCACTGGGTACGGACTCCCATATTGTTGTCGACTTGTATGATTTAATGGGTCGCTTGCATCGAAGTCAGGATTATGGAAATTGTCGCACAGGTCAAACTTCCCTTGAATTTGATATGTCGGCTGCGGCCGCTGGACGGTATTTACTCCAAGTGAACGGTGCTGGACAAATGCTTTACCGTTTCCCTGTAGTGAAAAGTTTGGAGTAAGTAGTGCTTTTCTTAATTTTGTCTTATGTCTCAAACAGTCGATATCCTTTCTTTATTAGCTACTACGCGCAAGGCGTCTACCCATCTTGCTTTAGCTGAATCCTCTGTTAAGATTTCGGTTTTAGCCCATTTAGCTGATTTATTGATCACGGAAAAAGCAACAATTATTGCTGAAAATGCGAGGGATCTTGCTAATATGGATGCGGCGAATCCAATGCTCGACCGTTTGTTATTGACCGATGCCCGAATAGAAGCCTTAGCCGCAAGTTTACATGATGTCGCGGCTTTGCCAGATCCATCGGGGCAAGTGATCCTCGATAAGGTGCTATCCAATGGCTTACATTTACAAAAGAAGGCTGTTCCTTTGGGTGTTGTGGGGGTTATCTATGAATCCCGGCCGAATGTGACTATCGATGTAGCTGCGTTATGTATTCGTTCTGGGAATGCGGCGGTTCTACGCGGGGGGACAGATGCTTGGTTTACCAATCAGATCTTGGTCAAGATGATTCATCGGGCTTTAGCAAGTCAAGGGCTTTCGACCGATTTAGTACGTTTGCTGCCGACTGATCGCGCCCACGTGACGACCTTATTGCAAGCTACCCAATACATCGATGTGATTATTCCACGAGGTTCTGATGCTTTGATTCAACGCGTTCGAAGGGAATCACTTGTACCTACCATTGAAACCGGTGCCGGCGTATGTCATACTTATGTTGCCTCGACTGCAGATACCGACATGGCTGTCAATATTGTCCTCAATGCGAAGGTATCTCGACCCTCTGTTTGTAATTCCCTCGATACCGTTATTCTGCATCAGGATCAGGTAAAAGCCTTTATTACAAAGATTGCCCCTTTATTTCTGGAATATCATGTTCGCATTTTTGCGGATTCTGAATCATTTCCATTCTTTCAACAACTTTCATATCCTTTACTTGAAAAAGCTCAGGAAGAAGATTTTGGCCGCGAATTCTTGGATTATGCTTGCTCGATTAAAGTCGTAGCCGATGTGGCTGATGCGTTAAACCACATTGATCAATTTTCTTCTCGACATTCGGAGGCCATTGTGACGCGTGATGAAAGCGAAGCGCAATTATTTTTACAGTCGGTCGATGCAGCCGCAGTCTATTGGAATGCTTCAACCCGATTTACCGATGGAGGAGTGTTTGATTTGGGCGCTGAAATCGGAATCTCTACCCAAAAGTTACACGCACGAGGACCTTTTGCTTTGGAAAAGTTGGTCACTGAAAAATGGATTATTCAGGGGAACGGGCAAGTTCGCTAGACTAAAATTCGTGATCTAAACCCAATTTTTGTTTGAGTTCACCCAGGAGCGGATGCTTTTGAACCAAATAGTCGTATTTATCGGATTGCGTATACAGTAATTTCTTTTCGCCCTGATTCTCAACAATCACATCAAGAACAATATCAATGGAATAGTTGCGCAGACGTTCACGCAGAATTCCTAATACCTCCATCCGCAATTGCTCGTTGAAGTGCTGCACTTGAACCTCATTTTCCACTTTGATGTGTGCGATCGTACCCAGCAATTCAATCGGGCGATCCATCATGACAAATTTATTGATTTGATTTTCCCCTTTAAATTTAGAGGCTAGTTCATTCCACACAGTTAAGAATTGTGCTAGGTCAAATGTTTGATTCTCTACGTTCGTTAATTGAGCCTCTTGATCAGGCGCTGAGTCCTCATTTTTTTGTTTAAGGACATTCTTACTCGAACGCAAACCAGCTAATCCTGCTGAGGGCATTTGCACCGCAGGTTTGCTGATAGGTTCTGCCTGGGGAGGCTCAACAGGTGTCGGGCTATCAGTGGGGCTTTCCTGGGTTGATACCTGAACAGGCGTTTCGATTACCGGAGTGATTTTTGTTTTTTCAGCCCCAGTGCTCTTCGCTTGGGGCTCAGGCTTTTTTCCGGTAGCTCCCTCCGCAGCTACTTGATAAACCGATGGTAGGTAATTGATTTTTAATAAGCACAGCTCGAGATGGAGGCGAGGGTTTTTGGCCGACTTGTAATTACTTTCACAAGTGGAACAAATATTCATCGCGGAAAGAAGGAAAGAGGTACTCGTTAATTCGGCTTGTTGCTTGAACTTGGCTTTGGATTCATCTGAAATCTCCATTAAGGCCAAGGTCTGTGGGTCTTTGGCAAAGAGTAAATTACGAAGATGTTCCATGAATCCGCTGATGAATTGCTGGCCGTCAAAGCCTTTGCGCATGATTTCATCCAACAAAATCAAGGTATCTACGTGATTCTGTTGAATTAAATGGTCTGTTAGACTTACGTAATAATCACTATCGAGGATATGAAGATTCTCCAAGACATCTTTGTGGCGCAACGCATTGTCTGTCGAGAACGTTACATTCAAGTCGAACATCGATAGCGCATCACGCAAACCACCGTCTGCTTTAATTGCAATTAATTCCAAGGCAGAGGGTTCTGCTTGGATATTTTCTTTCTGTGCGATTCCGGCTAAATGATTCGCCATATCCTTCCATTGAATTCGATTGAAGTCAAAAATTTGACAACGGGAAAGAATGGTTGGTAAAATTTTATGCTTTTCAGTGGTTGCAAGAATGAAAATGGCATAGGATGGAGGTTCTTCCAAGGTTTTCAGAAAGGCATTGAATGCCGCTGCCGAGAGCATGTGAACCTCATCAATGATGTAGATTTTGTAGCGACCACGTTGAGGAGGATAACGAACCTGATCAATTAGGCTACGAATATCTTCCACGGAGTTATTGGATGCTGCATCCAACTCGTGGATGGTTAGCGAGGTATTGTCTTGAAAGGACTGGCAAGAAGGGCAAGTGCCACAAGCCTCCCCGTCTGCTCCGATGTTTTCACAATTGATTGTTTTGGCTAAAATACGTGCGCAGGTTGTTTTACCGACACCTCGAGGACCACAAAATAAAAAAGCCTGTGCCAAGTGATTTGACTTGATGGCATTCTTTAAGGTGGTGGTAATATGACTTTGGCCTACGACCGAATCAAATTGAGACGGCCTGTATTTTCGCGCTGAAACAATAAAATTTTCCATACTGCAAGTTAACTTTTAGCGTTGCAATTTCCAATAAGCTATTTGGGTAAATGCAGTATCGCACTTACTGGGAAATGGTCAGTTGGGAAGCGTCCCGCCCATGTCTCGGAATGGGTAGCATGTTGGCTACAAGTCACTCCATTTTTCACAAAGATATAATCAATGTGTCTTCCCGTTTGTTCTTGTTTGAAGCCATTGAATGAGCTGTAAGGGCCATAATGTCCTTTTTGGCTAATGGCTTCGCTATCAGTTAGACGATTAGGGTCTTTGGGGTTTAAGATGATTTGAATCGGTTCATCATCGGGCGTGGCATTGAAATCACCTGTGATGATGGCTGGACTTTTTCCAGCGATTTCGGCTACTTTGGCGAGCACCAATTTAGCACTTTCTCTTCGAGCTACTTTGCCGAGGTGGTCGAAGTGTGTATTGAAGACGAAGAATTTCTTTTTGGTTTTTATTTCTTGGAATTCGCCCCAAGTGACAACGCGCCGACAAGCGGCATCCCAACCGAAGCCAACTTTTTCACAGGAATCCGATAGCCAAAAGGTTTTTTCGCGGATGAGTTTAAACTTGGATGTATTGTAAAACAGGGGAGAGAATTCGCCTTCCTCTTTACCATCGTCTCGGCCTTTTCCGAACCAGGCATAACCGGGTAATGCTTTGGCGAAGTCTTTGATTTGATGGATAAATGCCTCTTGCATTCCGATGATATCCGCTTCATGGTATTGAATGAGTTCGGCGCAATGTTGGGCGCGGTATTTCCATTGGTCTTGGCCGTCAGACTCGGTGTCTAAACGAATGTTGAAAGTCATCGCCTTAATTTGGCTAAAACCATTCAAACTCATTAAAAGGAAAAGCAAAAGACAGCTTAATGTTTTCATAATTGTTTCGATTTGAGGCCAAACGCGGTCCTTTTTGCTGTTTTCAATGACAAAGTCGGCACCTCGTAGGTATTGTTCAGGTTTAGGTTGAAGGTCAATCATCTGCATGGTTTGC
>JACCDK010236116.1_pt1 | contig 14277 bp, 14 predicted proteins | sample 7445871 | NCBI WGS metagenome assembly JACCDK01 (sample SAMN15323436, study PRJNA562643) | freshwater metagenome | isolation source: river surface water | place: USA:Blue River Watershed | collected 2017-08-15 | reverse complement strand
GTACTATTGGTCAGACTTGGCAGAGGTGCAAGACTTTGCAACAAAGTGGATGTGGTCTTACACCCACGACCGCCCGAACATGGCCTTGGGCGGGTTCACTCCTAAACAGCGGTTGGCCATGGCTGCGCAATGTTTCTACTTCTGAGGCCCTTGCCAAAGGCGAGGATTAGCCCCAAGATTGGATTTCAAGGGGGTAATTCAATAAATACTAGGATGAAAGATAATCAAAAAATTTATCATGAAACTCATTTTGAAGATTTACTTGCTTAGCAATTCTTGGCGGAGGTTGATCAAAATTAAAATCGCTAATCGTGAATGAGAAATAGGGGTAACATCTTACTTCATCTTGCATTTTTTTTGAGCTGAAAATAGGAGTAGCACCGCAAGATACGGCCTTCATGTAGTTGCCTGAAATAATAGCAATATCATCGTGAGGGGGAATTAAAACAGCATTAGAAATGGCAATAATTTTATCTAACATAGTCTCACTGGGTTTGTGATTAACAATCAAAAGTTTGAGCTCATGATTAAGTTTTCCTAATTCTGCATCATAATTAGAATGAACTTCTCCGATAATGAGAACTGGTGTTAATTTTGGAAGACGGTTCAAAAGTAGCTCCAATTTCTTGTATTTTACGATTGCTCCGAAAATCAAATAAAATTTATTATAAGAAAAAAAATCTTCAATACTATCTAGTAATGCGCTTTCAAGAGAATTCAATTGTGAATATTTTAAATTATACAGAGGATGCGGCGCGAATAATAATTTATTATCGGCCGAATAAATACATCCGTGACATAAATTCAAATTCGAAGTAAAATTTATAACCTTATTATATAAATAAATATATATATCTCGTAACTTTGAAAGATCTATTTTTTTATTCCTGTTGTGTGTGATATAAATAATTTTTTTATTGAAAATTTTTGACCATAACAGTAAAAAAGAAATTGGTATTGCAAGTAAAGGTCGTGAAGAAATTAAAATATCGGCCCAATTGAATATAACTCTATCGTATCTTAACAAAAGTATATTTAAAAAAGAAATACGGATTATGTTGAAATTTCTGATTTTAAGTTCATTTCGAATCAACTCGCAGTAAGGATTTCTACCGGAATCAAAGGGAATTAAAATAATATTTTTATTCATAGTAGCAAATAAAATAAAAATTAGGAAGTCGATATTGATGCAAGACTAGCAAAATAGCCGATAAAGCAAATTTATTATTGGAATATATTTTTGTTAACACCAAATCTGGGATTTAATGAAGTGTAATTGATTGTAAGCAAAATTCTATGTCCTTGCTCCGGTAATAGGCCTTTATGAAGACCATTTGTATCCGCGATAATAATCGTCCCCTTTTCGCCTACAGCATTAAATTCAATATATCTATTCGATAAATTCACTTGTCTTTCCCACTTTCCAAATGGCATAGTATGTGAGCCTGGAGCAAATGTGAAAGGGCCATTATTCATATTAACATCATTTAAGTAAATAAAAATTTTTAATAAAAAAGGATCATCAGGATCACGATGCCAAAGTTGGGTTTCCTTTTCAGCATCTCCCGTCGGAAAGTCTAACCATACAGAGCAGTAATTTAACTGAGGTTTTCTACGAAAATATTGATAAGCAATGTCCAAGAAAATAGCTTCATTACAAATTTCTGATAAAAGTACAGATTCAAATTGATTTGTTAGATACAACCTGTAATCTTTTCTGTTAGTTGAGTTTTTATTTTCGGGAATTGAGATTTTTGAGCATGCCTCTAGTAGACGATGCATCCACGAAAAATCAAAATTGCTAGGGTTAATCAATAAAATACCATCTTTCCTTAATAAAGAAAGATGAGCAGGTTCGCGAATAAAAGAACTTCTCACAAAAGGAGGAATTCTAAATTTCAATTGTAAAAAGTATCGAAGTAAATCTCTTATCTGTCTTTTCATATAGATCAATTCATCTGGAAAGGCAAGAATTCATCAGCATATTGTTCAATATACGCGATGGTCTTAATAATATTTAAAACTATTATTAATAATGCAATTATGGTTGCTAAAGATTTTTTATTATTCATGATAATGTGAGTAAAAAGAAGGGATTCAAAAGGAACAGCAAATACTATTAGTCTTGACCAGAAAAAGGGACTTATAAAAATAGATAATAATAACGAGATGATAATTGTTATCAAATAGTTTCTATAGCATAACAGTATACTACTACTTGAAGAATGTTTCAAAATGTATAAATAAAAAACAAATACGAAAAAAAATTTATAAATAAAAGAAAATAAAGGAAAATCATTTTCTCTATCGGAATAGATAATGAATTTTGTGAGAACGTGATCAAATAAAGGGTTTGATTTTAATGTGATAAGAAAAATTATTGCTGCTAATGTAATTAAAAATTTTGATATCAACTTTATATTATTATTGTTTAATTTTATATATAAAAATGTAAAAAATGATGCTGCATGGAAGCTAATAGACAAAATTGTAATCAGACTTGCTCGATAATATTTTTTTTCGATTATTAAAAAAAAAGCTAACATGGTGAAAAAAACGCATGCAAGTTGCCTTATTGCTCCCATTGCCAGTGGAATTAGTGTCACTAGTACTATGTAGCTGAAGGCAATTCTGTATCCGGCAAAATTTCTTTTTAATAATATGTAAATAAAACTATAAATTACTACGCAAAAGAAACCTTTAAATAAATTAAAACTTATGACGTCTGTAAATATATAGTTTATAAAATAAAATCCAATTTCTACGCCCCAATCTTCAATGTACTTAGAGTTATCATAAATACCTTGATATGATGAAATATCAGTACCGCTTTGCTTATTTGAAAGCAGTATAAAAACAAGAGAACAGGTTGCAATAAATTCGAAATATCCTTTAAAATAAGATGTGCGTTTTCCATGAATCAAATCAAAAATTATTAATAGTCCAAACAGTATTTGCGGTAATATCAAATATAGCATAGTTTACTACTGTATTTTACGCGATAAACTTACAAGCATTTTGAATTTATTAATAAAAGAATTTAAACGATTCTTGATGTGTATTCTTAATGGAACATATGTCCTTACTTTTCTTTCATTTTCAATATGACTAGTCATGGACAGATGATGAAATATTGGAAAATAATAAAATCCTTTCAATTCTGAGGAGGAAATTTCAGAATGAAAAATGTGCCATTCATCAGCACGCCTGAGAATTCTTTTTTGGGAACTAAGAACATATTTAGCGAACTGTGGAGTGATTGCATATGCAGCGGCTCCCCACACTGGAAAATTCATGTTTAGTTTCCATGTTTCCCCAGCAATTTTTTTTCCATACAAGTCATTGTTTGGTATTTTACACAAATGAATAAATGAATACTCTAAATGCTTGACTAGCCCTAAGAGTCTCTGAATTTGCACCTGTGAGATTGAAATATCATCTTCAATCACGACAATATCTATATTATTTTCAATGCAATGCTCTAGTGCGCTAATATGTGCAAACGCACAACCGACTTCAGATGGTGAAATAATTGAAAGTCCAACAGATTGCCTTGCAACATTTAATTCGTAATATTTTGCAATATCGATATTTTTTCCCCAAACCGGTTTAATGCGCTTTATCCCGTAACACAAATTATCGTCTTCAGTGATCTTGAAAATTGTAAGATTAATAGTCATTTTACGAAATTTATAAAACGTTCACTCATATCATTAGTATTGAATGAATTATTTACTCTGTCAATTGCATTAATAGAAAATTTCGTCAATTCATCATTATTATTTTGAATGCTAACTAAACAGTTGACCAGGGAATAAAGATTATCATGCTCAAAAGTAGCGCCAGTTATATTATTTTCAAATGCTGCTATTTCAGGATAATGAAAATTATTGTTATTATGAATGACGGCAGGTAAACCGTATGCCATCGCATGAATGATACTTAATCCAACGGACCCTGGATAACAAAACAAAATGCATTTATTAGCAATTTCAGAAATTTTTGATTCTTCAGTAATTGCTCCGTGGAAAAAAGTTAAGTGAGAAATTTTTAATTTATTTGCTAATTCCTTCAAAGTTGAAAAGTGTTCACCATCACCAATAATATGAAGAATAATGCTTTGGGTTTTTATTATGGAAATTGCATTAAACAAAATGCTAAGATTAGATTTTTCAGTTAATCTACCAATAAATAAAATGTTATTTAGTCTCTCGGTAGCAATATAACTAGATCTTAGGATGGATATTGAGGTAGTATCAATACCATTATTTAATCCTATACAATTATCTGAGCCTAGGCCAAGATGAAAATTGGATAAATATATCTTCTTTTCTAGATCAGTATAGAAAATTATACCATCAAATATTTTCATTAGCAAGAGTCGTAATTTAAATCTCCATTTTTTTGATGTTGCAGACCAGAGTTGTCCCCACCAAATAATTTTAACACCAATAAATTTACAGCGCAATGCAAGTGCTACCGATGATAGATAACGCGGATTACCGTTGATTATGACAGTATCGTATTTATTGACTGGTAAAGTAAAAATATTAAATTGCCAATATAATAAATCACAAAAATTAATTTCTCTATCTATTAAGGAAAGCCAAATAGGATAACTTTGATGACTTAACCCTAGTAGTTTTTTGTTGCTTGCTAATACACAAAATCTATTTCCGTAATAGTGAAAAAGTTTATCAAAAAATGATATTCTATAGTGCGGCACTAAAGGCTGGATTATATAAATTCTTGATTGGTGTACTTCAGATTTTTTAATCATTTGTTAATTTTCGTAAAACCTATTAAATGTCTAGGCCCAATAAACTTGTTATACAGAAACTTAATTTTAAGTTTGATTAAGTGTATGAATTTTAAAAATATGTTTTGATCAATAGTAGAGTTGTAGTAAATATTAGGAATATAGTGATAATTCAGTGGCTCAAAATTCGAAATTTCCAATACTTTATCAAGTGACTCTTTAGTGAAAAAATGAATGTGAGATTTTGTGTCATACGCATTTGTTAAACTTGCATATTTAGTACCCAAAGGAGTAGTTATGAAAAGGACTCCATCATTCTTCAGTATTTTCGATAGTCCCTTCAATACTGCAATAGGATCAAGTAAATGCTCAATGACTTCAATCATAACGATTAAATCAACAGACTTTGAATTCATTTCCTCATAATTTTTAATGTGATTTAGCTTATATCGATTGTAGTAATTTTCAAAAGAAGAATTAGGCTCGATGCAAAATAACTGAATACTTGGATCATATTCTGATACAGACCTCGCGAAGTGTGCTGGTCCCGATCCAAAATCAATTACAGTAATAGGATTTTTTCGTGCACTTAATCCTGTTAAGGATAATATATCTGATATTAGTAACTTGTTTCGACTGTCAAATTTTTTGAATTTTAATTCCGCATCTTCTACAATTTCAACTGGACGCTCACAAATGCCTTGTTCAGAGCTCGGAAAAGGGGTGAAAAAATGACCGCATCTTATATCCAAACATTGATAAACCTGTCTATTATGTTTGGATATAAAAATAAAATTAGTGTATTCGTAAGAGCAGATAGGACATGTAATTTTATTCATTTAGTAACTTAGAAGATTATTAATTTTGTTTAGGAAATTACTCTTTGAAAATCTTTTTCTTGTTTCATCAACATATTTTATCGGTACAGTTACATTATTCAATTTATATTTATAAAGTGTTATAATGCCCTCGATTAATTTAGGTATATCATTGACAACAATAGCAGGATAACTCCCTATAGTATCGATCAGCGCTGGGATGTCACTAATAATTACATGTTTTCCGTGTGTCATAGCGTTGATTATTGCTAATGGTTGGCATTCGCTACTATATCTACTAGGTAATATTATGGCATCACATGCTGTAATGCAGTGAGATAACTCATTACTTTTTACTGGTCCAACAAGCTTAAACCATTTATGTTTTTGTAAGATCGCTAATTTTGAAATTATTTCATTTTGCGACATTTCCTGATCTGAAATTGACTTTCCGAGCACTGTTAATCTTATATTATATCCAATCGATACTAATTTTTCTATTGCCATCACCAAATCAAAAAAACCTTTTGAAGAAATTATATTTGAATTCCATAATATTTCTAGTGCGTCAGTCTTTAATTTATTCTGCAAATCTGAATCACACTCTAATTCTGAAATATTTTCCAATAAAAATGTATTGTTAAGCCCCTTTTGATTTATTGCACATATTAAATAATTTGACGGTACAATTATTGAATAAGTTTTCTTGTAGAGATGTCTTGCAAACAGAAATTTGTTATCTAATAGTGATAAAAAATCAGTGCCATGTATGTGAGCGAATATCTTTATATTTAGATATCCAACAATTAAAACTGGCAAGTCTCTAATGTAACCAATGATGCTCCTGCTTGGAACTATGTATATGACACAATTAGGACTCTTGCAAATCTGATAATATAATTTAAATACAGAAATTGCCCAATCTTTAATTCCCGAAATGCCTGGACGATAAGCTAATAAAATCCAATTTTTTGTAGCTAAATTTTGAACAATGAAATTAGTAACTATCGATTGTCCATCTAATGATGACCAATCTGAGCTAAATAAAATTACTTTAGCTCTCATTTTCATTTATTCCAGATAATAGATTGTTAAACTTCAATGATTTAGTCACTAGCTCATCCCAATTCCCTATATCTGCAATCATTCCATTATCAATAACTATAATTTGATCACAGAACTTAATAGTATTTAATCTATGAGCGATAATTAGCAGAATGCAGTTAGAATTGAATTTATTAAAAAAATCAACTATGTATGATTCCGTAATTCCATCTAGTGCACTTGTTGCTTCATCCAGTATCAAGATTTTCGGCTTCTTGTAAATTGCTCTTGCAATGGAAAGCCGTTGAACTTGTCCACCCGACAGGATTGCTCCTCCCGCTCCTATAAGTGTATTTACACCTAATGGTAATTTATCTAGTATCTCTTTTAGATATGAAAATTCAATAGCTTCATCAAATCTATTTTGATCATATTCATTATTGAGAATAATGTTTTCCCTAATTGTTCCATCTAACAAGAATGTATTTTGGGTTACATAAGCTAAGTTATCAGACCATTCTAAATTGTTATAAATCGATGGTAGATGGGTACCATTCAATTGAAATGTACCTGATGTTTGAGCTAGCAAACCAGAAAGTATATCTGCAATTGTAGTTTTTCCTGCCCCACTTTTACCAACAATAGCGTATTTTTTACCAGATATTAAATTAAAATTTATTTCATTTAATACAGCATGTGTGGAGTCTTTAAAATTAAATTTTAAATCTTTTATGGTAATAATAAATTCTTTTTTTTGAAATTCCTCTTTTATATCTGGAATTTTATTTTGACTTACATATTGATTGATTTTTATAAAATTTGCTAAATTTTGAATCGTATCAGCAGAATATTTTATTTGAGAAGTAGCCGAGTACATTTTTTGTAATTCTGGCATTAGTCTTTGTGCTGCAATAACAAGTACAGCAATTGTTGAGGCATAACTCAAGATATTAGAAACTGTTTTACCAGAATTTTCTTCATAAATAAATACTCCGAAAATTACTATGCCTGAAAATAATAACAATTGAATGAAATACCTAGGTATAGAATTCATTACTCCAAAATTAATAAATGAGTTAGACACAGATTCAGTACTTATTCGAAAGTTATCCTGAATTTCTTCTTCTATTTTGTAAGACTTTATCGTTTTAATTCCAATACTTGTTGAATTGAGTATCTGTATTCTTTTTTTATTCTCTAGATTTCTATTCTTACCTAATTTTTGAATTTTGTGGCTATTTACATGAAATAAAGTAAAATAAATAACCGCCAAGACAATGAGTAAAGTAACCATGGCCACAGGCGATAAATATATAAGAGTAAAAGCAATTGATACTATAGTAACAAAACTTCCAATTATTTCACCAATAGGCCGGTAGAAGTTAAATACAGCATTATCTACTTCATTGATAATGATATCTGAAATTGATCTTGTATTATTCTCTATAATATTTTGATACCCATTTAAAAGATAAGCTCTAAATATTCTATTGCTTAATTTTGTTATCAATGATGTTGTAGATCTTATTGTATGTGTGGTAGAAGCAATTTGTGTAAAAGTAGATATAAAAATCATCATCAAAGTTAATGCGGCGACTAAATTGAAATGGTCCTTGTGGCCAAGATTTGGAAAAATATATTTTATGAAAGAAAGCAAATAATTATTATAGTTTGTATTATTAGTAATAAGGTTCACGAAAGAAAAAATAAATATTAAATTAATAGCGGTAAATATACCTGCAAAAATAGTATATAAACATGATTTAATTAATTCAGCCAGGCTGTCTTTTTCAATAATGTCAAATGCAAGCTTATATTTTTTCATTTAATTTTTATGAGATTAAATTTTTGATCAATTAGTCTTGCTATTTCTAAGTCATACGAATTATTGATATCGATGTCATAAGGAGCTTCAGTTTGATAAAACTCCCATTTAAGTAAATGAAGGCTGTTAGCAAGGACTTTCTTTTTATTAATCAGATATCCAAGACCATTTTCAATAAACCTTACAGGCCGATCCTGCTGCCTACGAGGATCGTTGGTAAAAATACGTGATGCAAACGAATTAGTGTTTAATTGCCATAAATCTTCTCTAAAGATAGTTCCTGTCGCTACCACATCGGCGTTAGAGCTAATATAAGATGAATACATTTTTTGATATAAATCATTTGGTCTAAATGGAGATGTCGGTTGTAGTAGTAGAATGTTTTCGTAATGACTTGGGATTTTATAAATGAAATTTTGAATATAACTGTCAGCAGTAGCTGTGTCTACAGCATCATTTTGATCTCGAGGCAAAATTTTGATTTTAAATGAAGAGTTAATTTTCTCCTCATCTATATCTGTGTATAGATAAATATCATCAACTCTGAATCCGAATGTTATAGCACTCATTATTGTAATATCAATAAGAGTAGCCCCCCTTATCTTTAGTAAGTTTTTATCTACCAATCTTTTAGAGCCTGCCCTTGCAGGAATAAATACGCATGTATTGTTTTTAGTGTATAAAGTCTCGTATGTCATAGATTTTAATAATTTCCTTATCTGTTGTTAAGACAGGTATAATTAAGGCATTTTTTTGCATAAAGATGTTTATTATATCGTTTCGCGAGTGTATTTCGGGGAGGTAATGGCAATTTTTAGACATGATTTGCTCAATTCTTATGTCTGACAACCTATCGCGACTGATAACTCTTAGCAGGTCTCCTTCTGTTACAATTCCTAGCAATTTATTATTGTTTTTTACTACTAAGCATCTTGATCCCGTCTCTTTAATTAGTGATATTGCGTCAGATAAACTCATTTGTGAATTTACACTTGTCCAGTTTGTTAACATGTAATATCCCTCAGTAAGATCTCACTTTTCGACTTAGTTCTGTGCCACTTTTCGAGCGTATTAACAATTTTTTCTGATGCTGGCTCATCCCCATAAGATGATTTGGTACCCTGTAATATGGCAATATATTTGTCGCTACTTAGATATTGGATTGTGTTTAATATAGAATCCTCATCGTAATCGCTATTTGCAACATTGTTTGATTGAACTCTATTCAATTGTCTTGTGCCGATATTAATTACTTTTGTATTAAAAAGAGGCGCCTCTAGTATTCCTGAACTACTATTTCCGATCATGAATTTACAGTGATACATTAATTCTAAATAATCGTCGCGATTTAGGTTAGAGAATATTAAATCTTTGTTGCGAATGTTATTGGTAATGTATGATTTAATATCAAGGGCCCCAGCGTCATTATTTGGCTCTATGAAAACTATTGGGTCATCATATTTTTTTAGTGCACTAATTAGTTGTGCAATTTGTATTTGCGAAGTGTTTGACTCGCTTGTTACCGGGTGATAGACGCAAAGAACGAATTTTTCTTGTGTCAGATTGTGTGCTTTAATAAAATTTGAACTAGGTTTATTTTTGAACTGAAATAGATCATCAAGTTGAGGAGCGCCTGTGAGTATAATCCTTTCCCTTTGCTCTCCAATATTAAGTAATCTATTGTACGCATCAGTATTGGATGCAAAATGCAAATGAGCCATTTTTCCAATTGAATGCCTGATAATCCCATCAATATTACCTGATCGTTCACCTGCTTGTATATGGGCAATTGGCACATACATATAGCTTGCAGCTATAGCTGCTGCAATCTGCTCAGCACGATCTCCAGCCAACAATACCCAATCTATGTCTTTATTGTTAAATAAAATATCAGATATTGATGAGCATAGCGACGCTACCATCTTGGCTGTTGAATAGTGATTTCCTCCTTGGTATGAGCAATATATTTTTTGAAAAATTTTAATTGAATTTTTTTCTAGTTCGTTAGATAAGTTACCATATTCATCAATGCATGACATGTTGCAATGTAAAAGCAACGCATCATGGCCTTTCTCTTCTAAAGCAGAAATTACAGGTTTAAAGTAGCCCCAGTCACTTCTAGAGCCATTAATCATCAATATTTTCAACGACATCACTCCATGAAATTAATGTATTTTCAGCAATATCTTTCTGAGTTCTTTTTCCAATCAATAATTTGTAATCTTTAGAAGCTATACCTGTACCTGGTCGTTTTGTTACTAAATGATCTTTTGTAATGATTGTTCCATTTGGAATGTGGCAGGCTGCAACAACGCTGCGGTAGGCCCACTTTCTAACAGCTACTTCTTTCTCGTGTAGCTTTTTCAAACTGCCGACAACCTTTTTAACATTCTTAACTTCGTATACTAGCCTAGTAAACTCTGCACTATTTAACGAAACATCTTTATCGGGACCGTGAACATGGTCTGACAAAGTTATGTGTTTTTCGATAATTTCAGCACCGTTAGCGACAGCAACTACTGAAGTAAAAGATGTTTTTGTATGATCAGAATGGCCGATTACAATTTCTGGGAATATTTTTTTCATCTCTGTTATGTAGTTTATATTCATGTCTTCAAACTTCGGAGGGTATTCGCTTAAACAATTTAAGAGCGCAAAATCAAGAGATTTCGATTTTATATAATTTGCATTATCAATCAATTCTTTCTCACTGCACATGCCAGTTGAAAATATAACTGGTTTCGATATTTCAACCAATCCATCAATAAACCATCTATCTATAAATTCCCCCGAGCCAATTTTGAAAAATGGTACAAGATGTTTAATTTCAAGCGCTGCTTTAAGCGAAAATGGGGTGCATAGATATTGAATTCCTATAGAGTCACAGTAATTTTTTAAAATAGTGTGCTCTTCAAGTGATAGTGCATTTCGAACCAAGAAATCATAGAGATGCTCGTCGAAATTTGAAGACATTTCTGCGCACTTTAGCATTTCCTCATCAGGTAGATGGTGCTGAAATTTAACAGCATCAGCACCAGATTCTTTTGCTAAGCGAGCTAGAGCTCGAGCCATTTCTATGCTGCCCATGTGGTTATCGCAGGCTTCAGCGATAACATATACCCCGCCTATACATTTCTCCGTGATTTTTTTAAAATGTGACGTTTTCATATAAATTTTCTTTCTAAATTATCTGAGGCAGGTTGTTGATTTTGTTGCTGTAAAGATCTATTATTTAATATATGTTTTATTTATTCAACGCAGTCGAATAAATGCCCGAAAATTGTTAAAATTAGGTACTTAAGCCTTTAATAATTGCTGTATTAATTGCATCCTTTAAGTCTGCAACTATCATTTCAGCACACATTTGCCGAGCGGTAATTTGGGGTGTCCAGCTCAGTTTTAACTTCGCCTTTGAAGGGTCACCTAGCAATGTTTCAACTTCAGTTGGGCGATAGTAACGGGGATCGATTCGAACTAATACGTCACCTATCTTGACGGAGGGTGCCTTGTCGCCATGAATCGCAACTACAGTGGCTATCTCATCCACCCCCTTCCCTGTAAACTCAATAGTTATTCCTAATTCCTCTGCACCCCATTGAATGAATTGGCGAACGCTAAATTGAACACCAGTGGCAATGACAAAATCTTCTGGCTTGTTTTGTTGAAGCATCATCCACTGCATACGTACATAGTCTTTTGCATGTCCCCAATCTCGGAGGGCATCAATATTGCCCATATAAAGGCAACGCTCTATGCCATGGGCTATGTTGGCTAGACCTCGGGTGATTTTGCGGGTCACGAAAGTTTCGCCTCGTCGTGGACTTTCATGATTGAACAAGATGCCATTACAAGCATACATACCATAGGCTTCACGGTAGTTGACAACGATCCAATATGCAAACATTTTGGCAACCGCATAAGGGCTTCGAGGGTAAAAGGGAGTGGTTTCTTTTTGTGGAATCTCTTGTACCAATCCGTATAGTTCAGATGTGCTGGCTTGGTAAAAACGAGTTTTCGCTTGCAAGCCTAAAATACGAATCGCTTCAAGCAATCGCAAAGTACCCATGCCGTCTACATCTGCCGTGTATTCAGGACTTTCAAAGCTTACAGCCACATGACTTTGTGCGCCAAGGTTATATATCTCATCAGGTTGGGTTTCTTGAATAATACGAATAAGATTGCTTGTATCGCTCAAGTCACCATAATGCAACTTAAAATTAGTATGCTCAATGTGTGGATCTTGATAGATATGATCTATTCGTTTGGTGTTTATAAGTGAAGCCCGACGCTTGACCCCATGGACAATGTAGTTTTTTTGGAGCAAAAACTCAGCTAGGTAAGAGCCGTCTTGTCCGGTGATACCCGTGATGAGGGCGACTTTAGGTTGAGCTTGTTTAGTCATAGTTTCTTCAAAAAATCGTGGTATGCGTCAGCGAGGCCTTGTTGTAAATTTACGCGAGCGTACCAGCCTAGCGCATTGAGGCGTGAGCTGTCCATCCACTTCCGCGGAGCACCGTCGGGCTTTGACGTATCGAATTCAATTTGACCTGTATAGCCCACAGTTTGGGCAATGGTCTGTGCCACTTCGGCAATGGTCACATCTGAGCCGCTGCCCACATTTATGTGGCTTTGCATAGGTGTGGTGTATTGGTCATAGGTGGATTTGCGCAGCTGCATGACATACAAGCTGGCGGCAGCCATGTCATCCACATACAAAAACTCTCGACGTGGGGTGCCCGTGCCCCAAATTGCGACGCTAGGCGCATTGGAGATCTTGGCCTGATGAAAGCGACGAATCAAAGCTGGAATAACGTGACTGTTTTCGGGATGATAGTTATCCCCTGGGCCATACAAATTGGTCGGCATGACACTGCGATAGTCCACGCCGTGGCTAGCTCCATATTGACGGTTGTAACTTTCGCAGAGTTTGATGCCTGCAATTTTGGCAATCGCATAGGGCTCGTTGGTAGGCTCCAACGTTCCGGTGAGCAGAGCGTCTTCACGCATCGGCTGAGCCGCCAACCGGGGATAGATGCAACTAGAACCCAAAAATAACAGCTTTTTCACACCGTGTTGAAACGCAGCCTCGATTACGTTGGCTTGCATCATCAGGTTTTGGTAGATGAATTCGGATGGGTAAGTGTTGTTGGCGTAAATGCCGCCCACCTTGGCTGCAGCCAAGTAAACCTGCGTGGGCTTTTCTTGCGCAAAAAACTTTTGCACTGCAAGTTGGTGCGTTAGGTCTAGCTCGGTATGGGTACGGGTGACGATTTGACTTTGCTCAACGCCTTGTGCCAACAACTGCCGCACGATGGCTGATCCCACCATGCCACGATGTCCTGCTACGTAAATTTTTTCAATCTTCATTATTTGTCTGTACGTCCGTAGGTGTCTTCAAAACGAATGATGTCGTCTTCGCCCAAATAGCCGCCAGATTGAACTTCGATGATTTCAAGCGGAATCGTGCCTGGGTTGGCTAAGCGGTGAACCTCGCCCAAAGGAATATATGTAGATTGGTTTTCCGTCAGCATCAACACTTTGTCGCCATTGGTGATTTCGGCGGTGCCTTTGACCACAATCCAATGCTCCGCACGATGGTGATGTTTTTGCAAACTCAAGCTTGCGCCGGGTTTGACTTGAATGCGCTTGACTTTAAACCGCTCACCTTCGTCAATGCTGTCATACCAGCCCCAAGGGCGATGCACTTTGCGATGCAAACTGAGCTCTTCGCGTTTTTGGCCCTCGAGTTGTTGAACCAGTTTTTTGACGTTTTGACTTTGACTACGGTCGGCTACCAGAACGGCGTCCGGGGTTTCCACAATGATGAGGTC
>JACCDK010365122.1_pt1 | contig 14278 bp, 13 predicted proteins | sample 7445871 | NCBI WGS metagenome assembly JACCDK01 (sample SAMN15323436, study PRJNA562643) | freshwater metagenome | isolation source: river surface water | place: USA:Blue River Watershed | collected 2017-08-15 | reverse complement strand
TTCAAGTGGCACGTTACCTAGGCCCCAAGGCCAAACTCTCTCGCCGTGAAGGCACCGACCTGTTCCTGAAGAGCGCACGCCGCGCCATCAGCGACAAGGCCAAATTCGACACCAAGCCCGGCCAGCACGGCCGCACCTCGGGTCAGCGCACCTCCGACTTCGGTCTGCAGCTGCGTGAAAAGCAAAAAGTCAAGCGCATGTATGGCGTGCTGGAACGTCAGTTCCGCCGCTATTTCGCGGAAGCCGACCGTCAGCGCGGCAACACCGGCGCGAACCTGTTGTTCCTGCTTGAGTCGCGCCTGGACAACGTCGTTTACCGCATGGGCTTTGGTTCAACCCGTGCCGAGGCACGCCAGTTGGTGTCGCACAAGGCCATCACCGTCAACGGTCAGCAAGTCAACATCCCGTCGTACCTGGTCAAGGCCGGTGACGTCGTGGCTGTGCGTGAAAAGTCCAAGAAGCAAGGTCGCGTGGTCGAAGCCCTGCAATTGGCCACGCAAGTGGGCCTGCCCGCCTGGGTTGAGGTCAATGCGGACAAAGCCGAAGGCACGTTCAAGAAGGTGCCGGACCGTGACGAATTCGCGGCCGACATCAACGAATCGCTGATCGTTGAATTGTATTCACGCTGATCGCGAACTCGCCTTCTTTTTCCCTGCGCTGCACGCTCGAGCAGCCAGGGGTGGATCACCCAGCCTTACCGGTGTAACGAGCCGGGGGTATTGAGAGGAACTCCGAATGCAAACCCAATTGTTGAAACCCAAAGCCATCAACGTCGAGCACATCGGCCACAACCGCGCCAAAGTCACGCTCGAGCCGTTCGAGCGTGGTTACGGCCATACCCTAGGCAATGCCCTGCGTCGTGTGCTGCTGTCCTCCATGGTCGGCTATGCCGTGACGGAAGTCACCATTGCCGGCGTGTTGCACGAGTACTCGTCGATTGACGGTGTACAAGAAGATGTGGTCAACATCCTGCTGAACCTCAAGGGCGTGGTGTTCAAGCTCCACAACCGTGATGAAGTGACCCTGAGCCTGCGCAAGGATGGCGAGGGCGTGGTGACAGCTGGTGATATCCAGACGCCCCACGACGTTGAAATCATCAACCCCGAGCACATCATTGCCAACCTGTCTCAAGGCGGCAAGATTGACATCCAGCTCAAGGTGGAAAAAGGCCGTGGCTATGTGCCCGGTACGGTGCGTCGCTATGGCGAAGAGCCTTCCAAGTCCATTGGCCGTATCGTGTTGGATGCGTCCTTCTCGCCGGTTCGCCGTGTCAGCTACAGCGTCGAGAACGCCCGCGTTGAGCAGCGCACCGACCTGGACCGCCTGGTGGTCGAGATTGAAACCAACGGTGCCATCACCGCTGAGGACGCCGTGCGCGCCTCGGCCAAGATTCTGGTTGAACAGCTCGCCGTGTTCGCGCAACTCGAGGGCAACGAACTCGCCGCCTTTGATTCGCCCGCACCGCGCAGCGCCCAGCAATTCGATCCGATCCTGCTGCGCCCCGTGGATGAGCTCGAACTCACCGTGCGCTCGGCCAACTGTCTCAAGGCCGAGAACATTTACTACATCGGTGACTTGATCCAGCGCACCGAGAACGAGCTGCTCAAGACCCCCAACCTGGGTCGCAAGTCGCTCAACGAAATCAAGGAAGTGCTCGCCTCGCGCGGCCTGACCCTGGGGATGAAGCTCGAGAGCTGGCCTCCCGCAGGACTTGAGCGTCGCTGATCACTCAGTGACACCCAACGGACCTCGGTCCCCCGGCCGTACCTGATACGGCGGCCGGCAAAACATCGAAAGGAAAAATCATGCGTCACGGACACGGACTTCGCAAACTCAACCGCACCAGCGAGCACCGCCTCGCCATGCTGCGCAACATGATGAACTCGCTCATCGAGCATGAGGTCATCAAGACCACCCTGCCCAAGGCGAAAGAACTCCGCCGCGTGGTCGAACCCATGATCACCCTGGCCAAGGAACCCACCCTGGCCAACAAACGTCTGGCCTTCAACCGCCTGCGCGACCGTGACTCCGTGGTCAAGCTGTTTGGTGATCTCGGACCGCGCTTCAAGGCCCGTCCTGGTGGCTACACCCGCATCCTGAAGATGGGTTACCGTGTGGGCGATAACGCACCCATGGCGCTGGTCGAGCTGGTGGATCGTCCCGAGGTGAGCGATGCGCCCGAAGCGGCTGCTGAATAAGTTATAATCACATTTCTGACGCGCGATGGAGCAGCCTGGTAGCTCGTTGGGCTCATAACCCAAAGGTCGCAAGTTCAAATCTTGCTCGCGCAACCAATACAAACGCCCACCTCGTGTGGGCGTTTTGTTTATGCGGGGAGCTCCAGCATGACGTCTTCAATTCAGTCCGTGGTGTCTCAGGCCGAGCGTGTTGAACTTCACACGAGTGGAGGGCGCCAGGTGTGGCATGTCTGGCACCGTGCAGCTGCGAGCCAGCCGCCTTTGGTGCTGTTGCACGGTGGCAGTGGCAGTTGGACGCATTGGATTCGCAATGTCGAAGCCTTGTCCGTGGAGCGTGCCGTGTGGGCCATCGATCTGCCGGGTTTTGGCGATTCGGATCTGCCACCTGAAGTGCGCGATGTCGACCTGATGTTCCCCTACGTGGTGGAGGGGTTGCAGCAGTTGTTTGGCAACGCCCGCGTGGATCTCATGGGGTTTTCGTTTGGCGGCATGACCAGTGGCTTTATTGCAGCCCATCACCCTGAACGTATCCACCGTCTTCTGTTGATTGGCATTCCTGCACTGGGCTTGTTTGCGGGCGCCCAGGCCTTGCGTGGACTGCGCGACGACATGACCGCTCAGGAGCGAGCCGATGTGATGCGCCACAACCTCCTCAAGATGATGGTGCACCATCCCGAGAGCATCAGCGAGGAGACGATCGCCCTGCAGGACGCCAATGTATCGCGCGACCGCATGCGCCGGCGGCGCATTGCACGCAGCGATGTGTTGCTGCAGTTGCAGCAACGCTGGACGTGTCCTGTGTATACCTTTTGGGGCGAACATGATGTGCTGTACACGGGCCGTCTGCCGGAAGTGCAACAAGCCCTGCAGGGCTGTCAATTGAAGTCCTTCCATGTGATTCCTGATGCAGGTCATTGGGTGATGTACGAGCGGGCGCAGGCATTCAACGAGCTGGTGCTGCAGACACTCCAATAAGCATCCAGCGGGGTGGTGTGGCCCTGTCCGTTCGGTTGCGCAGGAAAAAACCCAGGAAGTCTCATGGACTGGGTGCACAATCCACCCATGCTCTACAAATTCAAGTCCAAGGCCACGGGTGACCTCATCATGCTGGAGCCTCATGGCCGCCAAATTCTGAGCTTGATTGGCAAGGACCCCTCACCTCGAGGCATTGTGCAAGTGGCTGAGATGCCGGCGGCCATCCAGGCGCTGCAAAGCGCTATGGCTCAACAAGACGCGCAAGATGCCCAAAACCAGACTCGGGGCGATGACACATCACACGAAGATGTCGTCAGCTTGCGCCAGCGCGCCGTGCCGTTCATCGCCATGCTGCAGCGCTGCCTGGTTGAACAGCACGACATGGTGTGGGGCGTGTGAACCAAGTCGAGTTGCATCCGTTTTCACAGCTCACGCCCGAGGTGGTGCTGGACGCCTTGTCTGGCGTGGGGCTGGCGGTGGATGGACGGCTCATGGGCTTGAACTCGTACGAGAACCGTGTCTACCAGGCCATGTTGGATGACGCTGAACCGGTGGTCGCCAAGTTTTACCGACCCGGCCGATGGAGCGAGGCGCAGATCCGCGAAGAGCACGCGTTCAGCGCCGAACTGGTGGCCCAAGACATTCCAGTGGTGGCGCCGTTGGTCTTGCAAGGGGACAGCTTGCATCGTGTGGTGGTGCAGCCTGCGGGTGTGCCCTCCACCGTGTTCTGGTTCAGCGTGAGTCCGCGTCGCGGAGGGCGACGCCCCGAGCTGGACGACCCCGACGTGCTGGAGTGGATTGGACGCTTTCTGGCCCGCATTCACGGGGTGGGTGAGCAACAGCCGTTTGTACAGCGCCCGGCGCTGAGTGTGCAGTCGCATGGCCACGAACCGCTGGCGCTCTTGCTGCAAGAGCACGTGCCCATGGACATTCGACCTGCCTGGCAGCGCGTGGCCGAGCAGGCACTGGAGTTGGTCGAGCAGGCGTTGCGTGAGCCGTTCAAGGTGTTGCGCCTGCACGGCGACGCGCACCCGGGCAATATTCTGTGGACGCCTGTGGAGATGCCGCAGGGGGGGCCGCATTTTGTCGACCTCGATGACGCCCGCACGGGACCGGCAGTCCAGGACCTGTGGATGCTGCCCAGTGGCGATCGGCGCGATCGCACGGCCCAATGGTCGGCGCTGCTGGAGGGCTACACCGCCATGCGCAGCTTTGACATGCGTGAACTCGCCCTGGTGGAGCCGCTGCGCACCTTGCGCTTGTTGCACTACAGCGCCTGGCTGGCGCAACGGCGCGATGACCCGGCCTTTGCCGAGCACTTCGGCTGGTTTGGCACGCCGTCTTACTGGCAGGAGCAGGTGCGCATACTCCATGACCAGATCGAGGCCATGCAGGAAGCACCGCTCATGCTGTAAGCCTCAGACCACGGGGTTTTCGATGGCGCCGATGCCGTCGATCTCGACACGCACGCGGTCGCCCGCTTGCAGGTAACGCGGTGGCTTGAAACCAATGCCCACACCCACTGGGGTACCGGTGGCAATCACATCGCCCGGATATAGGGTGATGCCCGCACTCAGGGTTTCAATCAGGGTGGGAATGTCGAAAATCAGATCGCGGGTGCTGGCGTTTTGGCGCTCTTCGCCGTTGACCCAGCAACGCACCTGTGTGTTGGTGCCGTCACAGGCATCGGCCGTGACCAGCCACGGACCCATCGGGCAAAAGGTGTCGAAGGATTTGCCCATGTGCCACTGGAGGTGGCGGTTTTGCCAGTCGCGAGAAGTCACATCGTTGATCACGGTGTAGCCCCACACGTGTTGCATGGCGTCCGCGGCACGAATACCCTTGCCACCACGCCCGATGATCACGCCCAGCTCGGCTTCATAGTCGATGGCGGTGGACACCTCTGCGCCCGGCATGCGAATGGCCTCGCCGGTGGCGATGACCGATTCGGGTACCTTGGTGAAAATGATGGGGACGGCGGGGATATCGCCACCGGCCTTGGCGCTGCTGTCAAAGCCGCTGCTGGCGAACTCCTTGGCATGCGCGTAGTAATTCTTGCCAACACAAAACACATTGCGTCGCGGACGCGGCAAAGGCGCACGCAACTGCACCTGCGACAGCGCAATGCTGGCCAGCGTGGCTGGCATCGCGTCGCCACGAACCTGGCGCTCGATGATGCCTTGTGCGCCAAGTTCGCGCTCGGCCAGGGGAAGATCCCACGGGGTCACCGCCTGCAGATCGTCGGAAATAAGACCCACGTGGGGTTGACCGTGGTGGGTGAAGGCGGCAATTTTCATGGTGAGGTGCAAACCGGCGGTCCCGGCTGAAATGAATCGATGGCGCGATTGTCTGCGGCCTTGCATAGACAGGGTAATTCCTCGGATATTGGGGCGGTGCTAGAGTTCCCCCTCCTCAAGTTATCCGGGCTCGCGTCAACGAAGCGGGGCCTGTCAATCGGGAGATCAGATGAAAAGAAGACAAGCACTGGGTTGGGTCGCTGGCACCTCGATGGCACTGGGGAGCTGGACGCCCTCAGTATGGGCTCAGCCAGCGGCGTATCCCACCCGGGCACTCACCATGATCGTGCCCTTTCCGCCGGGCGGTGTGGCAGACATCGTGGCGCGGCCCGTGGCAGAAGCCATGTCGCGAGACCTGGGACAGCCCGTGGTGATCGAGAACCGACCTGGTGCAGGCGGCGGCATCGGCATGGGGGCGGCCGCCAAGGCCAAGGCGGATGGCTACACCGTTCTGTTGGCCCTGTCCTCATTCACCGTGATACCCGAGGCGGATGCACTCCTGGGGCGTTCTCCGATGTACGCCATCAACGATTTGCGTCCGCTGGCGCGGTTCACGGCCGACCCGACGGTGCTGGCGGTGCGTGCAGAGTCGCCCTGGCGCACCGTGCAGGAATTTGTGGAGGATGCCCGCAAGCGCCCGGGTGCACTCACCTACGGCTCCTCCGGCAACTATGGCACCATGCACGTGCCGATGGAAATTCTGGCGCAGACCGCCGGCATTCAGATGACGCATGTGCCCTTCACCGGTGCCGCACCCGCTGTGGTGGCCTTGCTGGGCGGGCAGATCGACGCGGTGTCGTCGGGTCCCGCAACGGTGCTGCAGCACATCCGCGCCGGCAAACTGCGTGCGCTTGCGCATTGGGGCCAGGGTCGTCTGGAGTCCATGCCCGGGGTCCCGGCCTTGCGCGAGCAGGGTTGGGCTGCGGAGTATGCCCAATGGTCCGGGTTGTTCGTGCCAGCGGCAACGCCTGAACCGGTGGCGCAACGGCTGCGTGCTGCCGCGCGCATGGCGTCTCAGGATGCCCGCGTGCGTGAGGTCATCCAAAACGCGGGCAGTCCCTTGCTCTACCAGGACACGCCAGACTTTGAAAAATATGTCCAGCAAGATGCGCGTGCCATGGTCGAGGTGGTGCGTCGCATGGGCAAAGTACAGTGAAGACAGGAGACCATTTCATGTTGCACATCATTCACAAGCTGGGTGGGGCCTGTGTGGCGCTGCTGCTGTGCGCCCAGACCTGGGCTCAGTCGTACCCCAACCGTCCCGTCAAAATCATCGTACCCTTTGCCACGGGCGGTCCGGCGGACAACTACGCCCGTTTCGCTGCGCTCAAGCTGCAAGAGGCCTTGGGGCAGTCGTTCGTGGTGGACAACCGCCCCGGTGCAGGCTCGGTCATCGGGACTGACCTGGCGGCCAAGGCCGCGCCCGATGGTTACACCTTGCTCATGATGTCCAACACCCACACGGTGAACGAGTCGTTGATCCCCAACAAGCCGTTCGCGCTGATGCGAGACTTCGTGGCCGTGGCCCCCATCAATTACTCGGACCTGTTGCTGGTGGCGCACCCGAGCACGGGCATCCAGTCCGTCAAGGAGTTGATCGAGCGAGCCCGCGCCCAGCCTGGGCGGTTGAACTACGCATCCTCGGGCCCTGGCACGCCCTATCACATGGCGGGTGAGTTGTTCAAACACCAGGCCAAGGTGTTTTTGGTGCACATCCCCTACCGTGGCAGTTCAGGTGCTCGCACCGATGTGTTGGGCGGGCAGGTGGACTTGATGTTCGATGCCGTGACCACCATGACCGAGCATGTGCGTTCGGGCAAGGTGCGCGCCATCGCCACCACCGGACGTCAACGCTCTGAGGTGCTGCCTGATGTGCCCACGGTCAGCGAGTTGGGTCTGCCGGGGTATGAGGCCACCATTTGGGTGGGCCTCATGGCGCCCAAGGGGACGCCCAAGGCTGTGATTGACAAGCTCAACGACACCCTCAACGCCGCCTTGCGTCAACCCGAGTTGAAGCAACAATGGGCCCGTCAGGGTGCCACACCCATGATCATGTCGCCCCAGGCCTTCGACAAGTTCTTGCAAGACGACATTGCCAAATGGTCCACGGTGATCAAGTCGGCCGGTATTCGAATGGATTGAGGGCCTCTGAGCTCAACAGCATGAGACAACTGCGATTGATGAGCGGCGGTGCCGCACAGGGTCTGGTGGGCGCACTGCGTGAGCGCTTTGAGCGCGAACATGCCTGCACGGTGCATGGCACATTCGGGGCTGTGGGGTTGATGCGTGACCAGTTGCTGGCAGGTGAGGCCAGCGACATGATGATTCTGAGCCAGGCCTTGATTGAACAACTGACGCAGGAGGGCCATCTGGTGGCCGGGTCGGCTCACGCGTTGGGTGTTGTCAAGACGGGTGTGGCTTTGTTGCCTGGTGCCCCGCGACCACTGTTGCAAACACCCGAGCAGCTCAAGAGCCTGTTGTCGCAGGCAACAGCGGTCTATTTCCCCGATCCTCAAAAGGCCACGGCGGGCATCCACTTCATGAAAGTGCTGGAGCAACTGGGTGTGCGTGAACTCTTGGCTGATCGTCTGTGTGTGTTTCCCAATGGGGCCACCGCCATGCGCGAGATGGCCGCACAAGCCAGACCTGGCGCAGTGGGGTGTACGCAGGTGACCGAAATCTTGTACACCCCCGGCGTGTCCTTGCTGGATGTGTTACCCGAGAGCTTGGGCCTCTCCACGGTGTACACCGCCGCCGTGTGCGCGCGTGCGGCCGAGCCCGTTTTGGCGCGTGAGCTGATCGCCACGCTGGCGGGCGAGGCAGCTGCTCAGTTGCGCCGCGAAGGCGGTTTTGTCTGAGGCCCCACAGGGCCCGCACACGGTGAGTGCACGCGCTGTGTGCGCACGTGAGCTCAGACGTTAGCCTGTCAGCAACGCGTTCACGCGACGCACATAACTCGCCGGATCCTCGGGCAAACCACCTTCGGCCAGCAAGGCCTGATCAAACAGGATGTGTGCCAGGTCGTTGAAGTGCACGGCCGAGCCGTCGTCGGCCAGTCGTTGGACCAACTTGTGCTCCGGGTTGACTTCCAGTATCGGTTTGACTGCGGGGGCGGGTTGTCCGGCCTGCTTGAGCATGCGTGACAACTGCAGGGACATGCCTTGGTCTTGAACCACCAGGCATGCCGGTGAGTCGACCAGGCGGGTGGTCACGCGGACGTCCTCGGCCACTTCTTTGAGTGCTTCCTTGAGCTTGGCCAGGGTGGGCTTGAACTGCTCGGCAGCCGTTTCGGCGGCCTTCTTTTCCGCTTCGTCTTGCAGCTTGCCCAGGTCCACCGCACCCTTGGCCACACTTTGCAGCGGGGTGCCATCGAACTCGTTCAGGTAACCCAGGGCCCACTCGTCCACGCGGTCCGTCATGAGCAGCACCTCGATGCCCTTTTTGCGGAACACCTCGAGTTGCGGGCTGTTGCGCGCGGCGGCGGCGGTATCGGCGGTGATGTAGTAGATGGCTTCCTGGCCCTCCTTCATGCGCGCCTTGTAATCCGCGAAAGACACGGACACGGTGTCGGTGGTGGAGCTGGCAAATCGAAGCAACTTGGCAAGCTTGTCACGGTTGGCAAAATCTTCGCCCAGACCTTCCTTCAGCACGGCACCGAACTCGGCGTAAAAGCTCGAGTACTTGCCGGCATCGGCGTTGTCCTCATCGCTTGCGTCAGCAGCGGGCTGATCACGGCGAGCCAGGTCTTCCAGCATGGACAGCACGCGGCGCGTATTGCCCTCGCGGATGGCGCGCACATCGCGGCTTTCCTGCAACAGTTCACGGCTGACGTTCAGGGGCAGATCGGCGGAGTCCACCACGCCCTTCACGAAACGCAGATACACCGGCAAGAGTACCTCGGCATCGTCCATGATGAAGACGCGCTTGACGTAGAGCTTGAGGCCCCCGCGCTTGTCCCGGTTCCACAAATCGAACGGGGCTTTGGCGGGCAGGTACAGCAATTGGGTGTATTCGGTGCCGCCCTCGACGCGGTTGTGACTCCAGCTGAGCGGGTCTTCCATGTCATGGCTGATAGCCTTGTAGAACTCGGCGTACTGCTCGTGCGTGATGTCTTTCTTGGCGCGGGTCCACAGCGCATTGGCCTTGTTGACGGTTTCCCACTCGTCGGTGACCACCATCTCGCCAGGCTGGTTGTTCTCGCCGTCCTTCCACTCTTCCTTGCGCATCAGAATGGGCAAGGAAATGTGATCGGAGTATTTGGCGATGATGGATTTGAGTTTCCAGGTGTTGAGGTACTCCTGGGCGTCCTCGCGCAGGTGCAGGATCACGCTGGTGCCACGGTTGGCGCGGGAGATGGTTTCGACGTCGAACTCGCCCGTGCCGCCGCTGCGCCAACGCACGCCTTGCTCGGCTGACAGACCGGCACGGCGTGACTCCACCGTGATCTGGTCGGCCACGATATAGCCGGAGTAAAACCCCACGCCGAACTGGCCGATCAACGCGCCCTGCTCCTTGGCATCGGTCTTGTTGTCCTGGCTCAGACGGGACATGAAGTCGCGTGTGCCGCTCTTGGCAATCGTGCCGAGGTGGTCGATCGCTTCTTGCTGGCTCATGCCAATGCCGTTGTCCTCGATGGTGAGGGTGCGTGCAGCTTTGTCGTAACTCACCCGAATCTCGAGGTTGGGTGCGTTTTCATACAAGCCGTTGTTGTCGAGCGCTTCGTAGCGCAGCTTGTCGCAAGCGTCCGAGGCGTTGGACACCAGTTCGCGCAGAAAGATTTCCTGGTTGGAGTAGAGAGAGTGGGTGACCAGGTGAAGCAGTTGTGCCACTTCGGCCTGAAAGGCATGGGTTTGTTTGGACATGGTCTGGGTCATGAAGAAACAGAAGTCAGGGGAGAAGTCCGTGTCACCAGGCGGCAACGGACATGAAAACAAGAACTGAGGACGCGGATCAACATTTCAAGAGCACCGGGTATGGGGTGGCAGGGCGTGATCAGAACCCTTCCTCCGGCCCCAGATAGCGCCACTGACCCACGGGCAGATGTCCGAGCATCACCCGCCCGATCCGAATGCGCTTGAGGCCCACCACCTGCAAGCCCACCAGTTCGCACATGCGCCGGATCTGGCGCTTACGGCCTTCCTTGAGCACAAAACGCAGCTGCTCGGGGTTTTGCCATTCCACCTGGGCGGGCTTGAGCACATGGCCGTCCAGGGACAGACCATGACGCAGCCGGGCAATCGCCTGCGGGGGAACGGTCTCCTGGACCCGCTCGCGAGCGTCGCCATAGGCCACACGCACCAGGTATTCTTTTTCCACATCGCTGTCCTCGCCAATCAACTGACGCGCAATGCGCCCGTCCTGCGTCAGGATCAGCAGCCCCACCGAGTCGATATCCAAGCGTCCTGCCGGCGCCAGACCGCGCAGCTGCGAAGCTTGAAAGCGGCGTGGACTGTGGTCACCGCGCCAGTGACTGCGCGCTTGCACCAGGGTGACAGCGGGCGGGTGACCGTCTTCGGCTTGTCCGCTCACATAGCCCACGGGCTTGTGCAACAGGATGGTGACGCGGTCGGCCTGCTGGTCTCGCGCCTGCCGCTCCACGGTGATGCGGGCCTGCGGGGACACCTGCTGCCCCATCGTCGCCGCTGCCCCATCCACCCGCACCCAGCCTCGTTCGATCCAGTCGTCCGCCTCGCGTCGCGAGCACAGGCCGAGCTCAGCCATGCGCTTGTTGAGCCGCACGGTGCTCGAGGCTTGTGCGGGGGAGGCTGGGACAGGCGGGCGAGTGGACATGGCGGTGACTTTACGCGTTGGGCAACCCAAAGCGGCGCAGACGCGCCAGGTTCAGCACGCGCAGGCCGCCGTACTCGGTACGGATGAGTTGCTCGGCCTGCAAGCTGTTGAGGGCCACATTCACCCGCTGGCGCGACAGGCCCACCAGGTAAGCCAGCTCCTGCTGGGTGATACGCAGCACCTCGCCCACGCCCGGGTAGAGCACTGGGTTGAACAGAATGGCGAGGCTGCGAGCCACCCGGATATCCGGGTTGTGGATGCGATCAATCTCGCGCGCGGCAATGAATTGCCCCAGTCGCTCGTTGAGCTGATTCATCACGAACCGGTTGAATCCGATGGAATGATCGAGCAACCAATGGAAATGGTGCACCGGCAAGCCGGCTACCACGCTGGCGCGCAGGGCTTGAATGTTGTAACGGTAAGCCTCGCGTTTGAGCACAGTGCCCTCGCCAAACCAACCGCCCGAAGGCACGCCCGTGAAGGTCATGCTGTTGCCCTGCTCGTTGTCAGCGCTCATCTTGAGCAAGCCCTCGACCACCCCAAACCAGTAGGTGGCGGCCCGACCAATCCGGCATACGTGATCACCGGGCAGTGCGTCGCTCACGGTGATGGCGTTTTGCACTTCGGCGCGCTCACTGGCTGTCAGGTGACCCAACCAGGGAACACTGGCCAGTTCCGAGGGCGTGGGCGCTCGGCGCCGTTGGTACAGGGTGAGATCGGACGGCATGGGTGGAGTTGTCAGACGAATGTCAGATCAGCTAGGGGTATTCCCGGAAATGTCGTCACAAAGACAAATTAACGTCAAAGTCGATTCTACGATCGGGCTCAGGCGTTATGACAGTCCGATAGGTGACACCCCCATGCGGGCTGCTTCATGACCAACAAGGATACGACATGCACACCACGTTTCCCCAATTGCTATTGAACCATGCACGTCAGCGACCGACAGCGGCTGCCTTGCGTGAAAAGGAATACGGCATCTGGCAAACCACCACCTGGAGTGATCTGACCCGAATGGTCGAGCACCTGGCATGCGGCCTGCACCAAGCGGGGCTGCACCGCGGCGAGCATCTGATCGTGGTGGGGGCCAATCGGCCACGCCTGTACGCCACCATGCTGGCCGCGCAATCGCTGGGTGCTGTGCCGATCCCGCTCTACCAGGACGCTGCGGCGGCCGAATGTGTGTTTCCAATCAACAACGCCGATGTGCGTTTTGCCGTGGTGGAAGACCAGGAGCAGGTCGACAAGATGTTGGAAGTACGCGAGCAAAGCCCGCAGTTGCAGCACATCTTCTATGACGACCCGCGGGGGCTGCGCAACTACACCGAAGAGGGGCTGGGTTCGCTGGACGAGCTGCTGGCAGCCGGTGCCGTGTTTGCCCAGCAGCACCCGCAGTTTTTTCACCACGAGGCCGAGAAGGCGCTGCCCAGTGACGTCGCCGCGATGTTCTTCACCTCGGGCACCACCGGCAACCCCAAGGGGGTGGTGCACACCCATCTCTCGCTGATCGACCGCGCCCAGGCCGGTGCCGAGTTTGACCGCTTGACCGATCAAGAGGACGTGCTGGCCTATCTGCCACCGGCGTGGATCGGGCAGAACATTTTCAGTTACGCCCAGTGGCTGGTGTGTGGCTATGTGGTGAATTGCCCCGAGTCGAGTGCCACCGTGACCATCGACCTGAAAGAGATTGGCCCGACGTACTACTTCGCCCCACCCCGCGTGTTCGAGGGCATGCTCACCAGCGTGATGATCCGCATGGAAGATGCCAGCGACTTCAAGCGCCGTCTGTTTCGTCACTTCATGGATGTGGCCCAGCGCGTGGGGCCGGCCCTGATGGACGGCAAGTCCGTGGGCCTGATCGACCGCCTGAGCTACCAGCTGGGTGACTGGATGGTTTACGGTCCGTTGCGCAACAACCTGGGTTTTTCGCGTGTGCGCGTGGCGTACACGGCCGGCGAGGCCATTGGCCCTGATCTGTTCACGTTCTACCGCTCGATCGGTGTGAACATCAAGCAGTTGTATGGCTCCACCGAGACGGCGGTGTTCGTCTGCCTGCAGCCCGACCATGAGGCACGCGCCGATACCGTGGGGGTGCCCTGCAAAGGTGTCGAGATCAAGTTGGCGGACAACGGCGAAATCCTGGTCAAGTCGCCCGGCCTGCTCAAGGAGTACTACAAGAACCCCCAGGCCACCGCGGAGGTCCTCACTGCGGATGGCTGGTACCACACCAGCGACGCCGGCTTCCTGGACAACCACGGACATCTCAAGATCATCGACCGCGTGAAAGATGTGGGCCGCATCAAGGGGGGGGCTAACGATGGCGCCATGTTTGCGCCCAAGTATGTGGAGAACAAACTCAAGTTCTTCCCGCACATCAAGGAAGTGGTGGCCTATGGCGATGGCCGTGAAAAAGTCTGTGTGATGCTCAACATCGATTTCGATGCCGTGGGCAACTGGGCCGAGCGCCGCAACCTGCCCTACGCCGGCTACACCGACCTGGCGGGCAAGCCCGAGGTGTATGAACTCATCCAGGGCTGCGTCGAGAAGGTCAATGCCGATCTGGCTGAAGACGCCCTGCTTGCAGGCAGCCAGGTCAGCCGCTTCCTGGTGCTGCACAAGGAACTCGACGCGGATGACGGCGAACTCACCCGCACGAACAAAGTGCGCCGAGGCTTCATCGCCGAGAAATACCAACCCCTGATCGATGGCCTGTACGGCGATAAATCCGAGCAGTTCATCGAAACCGTGGTCAAGTTTGAAGATGGTCGTACCGGCAGCGTGAGCGCCACGCTGAAGATTTACGACGCGAAGACATTCACTCCTGTGAAGGTGGCGGCATGAGCAAGGTCATTGGCGAGGTCATCCTCGACGTCCATAACATCAGCCTGCGCTTCGGTGGTGTCAAGGCGCTGACGGACATTTCCTTCAACGTCAAAGAACACGAGATCCGCGCCATCATCGGCCCCAACGGTGCCGGCAAGAGCTCCATGCTCAACTGCATCAACGGGGTGTACACGC
>JACCDK011150609.1_pt1 | contig 14279 bp, 1 predicted proteins | sample 7445871 | NCBI WGS metagenome assembly JACCDK01 (sample SAMN15323436, study PRJNA562643) | freshwater metagenome | isolation source: river surface water | place: USA:Blue River Watershed | collected 2017-08-15 | reverse complement strand
TTGTTCCCCATTTCTCTGACAATTTAGCAATTGCGGCATCGTCTACAAAGAGAGAAATTTTTCCAGTTGAATCTGGATTTGCCCAGGTATGAAAGCCGCCGATGCTGATCGATACATGTGCGCTCTGGATTGCGACACCATTATTCTTCAAAGTAAATGTGAAGTTAGGAGCACGTAGTGCTAACCGTAATGTTCCATCTGAATTGACGCATCCATCTCCAGGTGTTTTTACTTTATTTTGCGCTACTTCAATTTCACATCTCGCAGATGAGGCGAATCCTGTGTTATTGCCCCACATGCCAGCCTGGGCGGTATAGGTTCCATTTGGGACAGAGGTCTTGAAATCTCCACTTTGATTTGTGTAAGTTCCAAGGCCGTACTCTTTTCCATAAATTTCAACACCTACATTGTTCACTTTTGCACCTGAAGGATTGACAACAGATCCAACAATGTTCGGAGTTCCCATCACAAAGGTTGAAACAGAAACGCCACTTAAGGTTTCTGATGGAACAGCTATTCCGGTCGCTCTATCGGTAATTGTTGCAACATTTGAGGTATTGACGACGATATCAAACTCTTTGCGGACCAAATCCCGCGTTGAAGTCGCATCCCAATATGGCTCAAGAACAAGTGTGTAACTCTTTGATTCGCAGCATCCACCCTTGAGGAACAATGCAAAAGTTCCATCATCTGAAACTTTTGTCCATGAAACCCACTCACCAAGTGTTCTGTCATACACGTTTATGTACGCCTGGCGGCTTTGTGCGCCTTGGACACCATTTGTGGCTGGAAGACGAACAACACCTTTTATATTTGGAACAGCCAAGCTGATGTTGCCGGTAAATATGCCATTGCTTGTCCCAGTAGCGACATCATTAGCAGAGAAATCCTTTTTAGTTGTTACAAACCGTGCATTCAATGCAGAAGCGGAATTAGCAACCCAAGCCTGTGCCATCAATGCGGCCGTTATGTTAGGAGAGTAGAACTCTGCTTGGCCATTCGCGTTTGTGTTTTGATTTCCGATCCACTGTCCATTTTGCAGAACTTCAACATAAGTATTAGGGACTCCAGCACCTTCTGCCGAGACATTAATTTTCACATTTGCTGAAGGAAAGAGAAGAACCTTACCTGAGCCAGGGTAACCTAAGAAGCTTTCGATCGCTGATTGTCCTGTTAGCCGCAGATTAGGAAATAGATTATTTGGAGCGTTCATAGCAAGGGAAGATCCCGCATCAAGTAATGCGCCATCAGGAAGAGTAAATGCAAATCGTCCTTGCGAATCAGTGTTTCGACAATCTCCGCGATAACTATTTGAAGTAGCTCGATAATTTAAACAGAGCCAAGCTCCATCAACTACTTCCGTTCCTGCAGGATTCTTAACTACACCTGTCCATGTCGGCGTAGACAATGGAATTTTAAAGTTCAACGCCTCTTTACCAGTTGGAACTGATGTAACAACGCCTGAAGCGTCAACAACTATTTCGCCAATAATCTTAGAATCGCCATAAATTAGTGAGTTCCAAGGAGCTCGTGCAAATATTTTGTAGGTTCCCTGCCCAAGAGAAATGGCAAAATTTCCATTTTGATCAGTGTTCGTACCTTTATCCCATAATTCATACTGATTTCCGTTTTCGACCTTGATAGGTACAACATAGGTATCCGTAACAGCAGTTGCGGTATCCGGCTGTGTGACCGTTCCTCGAATATTTGCAACTCCAAGGGTAAGTCGAGTTACGCCATTTGAGGTGGTGACTCCATCAACAGCATTGATTGCAACAGAAATCTTCCCATCGCTTCCTTCAGTTGCTTTCGCTACATATGTTTTTGCGGTTGCTCCAGCAAGAGCAGCGGGGTTGTTAGGGCGAACTACGATCTGATAATCACCGACGTATGGGAAGTAAAAACCAGTAATTCCGCCTTCTGGTGTATTGGAATAACTATCCCACCAAATGTAATCTCCATTTACTTTGTCATAAAGGCGATTCACATAAACTTGCGCGCCAACCAGGGAAGGGGCGATTGCACTAACGCCAACGGAAATCTTGATATTTGGAGCATTCAATACGAGTGGCGAAAACTCCTTGTTAAATGTCGCAAGATTATCTGCGGTGATCTCAAATGAACTGGAAAATGTGAAGCCAACATCATTTCGATCGTATGGTTGAATCGCGAGTCTGTATATTCCAACCTCAGTTACACGCATTCCAAAGTAACCATCTTGCGACAATTGGGCATTTTTACCTATGTATCGCCAAGTGCCTTCTATAGTCTTCTTTTGAAGTTGTATATTCATCCAACCTTTATTGTTGGTGACAACATTATTAGCCGCATCGTAAAGTCGACCAAAAACATTGGCCTTGTGTGGATACAACACAAATCTACTGTTCACCTTTGTTAAGGCTGTACCTGCATATGTAAGTGATACAATCCCATTAGAATCGACAGACGCCAAATACTCGCGTTGATCAAGGTTAGCCGCATTGTTTGGATCGACGATAATTCGATAATTACCCGATTCTAAGTATTGACCACCAATAGATTCATTTCGAGAGTAAACATATCTGTCAGCGTAATAGCTTTCCTCACCCGAGTTATTGACCTTATAAATAGCTAAGCGCGCAAATGAAATTGGTTTCTCATCTATCGGGTTGAGAACTGAAAAGTTGAAGTTGTTTTCCTTGAGACGGACGTTGAAACCAGTTAATTGTGAGGTGAATCCCGAGCTCGAATTTGTAGAAGCTTCTTGAGAGCTGTTGACATAAAAACTACTTGAATAGGTCAAACTATAATTCTCGAAATCATATGGGTTAACGGCGAGACGGTATGTTCCTGCTTCATCAATTCGGATAGTGAATGATGGGTCATTGAGCCAAAAATTCTTGTACCAATTCCAGTTACCACCAGTAAATTTCTGGATGGAAACATCCACACCTTTACCCGACATTGCAAGAGTATTACCGCTTGAATCCTGTAAAGTTCCAACGATATTAGGTGCTTGAAATTGAAGTTCATAGGCATCATTTGTTGGGGAAATATTTTGTTTAGTCACGGTGTCATAAAGATTACTAACCGTGCCATTAGAGACGGTGACCGTGAATTTCTTAAAGTTGCTTCCGGCCTTGTCTCTTACTTCAAGCGCATATGACCCATCGGTAATTGGTGTTCCAAAATATCCAGTTAATTTATTTGGGAATCCAATTCCAAAGTCAAGATCCGGAGCACCAGTAGCAATAAATTTGAGTTGTGCATAGGCAGAGTTCACGACAACGCCTGAACTATCTTTGATTCTAAATTTAAGATATCCAGTTGGCACTGAAATGTTGCAGGTCACAGCTCCGCTTGATGGAACGATGCACTCTTGGCTAATAAAGGTTTTTTGTTGATACTCGGCGTATGTGCTTACAATTGCGCGATACGAACCTGGTACAAAGGTTCCACCAAATTTTCCAGTGGATGTTGTTTCAGAGTTTGCATCTACGCCTTCCCAATACTTGTTGTCTAGCTTACGCAACCAATAGACATTTCCAGCTTTAGCTGAACCAGACTCAGTCAAAGTTCCAGTGAGGTTTGGAGTGCCCAGAGATAGATCGAATACTCCAGCAGATGAAGTTAGGGTGGTTCCACCGGAGTTGACTACAGTCGCCACTCCTTGTGCATCAACATTTACGGTGTATTTACCGATTCCCATTGGAGGATCTTCTGATCCATTTGGTCGAACCTGGAGGTCAAAGGAGCCTGTAGGAAGCTTAAACTCGAGAGGGCTTGTGCTACCACCCGAGTAATAGGCATTTCCTAAACCATCTTTACTTATGATTTGTACTTGTGTGTTGTATGCGACTTGTCCATTGAATGTACGAATTTTCAAATTAGGTGTTTTTGTCTGTACTGAAAAAATTCCATTTGTAGCACTTACAGACTGTCCAGCTGATGTTGTCAAGGAGGAAACTTGCCCATTGGTAATAACTAATTTGTAAAAACTTCGTGAGCTAAAGTCTGTTCGCCATCCCGCATTTTGTGTAGTGCTTAACACAAAGTAATGCGTTCCGTTTGGAATTGAAAGTCCATCCGTGCCTAAGTTGTTGCTGGCAGTCCATAAAAGCTCATCAAACTTGTCTTGAACAACTCCAGATTCTGTTATTGGTGTAACAAAGGAGATTGAAGCACTGGAAGTGAGGGGGTTTCCCGTGGAGTCAAGCATTAAAACTTTGAAATTAGGTGTTAAGGAGACATTGCATGTCGTTGGAGATGAGGTAACTGTACATTTCTCAGAAAATCCCACAGGAATATAGCTTTCACTTCCATTATCTGCTGTAACTACTTTCTGGGCAAAAAATTGATAAGTACCGGCTTGCTGAAGATCTACAGCATAACTTCCATCATCATTTGAATACTCCTCGACATAATTTCCGTAGCTGCCATCATTGTTAACTTGATGTTTATACCCAGAAATTAGGGATCTAAAACCGACCCCATTCACAGTTACTTGACCAGAGACATTCTTCTTACGTACTTGAAAGTCGCAAACGATTGGCGTCGAAGTTGAAGTCACAATACATTTGATGTCACCAGCAACATATTGGTAGCTGGGTTGTTCTGGATATAAATAGTAATTACCAACCGGAAGAAAAGCCCTAAAAACACCATTGCTGTCCGTTAAACCGTTGTATGCCTCTGAATCATCATCAAATCTGTATGCATACACCCTTTTGCCAGCAAACTTCGTGGAACCAAAAGCCAAAGTTCCGCTTACATTTGCAGTTGCAAAGGTTAAGTCAGACAAAGTAACAGTTCCGCTGCTTGGAGCAACCAATAGATCTGTTGTGACAGGGCCGACATCATTACTACTGGGAACTGCTTGAACCTTGTACTCGGTTCCTGCTGGCAAATAAAAACCGAAATCTTTGCTACTTGCTATAGAGCGCGAAAAGTCAGTAATCCAATTGTTGCTTGAGTCCTTCTTTAAGACCCTGATGGACCCTCCACCTGATGGCAAAGATGTGACTTTTCCAAAAATATTTGAAGCCTGCAAGGCACCCGTGTAGGCCAAAGTTGAAGAACCGCCAAAAGTGATGTTGTCCCAAGTGCTCTTCCAGTTGAATTGATACTTTGATTGAGCTGGATAAATCTCAATTCGATATGTCTTTGAAGTATCCAAGTTTGCAAGAATTTTGTTTCCTGATGTAATCGGAATCTTATAAAGGCCAGTAACTATTGAACCAGACACTGAAGAGATCACAGCAAGCGCACCAGAAAAATCTCCGGTGTCGGAAATAGTTCCAGTAAAGTTATATCCGCGTAACTTGACAATATAAGTATCGCCCGAGATGGAATAAGAAATTGGAGAACCAGAAATCGTTATGTCACTAACCGCTGTGACAACTCCAGATGCCACGGTTACTTTTAGTACAACCCTACGGTTCAAATATCCTTGGTTATCTGAATCTGGCAAGAGTTCAATATTAGTATCACCATTAGGCAATCTGATGCTTGAAATTGCGTCACTTACAAAACTCTGTACATAATTTTGATATACAACATGCCTTTTACTCTTTACTTCTTGATCATTCCAATCAATAACTTTCAATTTAAAGTTAGTACTCGACACGCGATCTGTGACTTGATAATTACCATTGATCCCAAGTGTGCCGGCATCAGTAATTGAAAGGTTACCGCTGGATAGGACAATCTGCGGAGTCCGATATCCATCTCTATCGCCATCTAATTTGAATTCAAGGTTTCCAGCCAATCCAGCCATTTTCTTAGTAGAAATATAGGTATTTACCTTTGTTCTGGTATCAGCACCCGAGGCAATTGCCTGAAAAAGGAAATACGCTGCATCAAAAGCCTCAGTTACATATAACATGTTTGCATTTGGATAAGCGGTTGCAAACTCGGTCCCCAATGTTGAATTAAGAACCGGGAAACTCAATGTCGTTGGGTAAAACCATGACCCATTTAAAGAAGTTGTATAGATATCTTTAATCTCTGCAGGATCGATATCACTTGAAAAAATTATTCTATTTGAACTGGAGAGACTCTTAACATCCGCAGCAAAATTTTGAATACTTTGTCGATCTCTTTGACCGTCATACAAGAAATAACGCGCTCCGGCATCGTATGCCTTCTTTATCGCTATGGCGTTATCGGCACGAGAATCTAGTGCAAGAGAGCTGGTAGTGATAGAAATACCTGCAAAACCAGAGGTAATCCAGTTTGTAGAGTAATAACTTTCATCATAAAAATATGCAATTGTGGCACCTGGTGATACTGCAGCTACATCGCGCATGATGTCTAGATTTATATCTTTTTGTAATCGAGCAGACCTATGAAAAATATTGCCACCAAATTGTGCGATTGTTTCATTTGTCGCCGATGGTGTAATGATCGGCATACCTGCAGCCAGATACAGTGGAAGAGCAATTCTGCTTGCACCAGAATATGCAGGTCCAACAACTGCAATCACACAAGGATTATTGATCAAAGAATTCGCTGCATTTTGAGAGAGGGCAGGGTCACCTTGGTCATCGGCGGTTGCAACAGTTGTAGAGAGCATAGAACTTGAATTTGCAGCTTTAAATTTAGTTAGAGCAAACTTAACAGCGTTTAGTTGTGAAGTGCCGAGACCAGCTTCTGGACCAGTTAGTGGGCCTTGATACCCAACAGAGTAACTACTGCAGGTATTTGCTTGTGCTACTGGTGCTGGTATCACAGGGAAAAAGACAGCACAAAGCCCCGCAATCAATACTTTGATTAAGCGGGGCTTAGTGATCACTTGCTAACTTTAACCGTGACCAACTTCTTTGTGCTACCGATAGATAGGGTGAAAACATAAGTTCCAGGCTTTGCAAACTTAATGACTGGTCCAACAAAGCCCTTGTTCTTGGCAATCGTTGAACTGCTCAATGTATAGCTCTTACCGTCAGGAGTTTTCACAATTAACTTAACCGGTGAGGTCTTAGTGCCAATAGTCTTGAGAGACAATTGAAGGCTCTTTGCGACTTTAGAAGTTAAAGAAGTTGATGACTTGATAATTGCCAATTTGGTTAAGTTCTTTGTCGAAGTGGTAGTGCTGTAGAAGCTGCTCTTTGTCACCGGAGTTGGAGATGGCGATGGAGTTGGAGTGGCTATCGGTGTTGCACTTGGAGTCGGAGTTGGCGTAGGGGTTGGAGTCGCCGTTGGTGTTGGAGTTGGGGTAGGTGTAGGAGTCACCGTAGGAGTTGGGGTAGGTGTTACTGGTGCAGGAGTATTTTCCTTTGCACCAGGAATTGTCACCGCGAATCTAGTTGTACCTGGGAAATAAGTAGCAACCTCCATAGTGAAGACATCATTTGCAACTTCACCTAGGTACTCCTTGTACACAGCTCCGTTGCCCAATTCGAATACTCGAATAGTTACCTTTGCGTCTGCACTAAGAATGTTGATTCGTCCCTCTGAATCAGAACATCCTGATCCTAGGAATTGTGGAATCAAAGTTCGTGAATAGATCTCAACACAAGCACCCTTTGTGAACTTTGTCGCTGCATTACCTGGATCTACAACCTGGAAATACAAAGCGGTTTGCTTCGGCGCTCCACCTCCACCTCCGCCACCTCCACCACCACCAGTATCTCCACCACTTGATGATGATGCTGCGGTGATTTGGAAGGTGCGTGCGATTGCTGGAGCAGCTGCGTAACGGGTGTTACCCGCCTGATTCGCTGTCACAGTACATGTTCCTGCTCCGCTAAAGGAAACCGTCACATTCGTAACTGAACAGGTTCCCGTTGCAGAAAATGCAACAGCCAAAGTTGAAGATGCAGTTGCGCTTACTGTTAGTGGCCCAGGCATCACTTGATTAGCAATAGTTCCGAAGGTAATTGTTTGCGGAATCTTTACTACGTTGAAAGTCTTTGTAGCCAATCCAGCTGCATAGGTAGTTGTCTCATCGGTTGAAGCACTAATTGTGCAGGTACCGGCAGAAATAGCGGTAATTTTCTTGGTTGTCGAATCGTAAGTACAAGACCCGGAAGGGTTACCTGTAACCGTGACAGTTACCGATCCAGTTGATGGAGTTGTGGTTGAAACATCGACTGTTCCATCAATTACCAAGTCAGGAATAGTTGATGGTGAAATTACTGGATCATTTGCTAACTTTGATGAAGCAGCAGCCACTGTTGCAGAACTTGATGCAACTGATCGCGCACTATCGCCAACCAAGTTAGTAGCAATGACCTTAACTGTGTACGTACCAGGTGTAACGCTTGTAAATTCAGTACTGGTTGTGGTTGGAGTTAGGCTAGTTACATCATTTCCTGCCTCATTAATCAAATAAGCCTTATAACCTGTAATTGCACTGCCACCATTACTTGTAGGAGCTACCCAGTTCGCGCTGATCGAAGTACCCGTAACAGATGTTGTAACTGATGTAGGGGCACCTGGTGTATTCGGAACTGTCACAGCTGAAAATGACGCAGCAAGTGAGTTGCCTTTTGTGTTGGTGGCCTTAATTTGAAAGGTGTACTCAGAGCCGGCGGTTAGTCCAGTGATAACTCTTGTCGTTAGGGAATTTGCTACCGAAATTTCGGTCACACCTGTGGCCGAGATTTTGTAATCTCCAAGCGGATAACCACCATTATTTGAAGGTGCGGTCCACACCAAAGTCACTTGTCCCACACCTGCAACAGCAGAAACCGCTGAAGGGGCACCCGGGACAGATTTAGCAATGTGATTTACGGCCGTTGAAGTTGCACCATCAACACCATCTGTGTTTTTTGCATACACCGTGATGCTATAGCTGGTTCCTCCAGTTAGATTGGAAATAGAGCAACTAGGGGAGTTCGACTGATCTGCCGTACAACTCCCGGAAGGAGTTGTTTCTCCAGTCGCAGTCGCAAATACAACGTAGCGAACAATCGTTTCATTTGTGACTCTTTTCCAAGCGACAGAGATTGCAGCTTGATCGGTTGCAGTGTTGTCGGGTGAAAGATCTGTCACATTTACTTCAGTAGGTGCTGCTGGTGCTGCATAAGCAGCGATAGGAGTAATGAATCCAGCAATCACGAAGAGTGAAAGTATTAATGAACGTAATCTCATTATGGCACCAACGTAATGTCGCCGAGATCATTTGAAGAACTCAAACTTGGTGCAGTGATGGCATCCAATATCTTGTTCCTCAATGCAGCTGTACCTGGTTTATTGACAGGGAAGATACTGATTTGCCACTGACCCTTCGCAGGATCTAGCAGTAAGCCAAACTTTCCAAGTGCGTTGGTTGTCGTTGTTACAGCGTTATCTTGATTGGACGCGCCAACAACATTTGCATAAACAATAGCTCCCTCAACTGCAACGCCAGATGTCTTAACTGTTCCTACAACATTTCCAGCGTTTAAGGTAATTGTTAAAGCATTGTTGGCTCCAACAGAAGTTGTACCGCCACACATTCCACTTACAACCGAGAGAACAGTTGAAGATTCAGAGGCGTTACTTGTGTCGACATAACACCAGGTGCGTGTTCCCGCGATACCTCCACCTGGGAAGGCGGCGATTCGATACCTCTTATTAGGAGCGAGAATCAAAGCAACCTTTCCTAAAGTATCTAGACCATAACCTCCAACCCAGTTAGTAGGTTGGTTTGTGGATGGGTCAACTTCAAAGATGTTGACGTGACCCCACTTATTGGCTGTGTTACTTATATCTGCACCTCGAACCGTCAATACAACGTTCGGTGCGCCAATAGCAAAGGTTCTATTCAAGGCATTCAATTCATCGATGGTGTAACCAGCTCCGTTATTGTCATACACCTTTTGAGAGTATGTAGCTCGGTCTTCCCAACGAGGATTTACTTCTACCTTGTAACGAACATTTGATGCAACAGTGGCTGTTTCAACATTGAATGAAACAAAGCCTGATGCATCTGTGTTTCCGCCGCCAATCCAATTACAGCAACTGACAGTTGGAACAAATGAGAGCAAGCTCACCCACGATCCGGCAGGTGCTGCGCTTGCATTTGGAAGAACAATCTTGAACTTAGTGTTTGGACCAAGTACTGAAATTGAACCTAAATCAAGTGGTGTGTACTCAGCTGCAGGATTGAAATCAGCCATTGTTGAACATACTGGCTTTGCATCACCAGAGTTACATTCCCAACGAACCATGTTGCTATTTCCATATGGAGGATCGATCCACACTCGAATATCTGTAAGTGAGGTTAATCCTGGATTGGCCGCCATGATTGCTGCACGATCCACGAATAATGAAACGCGACCCTGAGCATCTGCTTGTGAACCGGTATTCCAACTTCCGATACCAATACCAACATGTGCGTAAGGAACTGCAACTCCATTTTGAACAAGTGTCATCTTCAAATTTGGCTCGCGCAATGTAAGTTTAATTACGCCTCCAGTAGCAGCACAGCTAGTGCCTGCACTGGTAATTGCACCACCAGTTACAGTCACAGCACATTGTGCTGATCGAGTTAGACCAGTTACTCCCCATGGAACCTCAGCTTGAATCTTGTAATTTCCATCGGAAACTCCCAATCCAAAGGCACCATTGGCCTTTGAATGCTGACCCTGCTGCCACAACCATTCGCCAGTAACAGCGTTGATTGGAACAACCCAGCTATCTCGAACTCCAGCTTCAGGTGAACCAGAAACAACTGTTCCAGTCACAGACGGAGTTCCTAATGTCATTGGGAAGTAAGTATTTGGAGAAACACCAGTCTTCGAAATAGTAGTACCTGTGTTCTTGTCCTTCATGGTGATATCGCCAGTGACAGGAACAGTAACTGTGTAGGTGCGCTTACTTACTAGACCAGTTGCGTTCCAAGGAGGATTGACAACCATTGTGTATTGATAAGGATCACCTGATGAAGGACGAGTAATGTTCATCGCGAACTGACCATTTGCTTCAGTATTGCTTCCGCCCTTCCACTGATTAGTTGCATCATCAAACAACTCAATCCAGCTCCACTGAACAGGGGCAAGATTTGTCGCAGTTTGAGTGACTACACCTGTGAAGTTAGGTGTCAACAGTGCAACAGTTAAGTTTGCAACTGTTCCGCTTCCCTTAGATGTGACAACCTCAGAACCAGTGAACTGAATCATGGTTGGTGCATAACGACCTGTGAGCGTCTGATTACCATTGAACTCAACTCGAGCATTAATTGCCTGAGTTGTGTCTGCAACAGAGAAAGATGCGACACCTTGTGCGTTAGTGGAGTTTCCACCCAACCAACCAGAACCTGGTCGATCTAGAGTTACCCAAACATTTGGCTGAACAACGCCACCGGCGGTAACAGTTACCTTCACATTTGCTGAACTAAATCGGTTCACCAATGTTTGGGAAGTAGTTGTATTTGCACCGCTTGGAACACTTGTGCCACCAGCACCAATAAGCGCTAGTACATCAGCAGCACCATTGACGCGAATATTTGGATAGACGCGGTTGCGCACATCCGCGATCTCAAAGGCTGCATTAGCGCTAAATGAGGTAAATCCGGTTGGCGCACTGAGTGACCATTGGCCTTGCTCATTTGCTGTTGTGCAATCCCAACGATTGTCATTCCACAAACACACTTGAGCAAATGGAACCACAGCATCGGTCACATCAGAAGGTGTGCGAACCGTTCCCTTCCATGTTGGCTCCTTGAGCTGAACAACCAAAGTTGTACCAGTTAATCCAGCAAATCCATTTGAAACAGTTACTCCGCTAGAGGCAACAGTTACAGTTCCGATTTGATCTGAAGCTCCATATAGATTTGTACCCCAAGGCGCACGGGCCATGATCTTGTAGACACCATTAGGCAGATTCATTGTGAACTTACCTGTCGATGTTGTGTTTGAACTGTACTCCCACATCTCTTGACCGGTGGTGGTGTCAATTGCAACCACTTGTGCATTCGCAACACCAGTAGTGCTTCCGTTAGCAGGTGTGTAAACAGATCCAGCAACATTTCCTGAACCAAGAGTCAAGGTGTAGATACCATCAACGGCGGTTACACCCGTAACAACTCCAACTAAAGCACCTGTGCTGTTTTTAGTTACAGTTACTTCGTAGCTCTTGCGAGTTGAGCCAGCGTTTAATTGCTCTTGTTGAGGGTGAACAACAATCTGATATGTGCCCTCTTCATTAAATGCAATGTTTGCAATTCCAGTTGGGCCTGTACCCGCCCAATCCAGCCAGTTGTTGTTCTTGCGAACTTCAACACCGATGTGGTTGATCGCAGTTGATGAGCTTGGCAATACAACCTTCACACGAAGACTTGGTGCACCCAACTTGATATCACCAAATGCCTTATTGAAAGTTGCCTCAGAACCAGCTTCAACGGTGAAAGGTTCGGTAATTGTGATACTGCTTGATGCATAACCATTTGGCTCAATGCGAAGGCGGTACTTACCCGCATCGGTGACCGTCATAGAGATGAAGCCATCTTTATCGGTATTAGCCCAGTTATTGGTCCAATCGTAGTTGTTGGTATTTGTATTCAACTTCTGCAAGTTAACGCTCACCCACTGATTATTTCCAGGCTTGAGTGCAGTACCGCTTGCATCAACAATCTTTGCGGTCAAGTTAGAACTTGAAGGAGTTACCGTCACACGTCCATCAACTGCTGCAATTGTTGTTCCCTTGTATGAAACTGTCGCAACTCCGCTGGCAACAACAACATCGTAATTTTTCTTTGTTAGACCCGCGATATTACTTCCGTTGTACATCGGATTTAGCTCCAAACGGTAATTTCCATCTGCAGCTAAATATGCTCCTGATAATCCTGGGTTGTTGCTGTGCAAATCAGCGTTCATTACCCATGTTTCACGGTCGGTTTCTTTCTTAAAGATTGACGCCCAGCCATACTTCATCAATTCATTGTTTTGGGGATTGATTGTGCGCAACTTGAGATTTGCTGCACGAACAATAATCTTGAGGGCATCGCTTCCTGTTAAAGCAGTTTTTGGACTTGCATCAGTTGCAGAGATCGTTGAAAACTTCTTAACTCCTGCTACATCGATTACATAAAACTCAGAGCTGTATGACCATGCGTAGTCGCTATATCCCTGAGGGTTTGCCAAGATTCGATAGGTTCCTGCTTCGGTAAAGTTAAATGACCAGGTATGGGTATTTCTATAAGAAGACATTCCATACCAATTGAAGTTTCCATTTACATCTTTCTTTTGTACCTGGATATCTACACCTTGCTTATCGGTAAAGGTGAGGTTTGCTTCAACACTATTTGTCACAGTTACTAAAGATCCAGCAACGTTTGGCGTGTTTGGACGAAGTACAAAGCGTCCGCCTGCAGTCTCGCTTGGGTTAAGCGTTACTACACCCGAGCCATTTACCGTGGCTGTGTAGGTACTTCTTGAATGGATTGATGAGCTTGGTGGGTAAACATACACACGGTAGGTCGTATTGTTTTCAAGAGCTGCACCACCTTCACCTGTTGTTGAGTTGACTCCTTCGCCATAACACATTGTCTGATTGTTATTTGCGTCCAGCGGACAGTAGTTAATCCAACCTGCCATAACAGATGTTGATGGTGAAGGGTCGAGCAAAGTGAACTTCAAGTTTTTAACTGGCAAAGCGATGTTGTAGATTCCATTTGAATCTTTAGTCAGTCCAGAAATTGTTGCTACGCCACCACTGACATTCACAATTTTTTCAACATGTCGGTAATTCGCCCACTCATTTCCTGGATTAACTCGCACCATGTATGTGCCATCTGGAAGAGATGCATCTGCTGAAGCCGAACCAGTACTGCGGCCACCAACCAGACCACCTTTACCGTCTGCGCCATTAAACAATTCGACGTAAGCATTTTGAATAATGGTTGAACTGTTTGCAGCACTAACCGCTTTCACGCGGAAGTTTGGAGGAGTTGGAGATTGAACATAGACACCATCAGATGGTTTTGTAACAACCGTTCCCGCCGCATTCTTTAAAACAGAAACGCCACTGATAACTTCAACTGCAAAGACAAATGACTGTCCACTGCCACTGTCACTGTAAGTATCTACTTGTAATTTATAGACCCCGTCTGCAAGAGATAGAGAGAATTGACCACTAGCTCCACCGCTAGCACCCATTTTGTACATATTTATCGTTTGGCCGGAGATAACCTCATCCTTATAAATTCCCCAACTGTAATTAACGGGGGTGGTTGAACCTGACACAACATATTTCATTGCAAAGTTCACCCCACGAGCTGGAATTCTGAAATCTACAACATGTGGTGCTGAAGTGAATGGTCCACTTTCAGTAAAGCTAAAACCGTCATTTGAATTTTTCCAAGGCTCTAAATAGAA
>JACCDK012061776.1_pt1 | contig 14283 bp, 11 predicted proteins | sample 7445871 | NCBI WGS metagenome assembly JACCDK01 (sample SAMN15323436, study PRJNA562643) | freshwater metagenome | isolation source: river surface water | place: USA:Blue River Watershed | collected 2017-08-15 | reverse complement strand
CTACTCAAAATTGAAGAGAAGAGTAAAGACATTAAACTGGAACTTTTTGGCTACGACAAGTATACAACTCCCGTTAATAGACCTCCATCGAGCCGCGTGCAACTTATTGACATAAATTTAGATTCGAAGGTTAAAGACGTAAAGTTTGATTATATTTCCTTGATTCACACGTTGGAGCATTTTGCGGATTTAGATTCAGAACTGAAATCAGTTAGCTCATTTCTAAAAACAAATGGAAAAATCTTTGTTCAAGTCCCAAATCTTAAAACAAATCCGTTTGATATATATGTTGCCGATCATTTGTATCACTTTACGCCGAGTTCCATCTTTAACCTACTCCATAGTAGAGGATTTGAAATTCTTGACTTAAACTCACGAATAAGTAAGAAAGAGATAAGTATTGTTGCAAAAAAAAATCACGTCCAATTTTCCAGAATCGATAGATCAGATATCGATAAAGTGAATCATTTGGAGCCTTTTTATAGATTGCTTAGTGAATCGTGGACCCGTGCATTAATTAGTTTAGATCAAAAAAGTAAATTGGCGATCTATGGGATAGGAACCGCAGGAACTTGGTTTCACAGGCTCGCCCGAGACCTAGGCATAGAAATCCGTTTCTTTATTGACGATAATAAACAAACTTCAAAATATAAATTTAATGACATTCCTATAATCGGAAACGATGCACTGGATGGCAAAACACACCCCGATATTGTTATACTTCCGTTCGAAACTCCGCTCGCAATAGAGAAGAGCCTTCAATTAAAGCGAATCGGTATTTCCTCGATTTATTTCGACTTTGATACCAATCAAATCAAGATAATTCACTGAATAACTTCAATATAGATGCAAGAGAACACCACGAAGTAGTGAATAAGTACTGAAAACCTGTATTGTCTTGACCGTTTTTGATGATATCGTAATAGCATGGTTGAAAAAGAACCTCAATACGATGGTGATTTTGATTCATACAGAGAATTAGGTCCCGTTAGATTAGGACCTATGGTTTCAGGAACTTGGAGAAATGATCCAATAAGGCTTGGGATTAAATTAAGCCGATATAAAGCGGTTGCAAAAATCTTGAAGGGCCAAGCAAGGGTTTTGGAAGTGGGTTGCGGGGATGGGTGGGCATCAAAACTTGTTTGTCGTGAGGTTCAAAAGTTCCATGCCTCTGATTTTGATTTCAGGTGGAGAGAGTTTGTGATCGATTCATTAGCTAATGAACCAACATTCGAAGAATTTCATGAGTTCAATCCTTTGAATGGAAATATGGCACTGTCCTTCAGCGCGATATTCGCTTTAGACGTGCTTGAGCACATTTCCCCGAACCATGAATCTCTCTTCCTTCAGAATTGTATAAGATTAATGGAGCCAAACGGTATAGCTATATTCGGAATGCCATCCTTGGAATCTCAAAAATATGCAAGTGAGGTATCAAGAAAAGGTCACGTCAATTGCCAATCTGGAAATGATCTCCGAATTAATCTCAAGAAATATTTCAGTCAAGTTCTGGTGTTTTCATTCAACGATGAAACTCTGCACACAGGTTTCTATCCAATGGCTCATTATCTTCTGGCAGTTTGTTTTGGACCAAAACCAGAGGGCTAGTCAGGAGATCTCAGAATATGTAATGAACGGCAGCGCAATATGGTTTTGTAACTTCAAGCGGGTCAAGATGAAAGTGATAAATTGTTTTATGATGGAATTGGAAACGGCTATAAATAGATTCAAGAATTTCCTATATATAACATACTTGAACACTGTTTACTATCTATTTTCAGTTCTCTTTCAGAGGAAATTTGTTAAAAGTGAGAAGAATCTCGGGGTAGAGATTTTCGCTTCGGGATTACTAGGAACAAAGAATTGGAATCATGCCAAGGCACTTTCCGAACTTCGTCGATCGCACGAGCTCCTTGACAGAGGAAACTATTTCGACGGCGTCAATAGGCTCATTGCCTTTCATGAGTCACAATATGATTTGTTTGCAGACTCAAACGGCGATTTTTATCCACCAATGCTATCGCGTGAATGGACAAATGCTTTCGGTCACATTCCGAACATAGGGGGTCTAATCAAGTTAAAGGAAAAAGGTTACGTGGAGAGAATTCCAGATAGGGCGATACTCTCTTCTGGAGCCAAGAATGTTCCAATCTTGGAAACTTTTGGTCGCGAAATAATATTTTTACCTGATCAAGCGGGATTTTCAACCTGGAGTCAATTGCCTTCGTTCATACACCTATTCCTGGGGCAAAACATTATTTGGACGAAAAAATCGGGATTTATTGCCTTTGAATGGCTTTTAGACAAACTTTACAGTGAAGTGACCCCAGTTGAGGCTTCAACATTAAAATTTGAACTCCCATCCGAATATATTCGTCAGGAGCGAAGATTAATCGGCAAATTGGGATTTTTTGATTTCTCAGAAGAAGAATGGTTTATCACAATTCACATTCGAAATTCTGGAGACTCGAAATCGAAGATACGGAATTTTGAAATAGATACCTTCCAAGAATTGATTGATGAGGTTGGGCGTCAAGGAGGTAAGGTGGTGAGAATCTGCAACGAATCCACTCCAGCCCTACCACCACGTGACTTCGTTCTTGATTGTGCGAAGTTTCCTGATCGATTACGAAAGTCCCACCTCTACTTTATTGCGAAGTGCAAAGTTTTCGTAGGCACATCATCAGGTCCTTATGCCTATCCAAAGTTGTTTGGAACGCCATCACTGGTAGTCAACGCGACAAATATTGGCAGAAGTTGTCTGCCAAGTAGTTCTTTTCAGGAATACTTGCCGATGCGATTCTCCAAGAACGGGAGAGAATTGAGTTTGGCTGATATGCTCGAGAGTCCGGCTGGTTGGGCTGACTGTTCTCAAAAAGTCCTTGCAAAAATGAATTTACAACCATTACCCAACTCTTCGTCAGAGATTAGGGAAGCCTTTACTAATTTTAATCAGAGACTGAGTGAAGGACATACGAACGAGGTGTCTCGTTCACAAGCGCGTGTGAATGATATCCGTTCGAAATTTGCGTGGACATCCTCCGGCAATATAAGCGAAAGTTTTCTTTCCAATAATCAAAGTTGGCTCTCGTGAAAGTATGTCTAACTTTTGTGACTAAGGAATCGCAAAGTAATGTCAATAAAGTAGAAGTTTTTTGCGGTAGTCGTAATTCTGTTGCAAGAAAGCAACAAAAATTTCTACTGCATTGAGAATTTCAGCTGGACCTTTAGGTATAATGGAAATACCCAATTCCCTCAATTTTGATGTTCCTGCGCTAGAAATTGGGTCCGCCGTAACTTCATCGAAGGTTAGTCGAATCTCCCGCCTACAATCGTAATAGTAAGGTAAAAGACCTACTGGACAAAGGGGCGTCTCAGGATGAGCAGAGGCAGACAAGAGATTCACATATAGGACTGGTTTTCGATAAAATAACCCTACACAATCAATTCCACTACCAGTCGAAATCAAAAAAGTAGATTTCTCAATAACTTGAAAGTCAGCAATGTCGTCGAATTTAGATTCAATATCCTCAATTTCGACAAATGCCAATTTGCTACAATCACTTTCCAAACGAGAGTCATTATGTCTACCTAATCGAATTACCAAGAAACCTAATTGATTTAGGAATTTAATGGTTGGTAAAAAGGAATTAATGGGAGTTATTCGCATCGCCTGCTTTTGTAATTCGATATCATCACGTGACAGTTTTCTATCAAAGCCAAGGTCCCTTGCCACAAGACACACATACTTTGTCATGCCGAATGTCCTTAGAATTCTATCAATAGCATCATCGACAGCCTTGTCTCGCTCCGTAACTAAAAAAGGTATAGGGGTAGTATGAATATGTTTGAGAACCGAATCACTTTTTGAGTCTATTTGTTGATCCCGTTGTCTATACGTTTTGCTTAACCTTAAACAAACTCGATGCAGATGAATAAAAGGAATTCTGGGTAAGAAACGGTGTCTTGTCGTCAATTGTCGCAAAAAGTATAGGTTGCAAACTTCCGATCCACGCAAGAAGAAAACAACAAATCTCTCTCTTTGCCTAATTCGGTCAATTTCAAAGAGAACTTTTTCATAGTCCTGCACGAAATGACCTATGGAGCCTGTCGGCAACAATACTATGTGGAAAGGAATGCGCATTTTAGAATTTTGATTGTACGAATGCATCCATGAAGATTGATAACTGTAATTTACCCCAATGCAACATTAGTCTTCTGCCATCTTTTTGAAGAATTGCATCACTTATTTCGGCAGACAGCATCTTGCCATTCCAAAATGGCGATTCCCGAAAAAAGTGCGAGTGCGAAGCATCAAGAATCAATTCGCGAACTGGCCTCAATAATAACCATGAATTATGGCCCGAAAATCCCAACTTGCGCCTATTGTTCCTCACCAAATTCGGAACCTCTTCGGGCATTAAGTTTCTCAGATATTGCTTTGAATTACTTCCGAAAAATTTATCATTTCCAGAAATAGAAAAAGAAGCTAAAACGAGACGCCAATCGAGAAAAGGAGATCTTACTTCTAGCGATTGGGACATTGACAGTTTGTCAAAATTTTCAAGAATCTTTGGAAGTGTATTATATGAAAAATCTTGAAGTAATACTTGATTACCGAAGTCAAGCGTTCTCCTCAATTCATTGCGGGACATCGGGTTATATGAATTATCCAACCCTTTAGATTTGAGCTGTAAATCGATTTCATTCTTTAATTCCTCAAATTTCCTTACCCTCATGATTTCTTGCATTAAACTATCGCGAAGGTCATTTTTCAGATTCTTACGCAACAACGACCTTGTACTTTCAAGATCGATACCATTGAGCATCGATGCCATCTTCCTATTTTTTAGCCAAGCATTAAATCGGAAACGAATGAGATTATGAAGTGCCACACGGCGGTATTGGGATTCATATCCCCCAAAGAGTTCGTCTCCTCCATGACCTTCAATCACCACTTTAAACCCTGATGCAGAAATTTCCTTATAGTGCGCTAAGACGCCTACGCCAAGAGATTGACTACCTTCTAGTGCAAAAACGCTCTCGAGAAGTAAGTCAATGGAAAAGCGCTCTTCCAAGTTCGAAATTCTAAAATCGACTCCAAGCGCCTTAGCAGTTTGTGCAGCCAGAATACTTTCATCTTCTAAGTCGGAAGAACCTTGAGAAAAAGCCGTAATCGAAGAAAAACCCATTTTTGCCGCTTTAGCGATGATCAGCGTAGAATCAACTCCAGACGATAACGAAAATGCAATTGGTACGTCAGAACGCATTCTCAAACTTATGGAGGATTCAAGAATTGAATCCAATGATTCATTTTGTGCCTTAGGTTCAGTTATTTTTTCAAGAATTTCATTCGGCAAATCCCACCACCTAATAAACGTAGTTTGCAGAGATTCTTGTGAAACTCTCAGCAGCTGTCCCGGAAGCAACTTGCTAACTCCCGAAAGAACTGTATTTGGTAGAGCAGACGGAAATAAGTGTCCATAATTGATTTCTAAGGGATCTAATTCAAAAGAAACACCTTGGATTCTTGAAAAAGCTTTCAGTTCAGAAGCAACGTAAATTCTTTTATTTATTCTCGAAAAATAAAGCGGTTTAACACCGAATCGATCTCGACAGAGTGTCAACTTTCTATCTCGCGAGTCGTAAATTACAACTGCCCACATGCCATTAAATTTAGAGAAACACGCTTCACCCCAAGCGTGATACGCGTTTATAATCACTTCAGCATCTCCAGTGGATTTGAAATGATATCCAAGGGCAATCAGCTGTTCCTTTATTTCAAGATAGTTGTATATTTCTCCGTTAAAAATCAATGAAAATCTGCGGGAATTATCCAATATTGGTTGCATCGAGTTTTCTGTAGTATCAATTATCGCAAGTCGATTAAAGCCTAGAAATACTGATTCTTCAGAAGTGGTAAAAACACTTGAGCTATCGGGCCCTCGATGTTTAAGGGAATCAAGCATGTTACCAGCTTCGGCAATATTTACTTTACTGTCTACTTGCGAAAAGACGGCTACAATTCCGCACATTGCACTAGTATAGCGACATGGAATCTTCGAGTACGCGCGGTCACTTAGCTGAAGTATCGCATTTTCTCTCTATTCAATCAGCGGGCTCAGTCGACACATTTGTCCAGGAAATATGCAATACCTTCAGTCTTGGGGGGAGTGTGTTTGTTTGTGGAAACGGGGGGTCCTCAGCTCTAGCATTGCATTTGGTCACTGATCTCGTGAAGGTCGCAATTGATAACGGAAAAAATTTTCCAACTTTTGCTTTAGGGTCAAATTCCGCACTAACTACAATGATTTCGAATGACTATGGATATAAGGAAGTTTTTACTTTGGAACTTAAGGCAACTGGCAAAGAAGGTGATTTGTTGATTGCCATATCTTCTTCCGGGAATTCCGAGAATATCTTGAATGTCGTTAGATTTGCGAATGAAGTTGGCATCAAAACCATTGGTTTGGTGGGTTTTGATGGTGGGCGTCTTGCAGAGCTTTGCTCATCTTATGTACATGTAAGGACTCCCTTAGGTAAATATGCTGTTGTCGAGGACGTGCACTCAACTATTTGCCACGATATTGCACTCCAAGTTCGTTATGCGACAGAAGCGCTGCAATAAGAGATGATTAAGTGCGCAATAATTGGGTGCGGGAGAATCGCGCAAAGGCACGCTTCAATATTGACTTCCAATAAAGAGTTAAAAATGAGTTTAGTGGTAGCCGTAGAACCAAATCCCGAAAGGAGGATGGCGTTCACTAAGAATTTTGGGGTGCAAGTTTTTGAATCTATTGATGAGTTTTTTCGAAAAATCTCAACCGATATTGATTTGGTGATTGTTTGCACACCTTCTGGTTCACATTTTGAGATATCGCAACGGGTTATCGAAGCTGGACTAAATGTATTGATTGAAAAACCCATTTCACTGAGAGTCTCTCACGCTAAGGTTTTGGTTGAACTAGCAAAGAAAAAAGGTGTCAAGATATTCGTAGTTAAGCAGAATAGATTCAATGATGCTATAAGGATTGCTCGAGAGTCATACCTGAAAGGCGCATTTGGGAAGCCGTATTTAGGTAGTGTAAGGGTATTTTGGAATAGAAATCTCGCATATTACGAACTTGATGATTGGAGGGGTTCCTGGGGAGAGGACGGGGGAGCGCTAATCAATCAGGCTATCCATCACATAGATATATTGCAATGGTTTCTTGGCGATGCTGAATCAGTTTTTGCTTATGGAAAGAATTTCAGCAATCCGAAGGCTGCCTGGGACACTATATGTGCATCCATTGTGTTCAAAAGCGGAGCTTTGGGATCTTTGCAAGTTTCGACAGCGACACAACCCCGAGATCTTGAAGCTTCTTTTCTTTTGCTTGGAAGTAAGGGAACTTTTGAGATATCCGGCAAGTCCCTTAATGAAATTCGATACTGGGAGATTGAAAACAACAAATATGAAACACAGGAAATCACACTCTCTAAATCTCCACCCCCCGACATTTATGGATATGGACACAAGACACTATTGCAAAACGTTGCTCTAAATCTTCTGGAAGGTAGAGGCGATGTTGTAGAAGGCTCAGAGGCTATAAAGAGCTTGGTATTGGCTTCCGGGATCTTAAGTTCGATTGAAAGGGGCGAAGTGGTAAACTTCGAGTCATTTCAAGAGTCGTCTCTGCTTGGATATTGAGTATGTTTACGATAAAGCAGGTTGATACTTATTGGCAATATTTGCAAGTAAAAGATGAACTAGAATCAAGCATTAGTGAATTGCACCAAAGTGGTGATTACATACAAGGCGCACTTTCTAGAGAATTTGAGCTTGAGTTTGCTAGATATTTGGGTGTCCCGGAGTTTATTGGCGTAGGAAATGGAACTGATGCGTTAGAAATTATTCTAAAGGGCTTAAATTTACCGAGTGGACTAGAGGTCATCATTCCAAACATGACTTTCTTTGCAACTTATGAGAGCGTTATCAATGCTGGTGGCACTCCAAAGTTAATTGACGTCAACGAAAATGGTGTAATGGAATCGGGAGATGTAGAGGCAGCGATTAGCGATCGAACTTTTGCCGTGATTGCAGTTCATCTAACAGGATATCCATGCAATGTGCAAGCAATTCATGAAGTCTGCAAGAAGCACTCAATAAATTTGATTGAAGATGCATGTCAAGCACACAACACTTTCATCAACAAGAAGCCACCTGGTCACTTCAGTGATGCGGCTGCATTTAGTTTCTATCCTGGGAAAAATTTAGGTGGCATAGGTGACTCGGGAGGAATAGCAACTCTGAATCAAAGTCTAGCGAAAAATATTAGACAATTAAGAGATCATGGTCGTGTAAGTAAGTATGAACATATGCAAGTCGGTAGAAATTCTAGGATGGACTCAATTCAAGCAGCCGTACTGAAGTCTAAACTTAAACATTTGGATACATGGCAGATGACTCGAATGCGCAATGCGAATCTATTGAGAAGTCTCTTAAGCTCAGCAAAGATTCAGATGCAGACAGAGGTGAGATTGCCCGACAGACACGGCAACCACTTGTTCCCAATCTTTCTAAGTGGAAGAGATGCGTTATATGAATATATGAGGAGTATTGGCATACAAGCAGCAATTCAATACCCAAAAACAATTAGCGAAATTGTTTCATGTGGGGATAACCTCCCTAAGAGCAAATATTATGCTAACTACAACTTGTCTTTGCCGATAGGAGAACACCTTAAGGAGTCCGATATCGAGCAAGTTGCGAAAGCAGTAAATGACTTTGTAACGCTATAAAAATGAGACTCGCAAAGTTTAACACCGTTGGTAGCCCTAAAGTTATGCTCTCAGTTAGTGAGCAAATCTCTTCAGTCGAAAACTATCAATCAGCAATTGTAAGAATTCTGGAAAAATTTCCCCCCGCTAACTTCATTTCCCCTTTTTTGTGTAATGCCGGAATTGAAACAGAAGAGTTCTTCTTTGATTTTTTGCCGGTCCAAAGACTTTGGCACAGTCAGTTTAGGGATTCTAAATTCAGGAGTATTAGGAATAGAAAGGGAGAACTTGTATTGAAACAAATTAAGCATGGGAGATTTAATGTTGTCCTTTTCCAAGGTTCACCACCTCCGATACCTCAAGAGGAGTGGCTTAGTTTCCGAAAAAAGAATCGAAACTTAGAGACAGTGATTGCTCATTTAGGACATCCTTTCAATCCGATTGAACTCTTAGGAGTCGACTTGATTTTATGTGCAAGTGATGAACTCACTAAGTACTATAGAGACGCCGGGTTTCGCGCGGAGACTTACTTTCACTCGTTTCCAGACAGATTCATAGCTCATTCAAAATTGTTTTCTGATAGAAAGCTTGAATTCATGTTTGCTGGAAACTCAGGAATTAAACTTGAATCTCACCAAGATCGATTCAGATACTTGCAACGACTCTCGCAGGAATTTGATTGCCATTTTTATCTTGATAACCAAGAAGACATAGTCCTACCACGGTCGAAAAGTTTCTCTAATGGACAGATTTACGAATTACGATTGAGGGCACACGAATTTCGGCTAAAAACCGTTAGGAAGGCAGTAGGAATTAGTGGCGAGGGTGTTACAAAAAAACTTGGCACATCAGAGAATATGTTTGAGTCGGCATCTGAAGCGGTCTACGGTGAAGAGATGTTCAAAGTCCTCGGAGACTCAAAATTGACTGTACAAATTCACACCTCTGCTACCAAGTCAGCTGGCGCAATGCGAATTTTCGAATCAATTGGAATGGGAGCCTGTTTAGTGAGTGACGGTGCGAATATGGAGAAGATTCTCGTCCCAGAACGCGAAGTTGTAACATTTGAGTCAGAAGCGGAATTACACAGAAAGTGCAAATATCTTTTGTCTCATCAGGATGAAATGAGTGAGATTGCTTTAAATGGTCAAACTGCAGTAATGAATCGTCATTCAAATAAAGTTAGGGCACAAGAATTTCTAGAAATTACCGGATTACTTGATTGAATCATGGCAGGCTGAGATATTCGTCAAGAGTATTCTGGAAAACTTCCGCACTCGACTCCCAGGCAAGCTTCATCCAGCTATTAGCTTCATTCATGTTTGGTCGCCGTGTTATTCCTGGTATAGAAAGATTTGTGTCGTGAAAAAAAACTTCAAATTCTGACTCAAGAGCGATCTTGTTGAAAAAGAGTTTGGCGATGTCAAGGTAACTTAATTGATCAAAACACCAAACTTCGTGCAAGCCTGGGTGATTCTCGATGATGCATCTAACGGCCACCTCTGTTAGGTCAAGTATGTGGACAGGATTACACATAACTTTTGAGGAAACAGATATCGAATCTCCCACAGCCAACTTTTCACCCCAAACTCTGTATAACGAGAGGTTCTTGCTAATGACTTTACCGGGCCTAATTACTGTCGCTGTTTCAAAATTGCCACAAATACGCTCAATTTCCATCTTGTGTTCAATGTAGTTCATCATCTGAGTATCGAAAAAATAACTCCCCGATTCGAGAAATTGCGCAACACGTGAACTTGAAAAGTAAATGACTTTTTTTCCCATCTCTAGTGCGCGAGTCAATAGGCTTCTTTCATTTTCCATGAATAGAAGACCTTTCTGATTTGATAGATCGCTCGCATCCAACCCAGCCGCAAATACGATTACATCATTTTCTAGTGCAAAAAAATCATCAAAGCAGATAGGCTTGTTAAGATCCAATTCGGTGCGTGGAATAGAGTTGGAATCGATTAATCTTGAAACACTTGTGTACGAGATGTTGGACTTAAACTGTGCTACAGAAGAGATAATTGCATGGCCAATGGTTCCAGATCCACCCAGAACAAGTATTTTTTTTTGAAACACAAGCTCATACTACCCAACGGGGACGGTAATAGAACCGAGAAACGTTTTGGGTCAACTATTCCCGGAGGGATAAAGTCTAAATTTTGGACGGTTTGAGTAGTTTCTCTTTTACAGTTTTTCGCATGACATTCTCTGGAAAAAGTAGATGCCATCAGACCGTGTTTGGTATTACGATGATTGGGAGAGCCCTTTTCGCCCACTTGAGGGAGTGATTCAATAGCAACTCACATTGACCTAAAAAGTAAGAAGAAAGACGATGCTGGCACAATCTCTAGTATATTTATGTAATGACCCAAACAGCAATTGTCACGGGAGCTGCGGGCTTTATTGGAAGCCACTTGAGCGAGGAATTGATCAAGCAGGGATTTTTAGTACTTGGAATTGACAATCTAGCTGTTGGAAGAAGAGAAAATCTAAGTGCCCTCAAACACGATAGGTTCAATTTTCTGGAAGCAGACATATCTACTTTAACCATAGAAGATCTGCCCATTTTGAAAAACGAATTGACTCACATCTATCATCTCGGCGCTTTAGCAGACATAGTTCCATCAATTCAGTTACCTGGGAATTACTTTCAAGCTAATGTACAAGGCACTTTCAATATGCTTGAAATCGCAAGAAAAGCAAACGTGAAAAAGTTTCTCTATGCGGCTTCATCATCATGCTACGGGATTCCAAGAACATTCCCAACACCAGAGTCAGCTTTAGTTGCACCAGAATATCCATATGCGCTAACTAAGTTTTTAGGTGAAGCAATGGCGCTTCACTGGGCAAAAGTTTACAAACTTCCTGTTATCAGCCTTCGACTCTTCAATGTTTATGGCCCAAGGGCCCGCACTTCAGGCACTTACGGCGCCGTCTTCGGAGTCTTCTTAGCGCAGAAACGATCAGGCAAGCCATTAACTGTCGTAGGGGATGGTGAGCAAACACGAGATTTCACCTACGTTACTGATGTTGTCAATGCTTTTATTTCCGCCGCGAAGAGTGATGTTCAATGTGAAGTTTTCAACGTAGGTTCCGGTGGAACTTATTCAATAAATCAGCTGGTAGCTTTGCTCGGCGGCGAAGCAATAAATATCCCAAAGCGTCCAGGAGAACCGGACTGTACTTTTGCGGATATAACAAAAATTATAGATTCGTTGGGTTGGCAACCCCGCGTCAGTTTTGAAGAAGGAGTGAAAAAGATGTTAGCCGAACTTGACTCTTGGAAAAGCGCTCCAGTTTGGACTCCTCAAACAATAGCGAAAGAAACCGAGTTATGGTTCAAGTACTTGAGCGATGGAGAGACGAACTCTAATGAGCAGTAAAGTTTTAAGTGCATTTGAGTTAGAAAATGAATTGACGAAGATTAGAAATGCAACGCCTGGGGTCAAAACGGTATTGTGTCATGGCGTTTTCGATTTGGTACACCCTGGACATCTCGAGCATTTACGACAGGCAAAAAAATGGGGAGACATACTTGTTTTGAGCATCACAGCAGATAAGTTTGTAAATAAAGGTCCGAATCGACCCTATTTTAGTCAAGATCAAAGAGCCATGTTCTTAGCCGCATTCGAGATGATTAGTTTTGTGTACATCTCGGAGTCGGATTCTGCCTTAACCGCTATAGAAATAGTAAAGCCCGACTTTTACGTCAAGGGACCCGACTATCGAGTATTGCAGGATGACATAACAGGGAAAATAAGAGTTGAAAAAGAAACTACTGAGAAGTTCGGCGGAAAACTCGTTTTTACTGATGGGTTCACATCAAGTAGTACAAACCTAATAAATGAAGCATTAATTCCCCAAAATAGTGAGTTGAGACTTTTGGTCAAAGAGTTTAAGCGAACTTTCTCTGTTGCTAAAGTCAATTATTGGATAGACAAACTTTCAAGTGTTGATGTTGCGGTGCTTGGCGAGACCATTATTGACGTATATTCAGATTGTACTCCTCTAGCTAAGTCTTCAAAGGACCCAATACTTGCCTTTCATCACTCTGAAACACGAACTTTTATGGGTGGAGTTCTCGCCATTGCAGACTTATGCTCTAGTTGGTCTCGAAGTACAGTAGTTTATTCGACATGTGGAAAGGATTTTCAAAAGCACCTCGCTGAAATAACTCGCGAGTTTAAGTTCGAGCAACATTTGCTAGAGCTTGTCGACAGTCCTACAATCGTGAAGCATCGTTTTGTAGATATTAATTCTGGAAACAAAGTATTTGAGTATTACGATTACAATCCAGATGTTTTGGATTCAAATTTGCAGCTTCAAATCGCTCGAAATTTGGATTCGCGACTAAAGTCCAAATCGTTACTGATTCTTGCAGATTATGGCCATGGGTTCTTCGGAAAAGAACTGATTCAAGAATTGTGCTCATCAAAAGCATTTCTATCTGTAAACACTCAGGCCAATGCTGGTAACAGAGGTTTCAATACGTTTTCAAAGTATCCTAGGATTGATTTCTTGAGCCTAAATGGTGGTGAATTGGAACTTGAAATGCGTAGAAAGAACCTGGATTATCAATCGATTGTTCCCGACATAATGAAGATCAAGAAGTGCAAATACGTTGTCGTGACCCTTGGTGCTAACGGACTTTTAACTTTTGATGCTTCAGGCAAATCTTCGCACACGCCTGCTATGGCATCAAAAGTAGTCGATAAAGTTGGTGCTGGAGATAGCGTTTTGGCTGTTGCCGCTATGTTGGCGTTTCTTGAAGCTCCAAAGGAGATCATTGGGCTATTATCTAGTGTTGTTGCCGCGTTCGAAGTTTCTCAGCTTGGGCACAAAGAAACCTTAAGTCTTGCGAACATGAAGAAATTTGTGAATGGGCTCCTAGGTTAGGTGAAAAATGATGGCTGAAAGAAGAGTTCTTGTAACTGGAGCCGGGGGTTATGTGGGTTCCAGGCTTGTGCCCTCCTTGATTTCGAACGGGTACGAAGTGGTCGCAGTGGATACATATTGGTATGGGAAGAATGTCTTAGACTTCGACTCGGTTGAATCACTCCGTGTTGAAGAACTGGACATCCGCAACGAATTAGCCTTGAAAGGCGTCATGCAAGGAGTAACCGATGTCATACATTTGGCATGCATTTCAAATGATCCATCTTTTGACCTCAATCCTGAGCTAGGCAAAAGCATAAATCTTGATGCATTTGAGCCTCTTGTAAAAATATCAAAAAGTACTGGTGTACATCGATTTATTTATGCATCGTCTTCTTCAGTTTACGGCGTAAAGGAAGAAGAGAAAGTAACCGAAGAACTCTCACTTGAACCGTTGACAGACTATTCCAAGTTCAAAGCGATATGTGAAGATATCTTGTTGAATTATGCATCTTCTGATTTTGTATGCACAGTTCTGAGACCAGCAACCGTTTGTGGTTGGTCTCCTCGACAGAGATTCGATTTGTCGGTCAACATACTAACAAATCACGCGGTCAATAATGGACAGATCAAAGTATT
>JACCDK010038607.1_pt1 | contig 14294 bp, 9 predicted proteins | sample 7445871 | NCBI WGS metagenome assembly JACCDK01 (sample SAMN15323436, study PRJNA562643) | freshwater metagenome | isolation source: river surface water | place: USA:Blue River Watershed | collected 2017-08-15 | reverse complement strand
GATCACCTCGCGCACCGTCGACAACTAACAAAATTAGCAGCGGTGACCTCATAGCTTTTTCTCTTGCCTGTTCCATCTGCTCTGGAGTAGCGTCTGCATCGCGTTCGAGAAGTGCTTGGGCAAACAATTCCCCCAGTGAACGCCTGCTTGACTCAGGAAAGACAATAAACCGCCAAGGCAAAATTTGATCATGGTCAGGCGCAGTCGCTGCAGCCTCGTACAAAGTGGCAAGTTGCGATTCGTTGGGACCAGGCGCCACCAAACGTTTAGGCAGGATCGTACGTCGACTTCTCAACACTTGCATCAAGGTGTCAACCACGTCTAAATGAATCTTTGGCGTCTCTGATGTCTTCATAAAATCTGTCCATCATGCTCCACAAAGTGGCGGTATGGTCCCGTACCACTGTGTGAGGCCTCAGAGGCAGGCACAAAGCCGCCTTGCTGAACATCAAAGACGTGAACTTCACCATCTTCAATCACATAGTGCCATCCGTGCAAGGTGAGTCGTCCTGCTTCAACCGCACGACGCACCATCGGATAGTCCATCAGTCTTTCGAGTTGCAACACCACCGAACGTTGTTCGGTTCGCAACATGGCCTCCGCGCTGGGTCTCACAGGAAGCACCGCTTCCTTAACGAGTTCGAGCCAACTCTTGAGCGCACGGGCCTCTTCTGGCACCCCTTCATAGGCCGCACGGATCGCGCCGCAGTGGGTGTGACCACACACGACAATTCGTTCGACCTTCAGCTGCAACACAGCGAACTCAATACCCGCCATCGTTCCGTGTAAACCGTGTGAACCATCGTAGGGTGGCACCAATGCCCCGACGTTTCGAACGATGAACAATTCGCCAGGTCCCGTGCCGGTGATCAGGTACGGCACCAACCGAGAATCCGAACAACCAATGAACAGCGTTTTCGGGTGTTGCCCTTGCTCGACCAAATCTTGAAATCTTTGCTGATGCAAAGGGAAGTAATCTGCATGGAAGTGCTGCAAGCGTTGCAGCAATTCATCCTTGTCAGCACTGGGAATAGATACATCCATGTGGATCACTGCACCAAATCAGAGGCAGAGCCCTCCAAGTCCAACCCCTGAACAACAGAGCGGCCAACCAACAAAGTCATGTACTGACGCAAGGCAGTTACTTTCGATTGCGCTTGCAAGCGCAGACGAAGCTGCGGATGGATCACATCAAACTCGGGTAATTTTCCCAGCGTGATGGCTTGCACATCAATGATGTGAAAACCATGACGGGTATGCACCAATCGCGGCATGATGCCCAGGGTTTCGCTGGACTCTTGGTTGAAGAACAATTCTTTTGCCAACTCAGGCGCGCAATCTTGTGGTGTCAACCATCCTAACTCACCCCCTTGAGCACCCGTAGGGCAGTTGGACAACTCTGAGGCCAATTGTTCGAAACGTTCAACTGCCACATCGGGCTTGCGCAATTCGAACAAGGTTAATTCAGCTTTTTGGGCCAATGCCGTCACATTCACTCCTTGCGTCACCGCAAACAAGATGTGTCGAATTTGCCTCGACTGCCCCACCGCCAGCATTTGACGATGTGCATCGTAGTAGCGCTGGCACTCTTGAACGGAGGGGGTGGGCACAGTGACTTGCGTGTCCAGCATGCCATCTATGGCGTGCTGATCGTTTTCCGTCAGCGCAGGCGCGAGTGTCACAGACACCGGGGGCAGCAAGCCATGACGGATCGCTTCTTGTCGCAGCAGTTCAGCATACGCACGCTCCCGCAACGTGTTCGGATCACAAGTTTCGCCTTCATATTGCAAGGCAACACCATTGATAAAGGGTAGCATGTGAACCGGTTCGGTGCTTTGTGAAGCGGCCTCGCGCACGCAGCCACAATTAGAACTACCACAACCGTCAGTAATGTCATGGATTGAAGGAACGGTTGAAAAATGCATGTTTAACCTCTGCGACTCATGGGAACACGAGGCGTCGTGCCAATTCGGCGACTACGCACCAGTTGGTAAGGACGAGCGACATAGGCGAGCGTTCCAAAACCACTCCACACATGCACCAAGCGTGTGAACGGGAAGATGAAGAAGATGCTCATGCCCAAGAACATGTGCGTCTTAAACACCCAGCTGGCTTCGTCCAGCAGCTCCATTGCTCCGCCGCGAAACATGACGATACGCTGCGCCCACTCGGCCAGCTTCAACATCATGCCGCCGTCCAAGTGTTGGGCAGACAAAGGAATGGTGGCCAAACCAAGCGCAAACTGCGCCCACAGCAACCACAGCAAAACGATGTCACTGGGCTTGCTGTTGATGCGAATGCGTGCATCAAACATACGGCGATGCAGCAACAAACTCACTCCGATGAAACCGAGCACACCAAAGATGCCACCCGAAATCATGGCGACGAGTTGTTTTTCACCGGCGCTGATGAAATGCTCGTAAATGAAGTGCGGCGTTAACATGCCCAGACTGTGACCACCGAATAAAAAAAGCACACCAATATGGAAAAGATTACTACCCCAGCGCAACTGACCCGCACGCAGCAGCTGTGATGAATCGCTTTTCCATGTGTATTGGTCACGATCAAATCGGATCAAACTTCCAAGCAAGAAAACCGTCAAAGCGATGTAGGGATAGATGCCAAATATGAAATGGTTCAAGCCAGTCATGCTGCCACTCCTTCAGGGTTTGGGTTTTTTTTCACGAAATGGATGGGCTGCTCTTGACCAGGTTTGGACTGGCCACGACTGCTGCAACCATCGAATGCTTCGGGTTCTTGCCAGCTCTCATCCAACGACTCTTCGGCGGCAATGTGCACCGCTTGTGCTTTGTGTCCCGACAATTCCAAAATGGCGGCAAGCACTGCAGCGTAAGGACTCTCACGCTTGAGCAAACCACTGAAGATGGCATTGAGAATGTGGACCATTTCATCAAGGAACGATTTCGCGATCTCGGGTGTTTGGGTGGACGCAAACTCTAATACCACGCACAAGTGATCGGGCAACTCATCCGGATCCAAGTTCAATCCGGATTGAGCATAGGTTTGCGCCAAATCACTCATGGCTGGACCACGGTCACGGGAGTCGCCATGCACATGCTCGAACAAGTTCAAGCAGGTGGAGCGCCCTCGGTCAAATGTCTCTACATAGCGCGACTCAACTTCTAAGGGGTCAAGCTGCTGGAGCAATTCAGCAAAGGCTTTGAGTTCGGCCAGCCGCGCTTTTGTCAAAGCACCTTCTTGCGTTAACACATCAATCAAGGGGGTAAGCTGTGCGCGCATCTCTGCGTTGGGATATGAAAGCAGCAGCGAAAGCGCGCGCATGGAGTAAGCGTTGTTTTTCATGACAGCTCTCCTGACACAACAGGCTGGATAGGAATCGTGCGGCGCTTTTTGCTATCAAACAAGCTCGCATCGCTTTGGCCATCAGAGCAACCATTGCCAAACGAAAATCCACAACCACCACGCACATCAAATGCGTTTTCTGCGTACTCACGGTGTGTGCTTGGAATGACGAAACGGTCTTCGTAATTCGCAATCGCCATGATTTGGTACATCTCCTCCACTTGAGCTGCCGTCAAGCCCACTTGATCGAGCACCGCTTGGTTGTGCACACCATCCACGTGCTTGCCACGCTGGAAAGCGCGCATGGCCAGCATGCGGTCCAACGCTTTCACGACGGGTGCGGTATCACCAGCCGTTAGCAAGTTCGCCAAGTACTGCACGGGAATACGCATTTGGTGCACATCGGGCAGTTCACCGTTCATGCCCACATAGCCCGCATTGGCAGCGGCAGTGATGGGCGAAAGCGGTGGCACATACCAAACCATGGGCAAGGTACGGTACTCCGGATGCAGTGGCAACGCGACTTTCCAGTCGATCGCCATTTTGTAGACAGGGCTGTTTTTGGCACCCTCTAACCACGCATCAGGAATGCCATCTGCACGGGCCTGTGCTATCACTTGCGGGTCATGTGGATCCAAGAAGATATCGAGCTGTGACTGATACAGGTCTTGCTCGCTTTCTGTACTGGCGGATTCCGCGATGCGGTCTGCGTCGTACAACACCACGCCAAGATAGCGGATACGACCCACACAGGTTTCAGAACACACGGTCGGTTGACCGGCTTCGATACGTGGATAGCAGAAGATGCACTTCTCGGCCTTGCCTGATTGCCAATTGTAATAAATCTTTTTGTACGGGCATCCGCTCACGCACATGCGCCAGCCTCGGCACTTGTCTTGATCGATCAAGACGATGCCATCGTCCTCGCGTTTGTAGATCGAGCCCGAGGGGCAAGACGCGACGCAAGCAGGGTTCAAGCAGTGCTCGCACAGGCGTGGCAAGTACATCATGAAGGTGTTTTCAAACTGACCCACCATGTCTTTTTGTACCTGATCGAAGTTGGCAAGATTGGCGTCTTTGCTACGTTTGCTGAACTCACCACCCAGAATTTCTTCCCAGTTGGGACCCCACTCGATCTTGTTCATACGCTGCCCCGTGACCAAGCTTCGGGGACGTGCGGTGGGCGTGGCCTTCATCTCGGGTGCACCTTGCAAATGCTCGTAGTCGAAGGTGAATGGCTCGTAGTAGTCGTCAATCTGAGGCATGTTGGGATTGGCGAAGATGTTCATCAACAATTTCCATTTGCCGCCTTGCTTGGGCTGAATGGAGCCGTCAGCTTTACGTATCCAACCGCCTTTCCAGAAGTCTTGGTCTTCCCAATTCTTCGGGTAACCAATGCCGGGTTTTGTTTCCACGTTGTTGAACCACGCGTATTCCACGCCTGGACGGCTGGTCCAAACGTTTTTACAAGTAACCGAGCAGGTGTGGCAACCGATGCATTTGTCCAAATTCAGGACCATCGCAATTTGTGCGCGTACTTTCATGTTTTTCTCCTTGCGCTCGTTCAGACCTGAACCTGGTTGTTGGCTTCGTTGTCGAGCCAATCGATCTTGCGCATCTTGCGCACGATCACGAATTCGTCACGATTGGTACCGATGGTTCCGTAGTAGTTGAAGCCGTAGCTGAATTGGGCGTAGCCGCCAATCATGTGCGTGGGCTTGGTGACGATACGGGTCACAGAGTTGTGAATACCACCGCGCATGCCAGAGATTTCTGAGCCGGGGGTGTTGATGATCTTTTCTTGTGCGTGATACATCATCACCATGCCAGGATTAACACGTTGGCTCACCACTGCGCGCGCCGCAATGGCACCGTTAGTGTTGAATAGTTCAACCCAATCGTTGTCCACAATACCAGCGTCTTTGGCATCGTCTTCACTCAACCAAATCACAGGGCCACCACGGTTCAAGGTCAACATATGCAGGTTGTCACTGTATGTACTGTGAATGCCCCACTTTTGGTGTGGCGTGATGAAGTTGAGCGAGATCTCCTTGTTGCCGTTGGGTTTGCGATCGATCATGTCGTCCACGGTTTTCAAGTCCACAGGTGGGCGGTAACTCGTGAGGCCTTCCCCAAAAGCAATCATCCAAGGGTGGTCCAAGTAAAACTGCTGACGACCGGTGAGGGTGCGCCAAGGGATCAACTCATGCACGTTGGTGTAGCCCGCGTTGTAGGACACTTTCTCGCTTTCCAGCCCAGACCAAGTGGGTGAGCTGATGATCTTGCGTGGCTGAGCTTGAATGTCACGGAAACGGATTTTTTCGTCTTCACGGTGCAAGGCCAAATGCGTGTGATCGCGACCCGTGATCTTGCCCAACGCCTCCCAGGCTTTGACAGCAACGTGGCCATTGGTTTCAGGTGCAAGTTGCAAAACGACTTCGCAGGCATCAATGTCAGTTTCGATCTTGGGGAAACCCTTGGTCACGCCTTCAGAGCGCACATGGCCATTGAGTTCACCCAACTGCTGCACTTCGTCGGCTGTGTTCCAACCAATCCCCTTGCCGCCGTTGCCAACCTTGGTCATGAGTGGCCCCAGGGCGGTGAAGCGTTTGTAGGTATTGGGGTAGTCGCGTTCGACCACCGTGATCTGCGGTGCGGTCTTTCCAGGGCTCAGCTCGCACTCGCCCTTTTGCCACTCTTTCACTTCAAATGCCTGAGCCAACTCGGCGGGCGTGTCGTGCATCAGCGGCGTGAGCATCAGCTCTTTCTCGACGCCCAGATGACCTACACATACTTCGCTGAAGGATTTGGCAAAACCTTTGTAAATTTCCCAATCACTGCGGCTTTGCCAAGCGGGATCCACCGCGGTGGACAAGGGGTGAATGAACGGGTGCATGTCGCTGGTATTGAGGTCGTTCTTTTCGTACCAAGTGGCAGTGGGCAGCACGATGTCTGAATACATGCAGGTAGTACTCATGCGGAAATCCAAAGTCACGAGCAAGTCCAACTTGCCTTCAGGAGCTTTGTCGTGCCATTTCACCTCTGTGGGTTTGGCATCTTCCGGACCCAAGTCTTTGCCTTGCACACCATGGCTGGTGCCCAACAAATGTTTAAGAAAGTATTCATGACCTTTACCCGATGAGCCCAAGATGTTTGAGCGCCACACAAACATGTTGCGCGGCCAGTTCAAGGGGTTGTCAGGGTCTTCGCAACTCATCTTTAGGCTACCGTCTTGCAGGGCTTTGACAGCGTAGTCTTTGGGATCCATGCCTGCGGTTTGTGCATCTTTGACGACTTGCATGGGGTTGGTCTGTAATTGCGGTGCACTGGGTAACCAACCCATACGTTCTGCGCGAACGTTGTAGTCAATCAGGCTGCCGCCGAATTTGCCTTTATCGGCTAAAGGCGACAAGATTTCTTCAACGCCCAGTTTTTCATATCGCCACTGATCGGTGTGGGCGTAGAAGAAACTGGTACTGTTCATTTGGCGGGGGGGACGCACCCAGTCCAGCGCAAACGCCAGAGCTGTCCAACCCGTTTGGGGACGCAGTTTTTCCTGACCCACATAATGCGCCCAGCCGCCACCGCTTTGGCCAATACAGCCGCACATCATCAGCATGTTGATGATGCCGCGGTAGTTCATGTCACTGTGGTACCAGTGGTTCATCGCCGCACCAATGATGACCATCGATTTGCCGCGCGTTTTGTCTGCGTTGTCTGCGAATTGACGGGCCACCGCAATCACTTGATCGCGTTTCACGCCTGTAATTTTTTCTTGCCATGCTGGTGTGTAAGGCACGTCTTCGTCATAACTTTTGGCTGCAGTCTCGCCATCTAAACCGCGTGACACGCCGTAATTGGCTACGGTCAAGTCAAAAACCGTGGCAACTAAGGCGTAGCGTTCTTCACCCGCTTTGCCCAGTTTGATGCGACGCACCGGCACTTTGCGAACCAGCACATCGTCCACCGCGCTGGCCTGTTTGTTTGCGTGAAAGTTGGGCGTATCGATGCCGCCGAAGTACGGAAATGCCACCTCGCCCACTTGGTACTCGCTGCCTTCGCCTTCCATCAGGCTGAGCTTGAGCTTGACATCGCTGTGGCCACGCGCTTCTTTGTTTTCTAAATTCCATTTGCCTGCGTCGGAGCGGCCCTCTGCACCCCAGCGAAAACCAATCGAACCATTTGGCAAAACGATTTTGTCGTTTTGGTCCAATGCCACTGTCTTCCAATCGGGGTTGTTGTCTTGCCCCAATTTGCCATTGAAATCGCTGGCACGGATGTAACGGCCAGGAACCACCACTTGGCGTCCGTCAGGCAAAGTACGCTCTTCCAGCTGAACCAAGTTGGGCATGTCGGTGTAGCGGCGCACATAGTCGTCAAAATAGGCACTGCGCTTGTCAAAGTAAAACTCTTTGAGGATCACGTGGCCCATGGCCATGGCAATGGCAGCGTCGGTGCCTTGCTTGGGGTGCATCCACAAATCGGCCAACTTGCTGATCTCCGCATAGTCAGGCGTGATAGCCACCGTCTTCGCACCTTTGTAACGGACCTCAGTGAAGAAGTGTGCGTCAGGCGTGCGTGTTTGCGGCACATTCGACCCCCAGGCAATGATGAAGGTGGAGTTGTACCAATCGGCTGACTCGGGCACATCGGTTTGTTCACCCCAAATCTGTGGGCTGGCCGGGGGCAGGTCACAATACCAATCGTAAAAACTCATGCACACACCACCAATCAAAGAAAGGTAGCGACTACCAGCCGCGTAGCTCACCATGGACATGGCAGGAATTGGTGAGAAACCGATGATGCGATCGGGGCCGTATTTTTTGGCGGTGTAGACGTTGGCGCTGGCAATCATCTGATTGACTTCATCCCAGGTGCTGCGCACAAACCCACCCAAACCGCGTTGGTTTTGCCACTCGGCTCTTGCGTCTGCGTTTTCAACAATCGCGGTCCATGCATCCACTGGGCTTTTGGCCACCGCCAAAGCGGCACGCCAATGTTTCAGCAAGCGGGCTCGAACCATGGGGTACTTCACCCGGTTAGCGCTGTACAAATACCAAGAGTACGACGCGCCACGCGCGCAACCTCGCGGTTCATGGTTTGGCAAATCGGCTCGCGTACGGGGGTAATCGGTTTGCTGCGTTTCCCAGGTGACGATGCCACCTTTGACATAAATCTTCCAGGAGCAAGATCCTGTGCAGTTCACACCATGCGTGCTACGCACAATCTTGTCGTGCGCCCAGCGGTTGCGGTAGGCATCTTCCCACGTGCGGTCTTCACCGGTAGCTACACCGTGGCCACCAGAGAACGGCTCTTTGGGATTCGTGAAGTGATTGAGTCGATCCAAAAAATGGCTCATGTTTTTCTCCAATTCAGCGGGGCAATCACGCCCCTTGATACACAGTGTTGCGTCTGCTTGATGTCTCAGGGATTGCGAATTTCAGACCCTGCGCGCAAGTAAAACCACCAATTCAAAAGCAGGCACAAGGCATAAAACACCGCGAAGCCATACATGGCCACCTCAGGGGTTCCAGCTTTGATTTGTTGACCAATCACCACCGGGGCAATGAATGCGCCATAGGCCGCTACGGCCGATGTCCAACCCAAAACGGGGCCAGCCTGTTGGCGATCAAAGATGACTGCGATGCTGCGAAACGTTGAACCGTTGCCAATACCGCTAGCGGTGAACAACAATACGAACAGCAGCATGAAAACCAGAAAATATTGCTCAGGCGTGGACGACTGGTACGCAAGCCACATCACATAACCCACCGCCGCTGAAGCCAGCACCATCACGCCTGAGATCACTTGGGTGACGATGGAGCCACCGGTTTTATCGGACAACCAACCGCCAATCGGGCGAACCAAGGCACCGACGAAAGGGCCAATCCAAGCATAGGTCAAGGCCGAGGGTGCGTTCGGATTTTTGAGCGTGTGCTGCAACACGCCATTTGCATCCGGCACATGACTAATCCCAAAAATCACAGTGATTGACAAAGGTAAGGCCATGGAAAAACCTATGAAGCTACCGAAGGTCACGATGTAGAGGACCGTCATGGACCAGGTGTGCTTGTTCTTGAAGATCGTGAATTGCGCAGCGATGTTGTCTTTCATCGTGCCAAAAGCGGTGAGCCTCATCACCATCAAGGTGCCAACGATGATGAGCGGTATAGCCAGCCACATGCTGAGCAAGCCCAAGCCGCTGGGCGCGGGTAGATAGAAATACAAGCCTATGCCAGCAGGTATAAACGATAAGGTGTACAGCCAAACGATTTTCAAAAATGCGGGAATCGTGCCACCGATGTTGGGGGACACCGTAGTCAAGTTGTTCATACCAAAAAAGCAAATCACTGACAACGGCACCAAGGACAACAACCAAGCAAAGCCCGCGTTTTGAACCCAAGTAGGTGTGCCAGCTGCGATCTTTCCTAAGATCCAGCCACTGTCTTTCACCAATGTCATGGGCTCACCACCGTAGCTGCCAAAAATGCTCACGGTCATGACCAATGGAATGACGATCTGCATGGTGGTCACTCCAAAGTTACCCAGACCGGCATTCAACCCCAGCGCTGTGCCTTGCAAACGTTTTGGAAAAAAAGTGCCGATGTTGGACATCGAGCTGGCGAAGTTACCGCCGCCCACGCCCGACCACAGGGCCATCAGTTGAAAGACCCACAAAGGCCACTCGGGATGTTGCAAGACGATGCCCGTGCCAATGGCGGGCGAGAGCAACATCGCCGTTGTCAAAAAGATGGTGTTACGTCCCCCCGACAAGCGAATCAAAAATGACGCAGGGATGCGCATGGTGGCACCGGCCAAACCCGAGATCGCGGTGAGACTGAAGAGCTCCGCCTGACTGAACGGAAAACCCAGGTTGAGCATTTGCACTGTGATGATGCCCCACATGCCCCAGATCGCGAAGCCGCACAACAGTGCAGGCACAGAAATCCAAAGGTTGCGGTAAGCAATGCGTTTGCCCGTGTGCTCCCAAAATTGTTCGTCCTCAGGACGCCAATCGGTGATGTCGGTAGCGCGGGTTGCCGAGTTCTGAGTGGTATGTGTCATGCGATTCCTCGTTCTGAATTCAGGTCTGCAAGTTAGGTTGGACGGCTGGGGGGGTACCCATCACATCGGTGTTGCGCACTTCCGTCCAGTACATCCAAATGAGTGAGACCCAAACCACGCCGTACATCAGCATGAAGGCACTGCTGCGTATGCCTGTAATGTCCACCAAGGCACCGAACATGATGGGCAGCACAAATCCCCCCATGCCGCCAGCCAAGCCCACGATGCCGCTGATTGCGCCAATGTTTTGGGGATAGTCGGTGGCGATGTACTTGAAAACGCTGGCCTTACCAAACGCCCAGGACACACCCAAAATAAACATGAGCGCTGTGAACGTGTAGACATTGAGCCCCAGGTGAAATGTCTCTGGACCGTTGATCGTGCTGATGGTGAAATCTGTTTGTGGGTAGGACAACAAAAACAGACAAATCCAACTCACCCACATCACCCACCAGGTCACGCTGTGTGCGCCGTACTTATCGCTCAACCAACCGCCCACCGCGCGCAGCACCCCCCCAGGCAAAGAGAAGCAAGCAGCAAGCAACGCGGCAACGCGAATGTCTAGACCGAACTCGCCGATGTAGTACTGCACCATCCACAAGGCCAGGGCTACATAGCCACCGAAGACGATGCTGTAGTACTGGCAGTACTTCAACACCTTGGGATCCTTGAGCGCTTTAAGTTGGTCTCGGAACTTCACGTTGCTCGACACCAAGTGCGTAGGATCACTGGCGCTGAACAACCAGAACAAAACCACTGTGCCCGCCATGATGGCTGCATACACCTGCGGAACCACCGTCCAACCAAAGGCCACCAAGATCACAGGCGCCACAAACTTATTCACGGCAGAGCCTGAGTTGCCCGCACCATAAATACCCATCGCCATGCCTTGACGCTTGGGTGGAAACCAACGGGCCACATAGGGCGTGCCCACCGAGAACGATCCTCCAGCCAATCCGACAAAAAGTCCGATCACCAAAAAGTGCCAGTACTGTGTGGCGTAGGCCATGAGCCAAATAGCAGGCACGGTCAAGGCCATCAACAGCGCCATCACGATGCGACCGCCAAAGCGATCGGTCCAAATTCCCAAGGGCACACGAATCAGTGACCCGGTGAGCACGGGCGTTGCTGTCAACAAACCAAATTCGGTGGCGTTGAGGTTGAGCATCTTTTTGATAGGGATACCGATCACCCCAAACATCATCCAGACCATGAAACAAACCGTGAACGCCAAAGTGCTCACGATCAAGACAGACCATGCTTTGCGTTCTTGTGTCAGCGCGTTATTCATTCTTCTTCTCCAAACTCGTGAGCAGAGTGTGGATTGAGAAGAAGAATTTAGATATCGATCAAAAGGTTGAGATTCACAAAGCAAAAGAAGGATGCGTCCAAGGCCAGCATCCTCCTAAAGGATGAGTCCACCCCATTCGGGTCACACCAAACCGTGCGTCGCGGCGAACACAGCGATCTGGACACGTGAGGTCAGATCGAGCTTTTTGAAAATATGTTGGATGTGAATTTTGACGGTGGTTTCAGCAATGTCCAGGTCGCGTGCAATTTGCTTGTTGCTCAAACTTTTGGCAATCAGCAAAAAGATTTCATTCTCACGTGGCGAAAGCATCTCGAGGATTTGGACCGGGTCATCCTCAGGCGTGGGGGTGCTTTTCCCATCAGTGGTGTTAGGTTGGCGCAAGGCAGAGACTAGCTTGGTCATCATGTCCGAGCTGACCACAGACTGCCCTTCATAGACTTTAACGATGGCGTTGCACAGTTGATCCGAGTCAGAGGTTTTAAGCAAATAACCATCGGCCCCGTTTTGCAATGCTTTGGCCAAATCGTCTTCGTCTTCGCTGACAGTGAGCATCAAAATGCGCAAGCCTTCATTGTTTTGTTTTAGTGAAGAAATTGCATCCACACCTTTAACGCCTGGCAAATGGTTGTCAAGCAACATCACATCGGGTGTAGCCGATCTCAATAGACGTAAAGCCTCACCAATGTCACCGGCTTCTCCCTTCACAGAAAATCGCTCGTCTTGCGACAGGAGCGAAATCAAACCGCGTCGAAACAAGGGGTGGTCGTCCACCACTACCAAACGAATGACATCACTCATGTTTTCTCCACCCATGTGTTGAGCTGATCCGCAGTGGATTTGTGTTTCTGAGTTGCAGGAACCAACAAAGTGACGGTGGTGCCAGATCCAGCGAGTGAGCTAACTTCCACGTGTGCATTGATTTGAGCAGCACGCTCGCGCATGATCTTCAAACCGACTTGCAGGTGGTTGCGTTCAAGCTCATTGTCAAAACCAATCCCATCATCACGCACAAAAAATCGCCAAATATCACCTTTTTGAATTTCGATGCTGACGTGTTTCGCTTTGGCATGTTTGCGAATGTTGGAAAGCGATTCTTGCAACACATGCAACACATGAATTTGCACATCTTGCGCTAAAGGCAACCCTTCGCCGGTGATTTTTCGTGCCACCGCCATACCCGTTTGATGCTGAAACTTTTGCAAGGTTTCTTGCACAGCGGTATCAATGTCATCTGCTTGAGTGCGGGTTCTGAAATGCAGCAGAAGTTCTCGAACATCGGCGATGCTTTCTTTCAACCCATGGTCGAGCTCGTCCATGACACGCGCGGTTTTGAGGTCATCGCTTTTGGTGATCGATGTTCTCAACAAGCCGGCTTGAATTTTCAAAAATGCCAGCGACTGCGCAATCGAGTCATGAAGCTCCCGAGCAAGCATCGTGCGTTCACCCGAAATCGCAGCTTCACGATCCAGTGCCAGTGCACGCATGCCCTCGACCGAACTGGCTAAGTGGCTCGCAAAGGTGTCCACTAGCTCTAACTCCTCAATCGTCAGATGAACTTCGTTGCGGTAGAAAAGATCAATCTCACCCAACACTTTGTTTTGCAATTTCACAGGGACAGAAATCAGCGTTTCATAACCTAACCTGCTGCAATGCTGGAGCGGCGCCATTTCGCTACTTTTGATGGGAATGACACGAGTTCGAGACTCATAGGTAGCGTTGCCACACGCGCACACACCAGCACGCAGACATTTTTCATCGTCCATCATGTGCAACGGAAAATTGTCGGAACTCAAAATCAGGAATTTCTCAGGTTCATCGCCAGTCCAACGGATGGCTAATGCATCGGCTTTCATCAATTCACGAACTTGCTGGGCAAAGCCTTGCGTTAATTCATGCAGGTTGTTGGTCTTGGCCAAAAATGCACTGACTTCGTAGAGCGCTTGCAGTCTTTCTTTTTGGGCAGCGATGCGTTGTGTTTTGGCGGCAACCTGTGCTTCCAAGTTTCCATACAGGGATTGAAGGGTGGCCGCCATTCGATTGAAACTTTGCGCCACTTGGCCAAACTCATCATTGGAAGCAACCTCTACACGCACTGAGAATTGCGCGCTTTCTAACTTTTTCAAACCATCACGCAAATGGCTCAAGGGATGAATGACGTAGTGGTAGCCGGTGTAGACCATGATCACAGCACCACCGATTGCCAGTGCCATCATCACAAACTGAAATAGGTTCAAAATTGCAGTAAGCGATGCCAATTGATGTTCGATCGATAAAACAAAACGATCAATGACAATCAAAAATTCTTCCGAACTTTTGACTAAATAAACATGGTCCGTGCTAGCTTGCGGCTTAAGGATTTGTTTTTGCTTTCGCCAACCTTCGTCTACATCCATGAAACGCGACCGAACTTCATCACCCCACGGCACAAAGAGCGGTCGCACTGAATCGCCTTGACGCAATATGCGGATGCTTTCATCAAATTCATTGACCAGCGCTCGAATTTCATAATCAGCTAACTCTGCTTGAACTGCGCTGGTTAATCGCCAGGTTTGCATGCGCATGCGCCCCGCTTCGTTCAGCGCCGCAGCGCCTC
>JACCDK012132433.1_pt1 | contig 14304 bp, 10 predicted proteins | sample 7445871 | NCBI WGS metagenome assembly JACCDK01 (sample SAMN15323436, study PRJNA562643) | freshwater metagenome | isolation source: river surface water | place: USA:Blue River Watershed | collected 2017-08-15 | reverse complement strand
TTGAAGCTACGACGGAAGTTCCTTGAATATTTGAGATATCAAAACACTCAATTCGAAGAGGCAGTTCTTCCATTTCTAATGCATTAGCGAGCTCCTCCAACGCTCTTCCAGCAACGGCAGCGTCATTCGAGCGCTTACTCAGGAATTGAATCAAAGCTTGCTGCGCATTTCTGCGAACGACATCGAGGATTTCCAGTCGCTCTCCCCTGGAAGGCTGATTTAATTTCACTCTTCGTCCCGCTCGCTCCCCCAAAAAGGCTTCTAATTCGGTGAATTCCGAAACTTTGAGGTTAAGTTCTATCTCACTTGGTATCTCTAAATCCCGATAAATCATTTCAAGTGCCGCACTTGCGATATCTGTTTCTTCGACCAGATTCGATCTATCTATGATCCAAGACCGCGATCCGACAACTCGCCCTTTCCTTACCCGAAAGATGGAAGCGGCAGAATGAGTGATATCTTCATGTATCGCAATGAAATCTGCCGAAATGCTATCTGAGATTGAGGCTTCACTAGATTCATATGCAACTTCTAATCCTCGTAACTTATCTCTTAATTTTGCGGCTCTTTCGAAATCTTCAGCGGCCGAAGCTCTCTCCATCTCAACTCTCAGGTGCTTTTCAATATCCTCATTTCCGGAATCCATAAATTCAATAAGTCGATTTACAAGTTCTCTATGTTCAACCGACGATATTCTTCCTACGCAAGGCGCCGAACACTTTCCGATATCCCCTAGTAAGCAGTGCCGTTTAGATTTCTGCGCTCGCTCATAATTGCTTGTAGAACAAGATCGAACCGGATAAGTCTCAATTATTAAATCGAATGTCGTACGCAACGCCCAAGCATGCGCATAAGGGCCATAGTATTTAATCCCCCTCTGCTTCTGTCTACGAGTTACAAATACTCTTGGAACTTCATCTTTCACGCTAATAGCTAAATATGGGTAAGACTTATCATCTTTGAACTGCACATTAAATTGTGGGTTTTCTTCTTTGATCCAACTGAATTCGAGTTGTAAAGCTGCAACTTCGCTCTCGACAACGGTCCAATCTACGCGTTCGGCAGCATGAACCATGCGATAGGTTTTTTCCGGGAGGTTATTTTGAAAGTAGGAGTTAATTCTATTTTTGAGTGATCTCGCCTTTCCAACATAAATTACTTTTCCCGACTTATCAAAAAATCTATATACACCTGGCTCATCTGGAATGTTAGATGGGCGGTAGTCCTTTGGATCGGCCATATTACTTTTTCAAAATAGGTGCAAGAAACTTTGCGGTGTAGCTCTTTGAATTTTTCGCCACAGTCTCTGGAGTTCCTTCCGTAACTACGGTTCCCCCGCCTGAGCCACCTTCAGGACCCAAATCGATAATCCAATCTGCACACTTGATAACGTCAAGATTATGTTCAATCACGACGACGGTATTGCCGCTATCTACAAGTCGTTGTAAAACTCCCAAAAGCTTTCTAACGTCTTCAAAATGTAAACCTGTAGTTGGTTCATCTAAAACGTAAATAGTCCGTCCGGTAGATCTACGTTGTAATTCGGTCGCAAGTTTCACTCGTTGTGCTTCACCACCGGATAACGTAGGGGCTGATTGGCCAAGTCTTACGTATCCCAGACCAACATCACATAATGTCTTTAGGAATCTATGTATTGCCGGGATGGACTCAAAAAATTCAGTTGCTCGCTCAATGGGCATATCAAGAACCTCTGCAATGGTTTTACCTTTGTAGTGAACCTCTAAAGTTTCGCGGTTATATCTAGCTCCATGGCAGACCTCGCACGGAACATACACATCCGGTAAGAAATTCATTTCGATTGTTATGGTGCCATCACCAGCGCAATTCTCGCAGCGGCCACCTTTAACATTAAATGAGAATCGCCCTTGTTGATAGCCACGAATTTTCGCCTCGCTCGTCTCCGAGAAAAGAGCTCGAATCTTGTCGAATACACCTGTATATGTAGCGGGATTAGATCGTGGAGTTCGGCCAATTGGAGATTGGTCAACGTGCACCACTTTATCCAATTGATCAATCCCAGTAATAGTTCGATGCCGGCCAGGAACTATTCGAGCACCGTTCAGTTTGTTTGCTAGTACGGAATACAAGATGTCATTTACTAAAGTGGATTTGCCTGAACCGCTTACGCCAGTTACGGAGACAAATAGTCCTAGTGGGAATTGGACATCTATACCCTTTAAATTATTTTCTTTTGCTTCTTTAACAGTTAGTACGCGTTTCGGATCTACGGGACGTCGCTTCTTTGGAGTAGTTATCTCGCTTCTTCCAGAAATATACGCGCCTGTGATAGATTTTTTGGAATTGATGAGTTCATCTAGATTTCCCGAAACAACTATCTCGCCTCCGTGTTCGCCTGCACCCGGACCAATATCTACGATCCAGTCGGAAGTTCTGATCGTCTCTTCATCATGTTCGACGACTATCAGTGTATTTCCAAGATCTCGCAAATGAGTAAGTGTTTCAATTAATCTTTTATTGTCTCGCTGATGTAAACCGATGCTGGGTTCATCGAGAACATATAAAACTCCCACTAGGCCGGACCCAATTTGAGTTGCCAAGCGAATTCGCTGTGCTTCTCCACCTGAAAGCGACGCCGCGGGTCTGGCCAGAGTTAGATACTCCAAACCAACATCCAAAAGAAACCCGAGCCTGGCATTCACTTCCTTCATAACTCTCTCGGCAATCTTTGCTTCGCGAGCACCCAGTTTGATTTCCTTCAAAAATTTTGCACAGTCTTCAATTGATAGCTCACAGATTTCCGCGATGTTCTTATCTGCCAGAGTCACTGCTAGAACCTCAGGTTTTAGGCGTGTGCCCTTACAAACTGCACAGGGAGTTTCGCGCATATATGCTTAATATTTTTCGAGACTGTAATCACTTTCTGTCTCACCGTGCCGTCGCTCGATAAATGGAATGACACCTTCGAATCCTGTCGAGTAACTTCTAACTCTGCCGTATCTATTGCGATATTTGACATGCACTTCGTAGTCGTATCCATTAAGTATTGCCTCCTTGGCTTTTGCAGATAATTTTGACCAAGGGGTATTCATGGAGAATTTGATGTCTTTTGCTAAGGCCTCTAGGAGATTGTTGAAATAGTCGGCGCTCTGCCCTCCAGCCCAGGGAGCAATCGCGCCTTCACTGATCGAAATACTGTCATCTGGAATTATTAATTCCTCATCAACTTCTAATTTAGATCCAATTCCCGTGCATTCCGGACAAGCCCCAAATGGTGAGTTGAATGAGAAGGATCGAGGTTCCATCTCTTGAATGGATATACCGCAATCATGGCAGGCTAGTAATTCGCTATAGGTCCGCTCATTTTCTTCTTTTCCTTTTGCGTCCACAAACTCAAGAGTGACGATGCCATTCGCGAGTCTTAACGCTGTTTCAATCGAATCTGTTAATCGTTGCTGGGATTCAGGTTTTGCGACAAGTCGATCAATGACTACTTCGATTGTATGTTTCTCTTGTTTCTTTAGTTTGGGAGGATCGCTGAGTTGAATAGTGACACCATCGACTCGAGCCCGCGCATATCCTTGTGCTTGGAGATCTTTAAATAGATCTGCAAACTCACCCTTTCTCGAACGAATCATGGGCGCTAAAACTTGGAATCGCGTTTCATTTGGCAAGGTCAAAATTTGATCGACAATATTTTGTGGAGTCTGTTTAGTTATTGGTTTGCCACACTTTGGGCAATGAGGTTTTCCTGCTCTTGAAAAAAGTAGGCGTAGGTAGTCGTATACCTCGGTAATCGTTCCGACTGTGGATCTGGGATTGCGATTAGTAGATTTTTGATCAATAGAGACTGCTGGTGAAAGCCCTTCAATAAAATCAACATCAGGTTTATCCATTTGTCCTAAGAATTGTCGAGCATAGGCTGACAGTGATTCAACGTAGCGGCGCTGCCCCTCCGCAAATATGGTGTCGAAAGCCAGTGAGGATTTTCCGGAACCAGAAAGCCCAGTAAAGACAATTAGCGAATTTCTTGGTAAATCTAAAGATACATTCTTTAGATTATGTTCACGTGCGCCTCTTACTATCAATCGGTCTGCGCTCATCAATGACCCGCCTCATCCATTCCGCGCAACTCCTTCTTTAATTCTCTAATCTCATCTCTTAGTCTCGCTGCTAATTCGAATTGCAATTGCTCTGCGGCACTTCGCATCTGTTGGGTAAGAGACTCAATCAAACCTAGAAGTTCGGCACGAGGCAAGGCTACGAGCGACTTCGCATGAACGCCAACTGGCGTCTCACTGACACTACGCCCATTTGAGGAAACTACTTGTGCCGTATCTAAACTCTCTTTTTCGATTAGATCTGTGATATCAGCAATTCGTTTACGCAATGGCGTTGGATCAATACCCATATCCCGGTTGTAGTTTTCTTGCTTGGTTCGACGACGATTAGTTTCATCTATGGCGTTACGCATGGAATCAGTGAGATTATCGGCGTACATATGCACCTCACCTGAAACGTTTCTAGCTGCGCGTCCAATTGTTTGAATAAGTGATCTGGTCGATCGTAGGAATCCCTCTTTATCAGCATCCAATATTGAAACAAGTGAAACTTCCGGAAGATCTAATCCTTCTCGTAGAAGATTTATACCAATCAGCACATCGTATTCGCCTTTACGCAATTCTCGGAGCAGTTCGACTCTCCTCAATGTATCGACCTCGGAATGGAGGTATCTAACTCTGACTCCGTTATTCGCAAAGTAATCTGTGAGATCTTCCGCCATCTTCTTGGTTAGTGTCGTAACAAGGACTCTCTCATTTCTATCTGCACGTAACTTAATCTCATTCATTAAATCATCAATTTGATTCTTAGTAGGTTTAACAATTATTTGCGGGTCTACCAACCCGGTTGGCCGAATCACTTGTTCTACGAAGGATCCATTGGATTTATCAATTTCATATGGACCTGGGGTTGCAGAGAGATATACCTTTTGCGGAGTTCGTTCTAAGAATTCATTGAATTTGAGCGGTCGATTATCAAGAGCGCTAGGTAATCTAAAACCATGCTCTACTAATGTTCGCTTTCTCGAGGCGTCACCCTCGTACATTGCTCCAATTTGAGGCACGGTGATGTGCGATTCATCAATAACGCAGAGAAAATCCTCGGGAAAGTAATCGAGGAGGCAACTTGGTGCGCTTCCAGATGCTCGACCATCAATATGCCTTGAGTAATTTTCAATTCCCGAACAAAAGCCGAGCTGTGCCATCATCTCTAAATCAAACTGGGTTCGCATCCGCAAGCGTTGCGCTTCCAGCAGTTTATTCTGACTCTCTAATTCCTTGAGCCGCTCGGCTAGTTCAGTTTCGATATTCGCCATCGCTCGTTTCATTGTCTCCGGACCAGCTGAGTAGTGAGTAGCCGGGAAGATAAAGACTTCTTTGACATCGCTAACAATCTCGCCCGTTAAGGGATTAAGAGTCGTCAATCTCTCGATTTCATCTCCAAACATTTCAATTCTAATCGCTAACTCTTCGTATACCGGAATGATTTCGACAGTATCGCCTCGTACTCGAAAGGTTCCTCTTTCAAATGCGACGTCATTTCGCTTGTACTGTATCTCGACAAATTTTCTTAGCAAAATATTTCTTTCAATTGAATCCCCCACTCCGATTCGAATCATTCGATCGATATATTCTTGAGGAGTACCAAGTCCGTAAATACAGGAGACCGTTGCTACGACAATCACATCACGTCTCGTTAATAGCGAATACGTAGCCGAGTAACGTAATCTCTCGACTTCGGAATTTACAGATGCATCTTTCTCAATGAAGGTATCCGTTTGTGGAACATAAGCTTCTGGTTGATAATAGTCGTAATAAGAGACGAAATATTCAACGGCATTTTCTGGCATCAATTCTCTGAACTCGTTTGCAAGTTGGGCAGCCAAGGTTTTATTCGGAGCCAAAACTAAGGTTGGTCTCTGAACTTGCTCGATCAACCAAGCAACTGTTGCCGACTTTCCAGTGCCGGTAGCACCGAGAAGCACGATGTCACGATCGCCGCGTTCAACCCTTTCGGTTAGTTCAGCTATAGCGGTTGGTTGATCTCCTGCAGGTTTAAATTCGCTGATTACTTTAAAAGGCTTATCTGCTCGAGGTGTTGAAGTTGCGACTCTACTCATTTCGTTAAGCGCGGCCTTATTTCTTTTTCCCAGATACTTAAGACTTTCTTCTCTAAATCTGAAATATCTCCATCGTTTTCAATCACAAAATCAGAGATGGACTCCCTCTCTTCGCGACTTGCTTGGGCCGCAATTCGTTTTTCAATCTCATAACCCTTAAGGCCTCGCGTAAGTAATCTTGTGCGTCGATCATCTATGTGTGCTTCCACGGTTATGACTAAGTCGAATCTATCTTGTCCGTTGGTTTCGAAAAGCAGGGGAATCTCATTTATAACAACTGCATTCTCACCTGCTCGAGAGGTAATTTTTGCGGCAAGTTCGCGAACTTTTGGATGGATGATGTTCTCTAAATCCCGTCGGGCGTCTGCATTTTGAAAAATAATTGCAGCCAACTTTGTGCGATCAATTTCACCGTCGACTAAGACTTCATCACCAAATCGCGCAATAACCTCATCAAATCCAGGTTTGCCGCGTTCAATAACTTCACGAGCCAGCTGATCAGAATCGATACAAATCGCACCTAGCTCTGCAAACATCTCAGCAACCAGCGATTTTCCCGCACCGATACCACCGGTCAGCGCTATCGAGAGCATGGCTCGACTCCTAAATTATTTAGAGGTTAGGAAAACCCAACATCTTTAGGCGGTTGGTTCGTCTGGTTGCACAGGTGCAGAGGCAGCGGCTGCAGCATCGGCTGCTTGAGCCTCTGACTTCTGTTTTTTGTGTGCGAGGAATCGCGCTTGCGCTTCTGCGTATTGTCGCTCCCAGGCTTCACGTTGCGCTTCAAAACCAGGTTGCCACTCTTGAGTTTGAGGATCGAAACCCTCTGGGTAAATGAAGTTACCGTTTTCATCGTAGCGCGCAGGCATGCCATATTGAGTTGGATCAAATGCTTCTACTGGAACATCCTGACCTTCATTGGCTTGCTTTAGTGAGAGTGAAATACGGCGTCGCTCAAGATCGATATCGATAATTTTGACAAATAGTTGATCGCCGACCTGGACAACCTGTTCCGGAATTTCAACATGTCGCTCTGCCAGTTCTGAAATATGTACCAAACCTTCGATTCCATCAAAAACCTTGATGAAGGCGCCGAAAGGTACCAGCTTGGTTACTTCACCAGGAACGACCTGATTAATGGTGTGAGTTCTTGCGAATGCTTGCCAAGGATCCTCTTGTGTTGCTTTCAAGGAGAGAGAAACTCGTTCTCTTTCAAAATCTACCTCAAGGACTTCTACTGTTACCTCATCGCCAACTTCGACAACTTCTCCGGGGTGATCGATATGTTTCCAAGAGAGTTCAGATACGTGAACAAGTCCATCAACGCCACCCAAATCTACGAACGCTCCGAAGTTCACGATTGATGACACGACGCCAGTACGAACCTGTCCTTTTTGAAGTTGGTTCAGGAAGGTAGTGCGTGATTCTGATTGTGTCTGCTCAAGATAGGCGCGACGCGATAAAACTACATTGTTTCGATTCTTATCAAGTTCGATAATTCTCGCTTCAACTTGCTTGCCGATATAAGGAGAAAGGTCACGAACTCTACGCATCTCAACCAAAGACGCCGGGAGAAATCCTCGTAGTCCGATATCAACTATCAAGCCACCTTTTACAACTTCAATAACGGTTCCAACAACTACTTCATCTCGTTCTTTCTTACCTTCAATTTCGCCCCAAGCCTTTTCGTATTGAGCACGCTTCTTCGAGAGAATTAGGCGACCCTCTTTATCTTCTTTTTGAAGAACTAGAGCCTCTATACGTTCGCCAACTTTGACTAGTTCGCTTGGGTCCAAGTCATTTCTAATTGATAACTCTCGAGATGGAATTACACCTTCGGTCTTGTATCCAATATCTAGAAGTACTTCATCACGGTCAACCTGTACGACAATTCCGGAGACTAGATCTCCGTCATTAAAATTCTTTATTGTGCCTTCAATGGCTGCTAAAAATTCGGCGGCGGAACCAACATCATTAATTGAAATTTGAGTGGACAAGATTCTCCAAGGTTTACTGCACTAGTAGGGCATGCTCAGGGGCCGACTCCAATTGGGCATTTCCTACTAGGTCTTAGGCGATGCAAGCTCCCAAAGCAAGGAACCGAAGAGTACTTTCCGGGCAGTATTCGGGTCAATTCGTGGATTAGTGAGCAGCTTCGTGCCAATTTCGACCAAAACCAACGTTTACGTCTAGCGGCGCTTTCAAAGGATATGCGGCTCCCATCTCTGCACGCACCAGTTTCTCTAAAATCGAACTCTCGTCAACAGCAACTTCGAATATCAACTCATCATGGACTTGGAGCAGGAGCCTCGAATTCATTCCATTCTGTTTCATGGCATCAGCAACTCGAATCATTGCAACTTTAATTATGTCAGCAGCTGAACCTTGTATTGGAGCATTAAGCGCCATCCGCTCTGCGATTTCACGACGTTGCCGATTCTCATGGTTTAGATCAGGTAGATAACGCCTTCGCCCCATGATCGTCTCGGTGAATCCTTTTTCCCGAGCTATTCGAACAACTTCCTTCAAATATCTTTGAATTCCACCGAATCTGAGGAAATAGCGATCCATCAACGCACTGGCTTCATTAGGTGGAATGTCCAGTTGTTGCGCTAAACCAAATGATGAAAGACCGTACGCCAATCCATATGACATGGCCTTAATCTGGCGTCGCATATCTTCATCTACCTTTGCAACCGAAACTCCAAAAACTTGTGCTGCAACTGTTTTGTGTAAATCTTCTCCTTCCGCAAAGGCGGTTAGTAATCCCTCATCTTGTGACAAGTGGGCCATGATGCGCATTTCAATCTGGCTATAGTCGGCAGTCATAAGCTGTGGGTAAGGTGCTTGAGCTACGAATACCTCTCGAATTCGTCTTCCTTCTTCACTACGAATCGGAATATTTTGCAGATTTGGATTTATTGAAGAGAGTCTTCCTGTGGCAGTCACGGTCTGCTGAAAACTGGTATGTATGCGTGAATCTGCTTTTACACATTCTAAAAGTCCATCTACTGTTGTGCGTAATTTCGCGAATTCTCGAGTCTTCAATATGTTCTCCAGAACACGATGTTTTGTCGTATTGAATAACCACTCCAGAGATTCCGCATCGGTGCTATATCCCGTTTTGATTCGCTTGGTTTTAGGCAGTTTTAACTTCTCAAATAGTAAGACTTGGAGTTGTTTTGGAGATGAAAGATTAAATTCTTCACCGGCCTCCTTGTGAGCCGCTTTTATTGCATTATCTTCGATATTCAAAAATTCATCTCTCAGCTTCAGCAAATAATCCTTATCAACCCCAATGCCAATCTTCTCCATCAGTGCGAGTAAGACCATGGTCGGCATTTCAAGCTTTTCAAAAAGGTTCAAAAGGTCACGTGATTTCATCTCCAGAATTAAGCGCTCTTCGAGTTCGAATAGCGCGGAGATATGACTTGGTTCTAGGGAGTCTGTGAAGAGATCCGGATTCGAAGATTGGAATTCAATGTCTAGGTACCTCCGTGCAATTGCAGGCAAATCTAAATCTCTAGTGCCTGGATTAATTAGATAGGCCGCAATTTCTGCATCAAATCTAATTTCACCACCTATATCCGACTTAATAAATTCTTTAGCGCCATGAGTTATAACAACCTTCTCATTAAGCAATCCCGGTGCAACGCCTGTGGATATTGCAGCGCCTTTCGAGGTAACCACATATAGGTTTCCATTTAGTAGCATCGCAGCAACTTTTTTCTCTGGGCTCAAAGCGTCTATAAATTCCCCAGAAGAAAGCTCTCTCCATTCGCTGATCTTTTGGTTTTCAATCTCTATAGCGTTATCAGTAATTGAGGATTCGGATTCAATATGATCAGGAACCAGCGCTCTCGCTCGTTCTCGCAACGCCTTTATTTCCAACTCTTCAAATAAGCGGTTAATTTTCGCATAATCGACACCTTGCCAAATCAATTCTTCAAAATGGAAATCGATTGGGACATCTTTTCGCAATTCGGTAAGTTCTCGGTTCTTCAGAACAATATTTAGATTTGCACGAAGTGAATCACCAACCTTCCCCTTTATTTCTGAGATGTGATTGATTAAGTTCTCAAGATTCCCGAATTCGATAATCCACTTAGCAGCCGTCTTCTCTCCTACTCCCGGAATTGATGGCAGGTTGTCGCTGGGATCACCCCTAAGAGCCGCGTAATCCGGATACTGCTTAGGTGTTAATCCATATCGCTCCTGCAAAACATCAGGTGACATTCGAGAAAGATCCGTAACGCCTTTTTTCGGGTAAAGGACGGTTACATTTTTCGAGATTAGCTGGAAAGCATCTCGATCTCCGGTACAGATAAGAATCTCCGCGCTCGTAGGAGATTTTTCGACAATTGATGCAATCACGTCATCGGCTTCGAAACCCGGCACCTCAAAACTTGGAATCTGAAAGGCGTTAACCAATTCGCTGATGTATGAGAGTTGAGATCTGAATTCGTCCGGAGTAGCTGCCCGATTGGCTTTGTATTCCGGAAAAACTTCGGTTCGAAAGGTTTTTCTAGAAACATCAAAAGCGATTATGACGTGAGTAGGTTTCACATCACGAATTAGATTTATCAGCATCGACGCAAAACCGTAGATGGCATTGGTCGGTTGACCGCTGCTGGTTGAAAAGTTCTCAACAGGAAGGGCGTAAAAAGCTCGATATGCCAGCGAGTGGCCGTCGATAAGCAAAATGCGTGGTTTCATCGTCACAGCAATCCTAGATGGCGCACTCATCTCCATCTACAATAAAGACATGAATGATTTCATGAGGATTTTGCAGGAACGTGGTGGGGGCGCTCTAGCCGAAAAGATGGGAATAGAAATTCTTGAAGTATCGCCGCAGAAATTGGTTGCAACCATGCCCGTCGAGGGAAACACTCAGCCAATCGGGCTTTTGCATGGCGGCGCGAGCGTTGTACTCGCAGAAAGTCTTGGTTCTATCGGCACTCAATTACATGCCGGTCCAACGCGCAAAATCGTTGGCGTGGATATAAATGCTACGCACCATAAATCAGCCACCAGTGGGCTAGTTACCGGGGTTGCCACCGCAATTTCATTAGGTAAAACCCTCTGTTGCTACCAAGTTGAAATCACTAACGATAAAGGTGAAAGAACTTGTACGGCCCGTATTACCTGCCTGATTTTGGCGGATCGTTCTTAATTAATTTTGGATCTAAAATTCCAAGAGCCAATTCCTTCATAGAAATTCTCTGGTCCATCGCAGTTTTTTGAATCCATTGATACGCCTGTACTTCGGAGAGATTTAAAGTTTGCATCAGAACGCCTTTTGCACGATCCAGCAATTTTCGAGTCTCTAGTCTCTCACTGAGATCTGAAATTTCATCTCTCAACTTACTCAATTCAATAAACCTGCTAAAGGCGATTTCAATTGCTGGAATTAGATCGGCAATCGTGAATGGCTTTACTACATAACCCATAACTCCGGCATCGCGGGCTCGTTCTACCAATTCTCTCTGACTAAATGCAGTAAGCATTAGAGTAGGACAGATTGAAATAATTTCTGAAGCAGCAGAAATTCCATCAAGTTTCGGCATTTTCACATCCAAAATCGCAAGATCTGGCTTAAGTTGTTTTGCCAATTCAATCGCTTCTAAGCCGTCCGTGGCTTCGCCAACAACTTCATAGCCAGCTTCCTTCAGCATCTCGGACAAATCCATACGAATTAAGGTTTCATCTTCGGCGATGAGAATTCTTGTCATAGACATTACTTAACCTTTTTGTGCCTCGAGTCGGATTCGAACCGACACTATACGGTTTTTGAGACCGTCCTCTCTACCGTTGGAGTACCGAGGCGCGGGGGAAGTTTAGCGATAGGCCGGGGCGATGCCACCTACGGCGTCGCCAATATTGTGTACCCGCATCGCGTTAGTGGAACCAGGAATTCCTGGTGGCGAACCCGCAACGATCATTATTGATTCGCCTCGATTTACTCTTTTTGTTTCCAAGAGAATTGCATCTACTTGCTTAACCATTTGATCAGTAGTTTCTACCAATGGCGTCAGCATTGATTCAACTCCCCAAGAAAGTGCCAATTGACGATAAGTATTCTCATCGGGAGTTAAAGCCACTATTGGGATGCTGGATCGCAATCTAGACATCCTTCGTGCGGAATCACCGGACTTGGTAAATGTAGCTAACATTTTTGCACCAATAACTTGACCCACCTCGGAAGCCGCTTTTGTGATAGCGCCACCTTTGGTTCTCGGGTTGTGTAGAAGATGTGGAATTAAATGCAGCGCGTCAGTTTCTGTCTTTTCAATAATTCTAGCCATCGTCTGCACGGATTCGATTGGGAAATTTCCAGTGCTGGTCTCTCCAGATAGCATGAGGGCGTCCGCGCCATCTAAAACTGCATTGGCACAATCTGTTGCCTCAGCTCTAGTGGGACGAGAGTTGGAAATCATTGAATCTAACATCTGAGTTGCGACAATCACAGGCTTAGCTTGTTCCCTCGCCATAGTTATGCATCTTTTCTGTACCAACGGGATCTCTTCAATTGGCATTTCAACGCCAAGGTCTCCACGAGCCACCATGATTCCGTCGAATGCATCAATAATTGAGTTCAAATTTTCGACAGCTTGCGGTTTTTCAATTTTCGCAATCACAGGTCGGAAAACTCCCTCCTCGTTCATGATTGCGTGTACGGCTTTAATGTCATCTGCGCTTCTGACAAACGAGAGCGCAATCAAATCAACTCCTGATCGGAGCGCCCACCTTAAATCGGACTCGTCCTTTTCCGACATCGCCGGCACGGACACAGCCACGCCTGGTAGATTAATGCCTTTGCTATTTGAGATTTGCCCAGCTTCTAGACACTTAGTTTGAACTAAATTCTTTTCTACTTTTGTAACTTCAACGACGACGCGACCATCATCAATCAACAATAAATCGCCAGGCTTGCAGTCACCAGGTAAACCCTTGTAGGTGGTTCCTACAAGATTTTTTGTTCCTTCAACTTCATCGGTAGTAATAGTCAGCAAATCACCAATCTCAAGATTATGGGAGCCCGCGGTAAATTTTCCGAGTCGAATTTTTGGCCCCTGTAAATCGGCCATGATTGCCACCGCAACGCCCGCAGTTTCAGCTGCTTTTCGTACCGCCACTAACCTCTGTAAATGTTCGCTCTGATCGCCGTGAGAAAGATTCAATCTAGCCACGTTCATACCGGCTGAAATTAGTTGAGAAATTTTTTCGTCAGTACTTACGGCAGGACCAAGGGTGCATACGATTTTTGCTCTTCGCAAAATTAACCTCGCTCCAAAACAGAATTAATCAAAGACGGCGATGTCTTAAATACGGGCTTAGTCTATCAAGTAGATGAAATTGAATAAATTGCTTTAAATTCCGGAGATATGTGCGAGTTGACCGACTCCGGCTGTAATGGCCATTCCCAGTGCGCCACCCGTAAGTATTCGAAAAGTAGTCTTCGTTACGCTGGCGCCAGCAGTTTTTGCGCTGATTACCCCAGCAATTATTAATCCCACAAAAGTAGTAGCAATTATCGAAAGCGCCTTTCCGCCAAGGCTTGGAGCAAACGCGCCGAGGAACGGAATTAGCCCACCGGCGGTGAAACTGAGCGCCGAAGCTACTGCAGCTTGGATTGGTCTAGCTCTAGTGGCATCGTGATGGCCTAATTCATCGCGAAGATGTGCTGCTAGTGCATCTTTTTCATGAAGTTCTTTGGCGACCTGTTCAGCTAAATGCCTTGAGATGCCACGTGACTCGTAAATCTGAGTTAGTTCTTCTAATTCACCATTCGGATCTTGCGCTAATTGGCGAATTTCAAGTTCTCTATCAGATTTTTCAATATCGTTCTGTGACTTTACTGATACGTACTCGCCTACCGCCATAGACATCGCGCCGGCTGCAATCGCCGCAATTCCAGCTGTGATTACTAAATCATTTTTACCTGCGCTGACAATTCCGATCATCAACGATGCGGTCGAAACTAACCTATCATTTGAGCCAAGTACTGCGGCGCGAAGCCAGCCTGCTCGGTGGGCGCGATGCGCCTCTACGCCATTTTGCTGGTCGGCAATTTCCATGTAGAAATACTATCTCTCGAGCGGTTCGATATTGTGTTTTGTGCGCGAATGACGTTGCAGATTTCT
>JACCDK010701858.1_pt1 | contig 14305 bp, 12 predicted proteins | sample 7445871 | NCBI WGS metagenome assembly JACCDK01 (sample SAMN15323436, study PRJNA562643) | freshwater metagenome | isolation source: river surface water | place: USA:Blue River Watershed | collected 2017-08-15 | reverse complement strand
GCCCATTTGTATTTGAACGGCACCAATTGGTTGACGTCTGTTTGACCGTTGATGATGCGTTTGTCGTCTGCGTTGACGCGACGCGCGCCCGGAGCAGTGGAAGTGAAGGCGCGGGATTCAACAGGTGCTGCCGTTGAAAGCACAGCGCCGTCATTCAAAACACGGGTCGCGGGTGCGGCAGATTGAGAGGGTGACAAATTCGGGTGACTTTGAATGTCACCGATAGATACGCCGATTGGCGATGCAGGCTTAGCTTCTTCTTCCCAGGTCAACATATTGGTAATTCCATTCTTAGGATTATGTGTGCTTACGTATGAAACGCAAAGGATTCATTCTTGAACGTGACGCAATTTGTTGTTGAATTGCATCGCATTGACTGACCGCACGAACACGGTCAGTCATTGTTTACTGGCATGCTTCGCAAGTGGGATCGTCAACACCGCAGAACTTGACATCGGTCGCTGGTGTGTCTGACATCATTTGCGCGCGAGCTGCTGCGGCTGCCATTTCCATGGCGCTCAAACCACCGCTTGCACTGCCTGATGAAACGGCGTTGTGAGAGCCTGCATTCACGGTGGACTTCTCGACTTGCGTCGCGCTGGTGGTGCGCAAATAGTAGGTGGTTTTGAGACCGCGCAACCAGGCAAGCTTGTAGGTTTCGTCCAGTTTTTTACCGGACGCACCCGCCATGTAGATGTTGAGTGATTGGGCTTGGTCAATCCATTTTTGACGTCTGGCCGCAGCCTCAACCAACCAATGTGTTTCCACTTCAAAAGCAGTGGCATACATGTCCTTGAGGTCTTGCGGTACGCGGTCGATGGGGCGCAATGAACCGTCGAAATGCTTGAGGTCCATGACCATGACATCGTCCCACAGGCCCAAACGTTTGAGGTCACGCACCAAATAGGAATTGATGATGGTGAACTCGCCGGACAAATTGGACTTGACTGACAGGTTGCCAAAGCAGGGTTCGATAGAAGCATCGACACCGACAATGTTAGAAATCGTAGCGGTGGGGGCAATGGCCACACAGTTGGAGTTGCGCATGCCGTCTGTGGCGATTTTGCGGCGCAATCCATCCCAGTCCAAGGTGGCACTGCGGTCAACTTCGATGTAACCGCCGCGTGATTTCTCCAAAAGATTGAGCGTGTCCAAAGGCAAAACGCCTTGGTCCCACAAAGAACCTTTGTAAGTGGAGTAGCGGCCACGTTCGCGCGCGAGTTCGGTGGATGCCCAGTAAGCGTAATAGCAAATGGCTTCCATGGAACGGTCAGCGAATTCAACCGCTGCTTGTGACGCGTAAGGGATATGCAACTCGTACAAGCAATCTTGGAAAGCCATGATGCCCATGCCCACAGGGCGGTGGCGCAAGTTGGAGTCACGTGCTTTTTTGACCGCGTAGTAATTGATGTCGATCACGTTGTCGAGCATACGCATGGCTGTGTTGATGGTGCGCTTGAGTTTGTCGTGATCCAATTCGTTGCCGTTGGCGCCTTGCTTGAGGTGACGCACCAGATTGACTGAGCCCAGGTTGCAAACCGCGGTTTCACTGTCGCTGGTATTGAGCGTGATTTCAGTGCACAGATTGGAAGAGTGAACCACACCTGAATGTTGCTGCGGTGAGCGAACGTTGCAAGCGTCTTTGAAAGTGATCCAAGGATGACCGGTTTCAAACAACATGGTCAGCATCTTGCGCCACAAGTCGGTGGCTTGCACGGTTTTGCTGGGCTTGATCAAACCTTGGCGTGCCTGCTCTTCGTAAGCGACATAGGCTTTTTCAAACTCGGAGCCGAATTTGTCATGCAAATCAGGCGTGTTGGAGGGCGAGAACAAAGTCCACTCGCCTTTTTCCATGACGCGACGCATGAATAAGTCGGGGATCCAGTTGGCGGTGTTCATGTCGTGCGTGCGTCGGCGGTCGTCGCCTGTGTTTTTACGCAGCTCTAAAAATTCTTCAATGTCCAGGTGCCAGGTTTCAAGGTAGGTGCAGACTGCACCTTTGCGTTTGCCACCTTGATTGACAGCCACTGCGGTGTCGTTGACCACTTTGAGGAAAGGCACCACGCCTTGTGACTCGCCGTTGGTACCTTTGATGTGGCTACCCAAGGCGCGAACACGCGTCCAGTCGTTGCCCAGGCCGCCCGCGAACTTAGACAATAAAGCGTTTTCTTTGATGGATTCGTAAATACCGTCCAAATCGTCCGGCACAGTGGTCAGGTAGCAGCTGGAGAGTTGCGGGCGGGTGGTGCCGCTGTTGAACAGCGTGGGCGTGCTGGACATGAAGTCAAACGAAGACAAAACTTCGTAGAACTCGATGGCACGTTCTTCGCGGTTGACTTCATTGAGCGACAAACCCATGGCTACACGCATGAAGAATGACTGCGGCAACTCGATACGCTGCTTGCGCACGTGCAAGAAATAGCGGTCATACAAAGTTTGCAGGCCGAGGTAATCGAATTGGAAGTCACGCTCGGGCTTGAGGGCCTTGGCCAGGCGCGGCAAATCAAATTGCAGCAAACGCGGGTCGAGCAAATCGTTCTCAACACCTTTTTTCAGAAACTCTGCGAAGGTGCGCTGGTAATGAGCGCCCATTTCAGCATGCGTGGCTTCTTGTCCCAAGACTTCCTTGGTGATTGAATACATCAACAAGCGCGCGGTGGCAAAGGTGTAGCCGGGTTCTTTTTCAATCAGGGTACGGGCAGCAAGCACAGAGGCTTTGTGCACTTCTTCCATTGGAATGCCATCGTACAAATTACGCATGGTCTCCGACAGGATGGGGGCTGCAGTGACATCTGCACCGAGGTTTTCGCAAGCTGCAGCAATAAGCTTTTCCAAACGCACTGTGTCGAGAACTACGCGCTGACCATCCAACATAACATGCAAAACCGGACCTTGGGTGGCAGGTGTTTCTTTTTGGGTGGCGCGTTCTTGGGTGCGGCGTTCGCGGTAGAGCACATAAGCACGCGCGACTTCGTGGTGGCTGCCGCGCATGAGACCGAGTTCGACCTGGTCTTGGACGTCTTCAATATGGAATGTGCCGCCGCCCGGGCGTGAGCGCATGAGCGCGCGAGACACGGTTTGGGTCAGTTGGTCCACGGTTTCGCGCACGCTGGCCGATGCTGCGCCTTGTGTGCCGTGTACAGCCAAAAACGCTTTCATCATCGCCACGGCAATTTTGGCTGGTTCAAAAGGAACCACCGCGCCATTGCGGCGAATGATCTGGTACTGGCTCAAAGAAGAAATCAATGCGGTCTGTGTGGCGACGCCAACGTCGGCAGACTTGGAAGCGGGGGTGACATTTGTAGTCGTTGAGGCAATTTGCATCTTTTTTTAATCCTGTGGGGCATGAATGCTTTTGGTGACTTCTTATATTTTTTGTGCTGATGACCGCATTGCGCGTCACAAATGTGCACACCCCACACTATATATGGGGTCGTAACTCTTTTCAACACACTACACGTAGTGTTTGCTCTATTTTTTGTAAAAAATTTTTGTAAGCGATACTTTTCGTAGAAATTTGCTGCATTTAGATTTAACCTGGCACTGAATTCAGAGATGTGAATATGCTTATTCAGGAAAATACTTATCTGTCCATCCGACACTTTGTTGCAAAAAACGCCAAGAAAAACCCTTTCCAGGGTCTTTTTTTCTCTCGGGTGCGATGTGTTCGTGCCCTGTGACGTGTTGAATCGGGTATTGAAGTTGAATCAAAGGCAAAAGTGCACTCAAACTTTCGTATTGTTCGGGTGTGAATTTTTCACCGTCAATGCCTTCGAGTTCAATGCCTATTGAAAAATCATTGCAGTTGTCGCGGCCCAAATGGCTGGATTGACCCGCATGCCATGCTCTGTCATCGCAACTGACAAATTGAATCAACTCGCCGCCACGGCGAATGTAGAAATGCGCAGACACTTTCACGTCCCGCAGTGTCTCGAAGTAGGGGTGCTGCGAATGGTCAAGCGTGTTGGTGAAAAACGCCTGCACATGATCGCCATCGTACAAGCCGGGCGGCAAACTGATGGCATGTATCACGACCAAATCTACTTCTGTGCCTGTAGGGCGTGGCCCGAAATTGGGAGAAGCGATAGCTCTTGCAAACCGGTACCAGCCGTTTTGCCAGAAAGCTGTGTGACTCATGGCTTAACTTTCTGCCAGATCACGGTGTGCGGCAGTGCAATAGACCGCTTTGCCTGACGCGATGGCATCGTTTTCGGGCAGGTGCACACCACAATGTGCGCAACGCACCATGTTTTGCGGATGTGTGTCTGATCGATTCGATGCCTGCTGGTCCGAAGACGGGCGACTGAACTTGAACCACATGATCACGCCAAAAAGCAATCCCAGCAGGATCAGGTATTTCATGAATGGCGACCTAACAAAACCTCAGTCACAAAACGTGAACCGGCATAAGACAGTAACAACATCAAAGCCCCGGTGTAGAGCGTGCGTACAGCCAGCGATCCACGCCAACCGCGGTAACGCCGCCCCCACAAAAGCCCAGCAAACATCAGCCAGGCGAGTATGGAGAACATGGTTTTGTGATCCAAGCGAATCGCATGGACTGAACCGTAGAGTTGCTCTCCAAACAGCCAACCGGCTAGCAAGGTCGCCGTTAACAGTGCAAAACCGATATTGACAAAGCGAAATGTCAGCCTCTCTAAAGTCAGCAGCGGCAAACCGGTCGGGTCCTCAGCGCCTAAACGAATTTGACGCTCGGCACGGCTCATCAAACTCGCATGCACCACGGCCGCGGCAAACAATGCATAAGAAGCCATGCCCAGCATCCAATGGAAAGGCAACCAAGCAGATGAGGTGCTATGTAGGGGCTGACCTGGGAACACCAAAGGCAATATGACGGTGACCATGCCGACACCAGACATTAACCAACGCGTTTGCATTTGCGGAAACCAATGGTGTTCTATGGTGTAGACCAGCAACACCAGCCAAGTGGTTGCCGACAAGGCAGCCGCAAAACCGAAATGCGCCACTTCGGCTTCTGTCGGAATCAGGCTGGCGATCACGCTCAAACCGTGGATAAGCGAAATCAACCATAAGTAGTTGCGGCTTTGTTGGGGTGATAAACGCCCGCCGAACAAAGCACCTAATGCATAGGCCACAGCGGCCACGAGGCCCCAGACCAGACTGAATTGGGATGCGCTGAATACAATCATGCAGACAGTTTAGCGTTTCGCTGACAACCCGGTTTTTTTCATCGCAAGTTTCATGGCAAGGTAATCGCAATGGCAAGCACGCTCAGTGACAAACTATCCCGGCTGGTTCGCCAGGTCAGCGGACAGGCCCGCATCACAGAATCCAATGTGGCCGACATGTTGCGCGAGGTGCGCATGGCATTGCTGGAAGCCGACGTGGCGTTGCCCGTGGTGCGCGATTTCATTGCCAGGGTCAAGGACAAGGCGCTGGGACAGGAAGTCATAGCCTCACTCACACCCGGTCAAGTGCTGGTGAGTATTGTTCAGCGCGAACTCAGCGCGACCATGGGCGAAGGCGTGGCTGATATCAATTTGGCGGCGCAACCGCCTGCTGTGATTTTGATGGCGGGTTTGCAAGGCGCAGGTAAAACCACCACCACAGCCAAACTCGCCAAACACCTGATCACCAAGCGAAAGAAAAAAGTCTTGACTGTGTCGGCTGACGTTTACCGTCCGGCCGCCATCGAACAGTTGAAAAGCGTGACTGCACAAGCAGGCGCTGAGTGGTTCCCTAGTGACCCGTCGCAAAAACCTGTAGACATCGTGTTGGCTGCGTTGGACTATGCACGCAAACATTATGTGGATGTGTTGCTGGTGGACACCGCAGGTCGCTTGGCCATCGATGAAGCTTTGATGAACGAGATCAAGGCTTTGCATGCGGCGGTGAATCCGGTCGAGACTTTGTTTGTGGTCGACGCCATGCTCGGACAAGACGCCATCAACACCGCCAAGGCTTTCAAAGATGCCTTGCCGTTGACCGGCATCGTGCTGACCAAAACCGATGGCGATTCACGCGGCGGCGCGGCGTTGTCGGTGCGGCAAATCACTGGTGCGCCGATCAAATTTGCAGGTACCAGCGAGAAAATCGACGGCCTCGAAGCCTTTGATGCCGAGCGTCACGCAGGTCGCATGCTGGGCATGGGTGACATCGTGGCGTTGGTCGAGCAGGTCACGGCCAATGTGGATATGGAAGCCGCGCAAAAAATGGCGGCCAAATTCAAAAGCGGCGACGGTTTTGACTTGAATGATTTTTTATCCCAGATTCAGCAAATGAAACAAATGGGCGGTTTGTCCAGTTTGATGGACAAAATGCCCGGCCAGATCGCGGCCAAGGCCAAAGACGTGGATTTGAGCCGCGCTGAAAAAGAAATGGTGAAAAAGCAGGGCATCATCCACAGCATGACGCCATATGAACGCGCCAAACCGGACATCATCAAGGCCACGCGCAAGCGCCGTATCGCCGCCGGTGCGGGTGTGCAAGTGCAAGAAGTCAATCGTTTACTGAATGAATTTGGTCAAATGCAAGACATGATGAAAAAAATGCGCGGCGGCGGCTTGATGAAGATGATGAAAAAACTCGGTGGCATGAAAGGCATGGGCGGATTCCCCGGTATGCCGCGTTGACACTGCTTACCTCTTAAACACGTGACAAAAAAAGCCTGCAACGCGTTGCAGGCTTTTTCACACCCAACGGGGATTAACCGCCTGCGTTGATCTTGCGACCATTCAGGCTTTGCACCGGACGCGCATTGAGCTTGAACGGGAATTTGCTCACCTGGTCTTTGGACACATCCACCGGTTTTTTCAGAATATAGAACTGCACACCTTCGGTACAAGGCGGTGTGGTCAGTGAGCCTTCATAGTTATAAAAGCCAAGGTCTTTGGGCAACATGTTGCCCGGGTTGAAACTGACTTTCTCCGGCAGGTATTCCTCACCTTCTTTTGGTGGCAGGTTGGCCCACAAAGTTTTGATGGCGGCGTTGTCTTTGCCTTCGTTCAGCAACACACCAATGACAGCGAGTTTGCCGTCTTTGCTCTTGTGCACAAAGTGCGCAACCATGGCGGAGTTTTTGCCATCGACTTGTTCTTCAGACGGGCGGTGGAAGTGAAATTGCAGCAAGTCATAGCTTTCCTTGTTGATGGTCAGCGTGCTCCCAGGCTCCACGTTCACTTGAATCGTGTGGCCGTTGTTGATAATTTTCAAAGGACCTTCTTTGTAATCCACGCTTAAGGTATCTTTGGATTTTTCAAACGGTCCGATGATGTTCAGCGGAGACTGTTTTTTGCCTGTTCCGCACACGGGGAAGTTGTCACCCCAATGCTCCGGGCCGTTATCGCCTTCATAACCCCAATGCACAGCATGCGCTTTGTCGTCTTTTTTGCCGTGACCATCTTTAGTGGGTTCTTCTTTTTCAGTTGATTTTTTACAGTCCTGCAATACCTTGACTTTTTGACCGGCAGCGGCGAGTGCGTTTTGCGCAGCACACACGGTTTGCAAGCGGTTGCTCCATTCAGCCATTTCCAAGGCCTTTTGGAATGCAGCGATGGTGCCTTCGTCTTGTGCGCCTTTGGTCAGCAAGCGAATCGAAGCCATACCGACTTGGCGTTCTGCGCTGAGAGATTTTTGCGCTTTGTAAAGCATTTCAATGTCTTGCAAAACCACGCCGTTGGAAAACGCGGCTTTGAGTGCATCCAGTTCCTGAGTGACATTGCCTGCTTCGGCTGCGGGTTCCTCATCTGCAGGCTCTTTCTCGTGCATTTGTTCCAATGCCTCTTTGGCTTCGCCCAATTGCTCGGTGAGTTCGCCGACCTCAGCCACCAAATGTTTTTTGGCTGAGTAATTCATATAAGCAAGTGTTGACGCTGCCACAAGGCAGATGCCCAACAGTATTTCTAGTATCAAACGTAGGTATTTTTTCATGACTGCTTTGAATGAAAAAGACAAAAAGATGCGGCGTGCAAATGGCTTGAACGCCCGGAACTCAGATGGTATCGGCTTGATACCGGCAACTCTTTAACCGGGAAGTGTTAAATGGATTCTTTAGGGTTATTTTTTCAATCAAACCAACCCTAATTGCAAAAAAACTTGTCCCACAATGAGACTTAATCACGGATGAATACGGTCACCAGCTCTTCTGCGCCGACTTGTCGGCTGCAATGGCCATGGACCGAACTGTCAAACACCGCGCCCGGCGGCAGCACATCGGCCGAGAAAAAATGCTCACCGGCGTTAAACACGCGTGAGCTGCCATCTTGCAAGCCGATTTCCATTTGACCTTGCAAAATAAATACCCATTGAGGTGTGGTGGTGACGTGAAACTGGCTGCGAAAACCCACCGGGCTGCGGCGCAGTTGCAGACCTTGCGCGGGCAGCAACTCACTCAGGCGGGACTGTTCAGTGCCCTGATCCAAAGGAATGCTTTCCTCGCGAAAACGGGCGCGCCCGTCGTTGTCGGTGAATAAAACAGTGCGTGTGAATGTGTGCATGCAGCCATCATAAACAAGCCACTCGATACAATCGACGCTTCTTCAACAGCCTCTGGATCTACACCATGACCCGCTGCATCTCTTTCAAGGCTTTGCCATGAGCCGCAAAGTCTTCATCAAAACCTTCGGCTGCCAAATGAACGAGTACGACTCGGACAAGATGGCTGATGTGCTGGGCGCCGCCCAGGGCTACGAACAAACCACCGACATAGACCAAGCCGATCTGGTGGTGTTCAACACTTGTTCAGTGCGCGAAAAAGCCCAGGAGAAAGTGTTCTCCGATTTGGGCCGTGTGCGTCACCTGAAGAAAAAAGGCGTGCAAATTGCGGTCGGCGGTTGTGTGGCCAGCCAAGAGGGCGACGCCATCATCGCTCGCGCGCCGTTTGTGGATGTGGTGTTTGGCCCGCAAACTTTGCACCGCTTGCCCGAGTTGCTCAACCAGCGCAAAGCCTTGAACAAACCGCAGGTCGACATCAGCTATCCAGAGATTGAAAAGTTTGACCATTTGCCACCGGCACGTGTTGATGGTGCATCCGCGTTTGTGTCCATCATGGAAGGCTGCTCTAAATATTGCAGCTATTGCGTGGTGCCTTACACGCGCGGCGAAGAAATCAACCGCCCGCTGGACGATGTGTTGACCGAGGTCGCCGGTTTGTGCGCACAGGGCGTGAAAGAAATCACGCTGCTGGGGCAAAACGTCAATGCCTACAGAGGCAGCATGGGCGGCACATCGGAAATTGCAGACTTTGCGCTGTTGATTGAATACATCGCCGACATTCCTGGCGTCGAGCGCATCCGCTACACCACCAGTCATCCGAACGAATTCACGCAGCGCTTGGTCGATGTGTATGCCAAAGTGCCGCAACTGGTGAGCCATTTGCATTTGCCGGTGCAACACGGCAGCGACCGTATCTTGATGGCCATGAAACGCGGCTATACCGCCATGGAATACAAAAGCACGATCAGAAAACTCAGAGCAGTTCGCCCGGACATTTCCATGAGCTCGGATTTCATCGTCGGTTTCCCCGGCGAGACCGAGGAAGATTTTGACAAGCTCATGAAGTTGATCACCGATATCGGTTTTGACGCTTCTTTTAGTTTCATCTTCAGTCCGCGCCCGGGCACACCGGCGGCCAATTTGGCCGATGACACACCGCATGAAGTCAAGCTCAAACGCTTGCAGCATTTGCAGGCGACCGTGGAAGACAACGTCCGGCGCATCAGCGAAAGCCGCATGGGTACGTTGCAACGTATTTTGGTGGAAGGGCCGTCACGCAAAAGTGCGGCCGAGTTGATGGGGCGCACCGAATGCAACCGCATCGTTAATTTTGATGGCGGGCCGCAGTCAGCCCGCTTGGTCGGTCAGATGATTGATGTGCGCATCACCCAAGCCTTGCCGCATTCACTGCGTGGCGAGTTGGTGATCGTGGAATAAAAAACAGCCGCATCTCCCGATACTTGAAAAAGCAAGTGTGGGGTGATGAGGGGCCAGTTTCAGGGCTTGTGCGCTTACAGTGATTTCAAACGGTCGGTAGACGGCACCACGCGGGTCAAGCGAATGCCGTAGCGGTCATTCACCAATACCACTTCGCCTTGGGCAACCACGGTGTCGTTGACCAGCAGGTCCAGTGGTTCACCTGCAATGCGGTCGAGTTCGACCACGCTGCCTTGCGTCAAACGCATCAGGTCTTTGATCTTGATGCTGGTGCGGCCGACTTCGATAGACAAGTTGACAGAAATGTTTTGCAACACTTCCGGATTGATATTGCCCGGCTGTGACACATGGAACTCTTCCGCTGTCGGCGGTATGTCGCTGGCCTCGGGTTCCTGATCTTGCGGTTCTGCTGTAGTGTCGTTCATAGGAGTTTCCTGCCTTCTTAATTCTGTCCGGGGACAATCTGTTTTTCAATCCGCACCGCCACATTCGAGCCGCGGGTACCGATATTGACCCCGAAGGAGGGGACGTCATTGGCCAAAAATTGCGCCAATTCAGGTTTCTTAAAGAAAAGCATGTCGCCTTCCTTCATGGTTTGCAAATGGTGCAAGGTGGTTTTGATCTGACCCATGGTCACTTTGATGTCTATGTGTGAGTCACCCACAGCCACAGCCAAGTCTTCGCGCCATATCTTGTCGGATTCTTCGTTGCCGTCGCCCGAGGCCACGCGGTTGCGCAACAGGTCGCGCATCGGTTTGAGCGTGGCATACGGATACACCAAATCGATGAAGCCGCGTCCGCCGGATGCTGAAGCTTCGGCTTCAAAACGGCTGAGCACCACCAAATCGTTTTCATCTGCAATTTGTGCAAATTGCGGATTGATCTCCGAGCTGACTTGCTCGCAATCAATTTCAAGCACCGGTCCCCAAGCTTCTTTGAGCGAGCGGAAAAACACTTCCAAAATGATGTGAATGATGCGGGTTTCTGTCGCGGTGAACAACCGGCCAGGCGGCAAGTCAGACACGCCTTTGCCGAAACCGCCAAAGAAACTGTCTAAAGAACTGAACACCACATTCGGGTCGATGATGATGACCGAATTGCCGCGCATCGGATTGATGCGGATGGTGTTGACAGACAACGGGGGCTTGAGCATGCCCAGGTAATCCCCGAATTTCATGATTTGCACACGCGTGGGATTCACACGCGGCGTGGTGCGCAACACCTCAAGCAAACCCAGCCGGAACATACGGATGAATCGCTCATTGATCATGTCGATCGATGAAACATTCACGCCCAAGCTGCTGTTTTCGCTGGCCAGGTCGTGCTTGCGCACCCGCACCCCGGTATTGAAACCGGTGTCCGATTCAAGAGAACCGTCTTTCAACCCTTCAGAGAGGGCGGACAGTTCTTCCGGACTGAGTAAGTTTTGACGAGTTGCCATGGGCCTTTACTGCATGACAAATGAGGTGAACATGACTTCTTCCACGCCGCCGAAGTCTTCGTATTCTTCGAGCAAGGAATTCATGATGTCTTTGAGTTTGACGGCCAACTCTTTGCGGAATTCAGGCTTGCTGGCTTCAGCTTCTGTGGTTTGACGCATCAAATCCAACATGGCGGAGCGCAAAGCAAATTCATGCTTTTTGATGTTGTCAAACACGCGTGAGTCGTAATGCGTCATCACAGCGATTTGCACCACCATGACTTTTTTCGAGCCGGTGATGTTGGTCATCAACTCTTTTTCAACTTGGAAATAGTTTTTCTCGAAGCGGGTGGCTTCAGGCGCTTCCTTTTTCAACTTGGCAGGCGCTTCGTCCTTGGCTTTGGTTGCTGCGGCTTCGAGTTCCTCGAGTTTGTCCATGGCGGCCAATTCGGCTTTTTTCTCGTAATAACCTGAGAAGTACAAGGTTCCGAATGCCACGCCGACCAACAGCACGATGGCACCAACGGCAATACCTACTATTAAAAGTATCGGTTTTTTCTTCTTCGGCTCTTCGGTGCCGGCTTCTGCTTCTGTGACTGGTGCTTCGGTTGCCATGGAAATCTCCTATTTAACTCAATGTTCAGGCGTAACTGTCAAATTGTGAACTGCTGCTGCGCCGAGGTAGAGAATCCTCAGCAATTTTCAGGCCAGATTCTTCTGACAGTTTCTCACGATTATCGTCAGGTTGGCTTCTGCCCCCTGAAAGTTGGGATGAATTCTGACCGGACTGGCGCTGGGTTTCGCCTTGGGCCACAAAAACAGAGGCGTTGTTCATGCCCAAATCAGCCAATGCGTCTTTCAACCGCTGGCTGCCGTTTTGCAGCAAATCTTGAGTCAAATTGGTATCTGATTGGAAGTGAGCGCTCAGTTTGCCGTCTTTCATTTCCAATTGAACATCGACCAAGCCCAAGCTGGCGGGTTTGAGCGCGAACTTCATCTTCCACTCACCGGCATTGAGTTTTTCATGCATGCGGGCGGCCAATTCTGTGGTCAGTTTCTGACTCAATTTGTCATAGGTTTGCGCCATGTCCGGGTTGTTGGCAAAAGCCTGTGCAACAGGTGCTGCGGCATGGTTAGGCGAATTGCGGTTCGGTAAACCCGGCAATGGTGCCGCTGCAACCTCATTCAATGTCGAGGATGTGGATCCCAGCGGACCGATGGCATCAAATTCATTTTTCAGCGATTCAATATCTTCAGAGCGCAGCTGGGCATCCATCATGGACAAAACAGCCAGCGTACTGACAGGCTGTGGTGTGGCTGTGGTCATCTGGGCTTGCGCCGTACCGATTTGAATTTGCAGGTTTTCCATCTTGCCGAGCAGGGCTTGCTGGCTTTCATCAGCGGTACTGATTTGTGTGTTCAGTTCCTGAAAATCCGCGGTCGTCACAGGTGTGTTCAGGCTAAGCGGCAGGGCATCGGTCGCCATGGCGTTGGCTGAAACGGTTGTGAACTGGGAACCGGCAGCCGCTTGGCCAGACTGGTTAGCCGAGAAAAAACTCGGCAGCGTGTTCATGCCCAGCATTTGCTGTGTGCTTGTATTGGTATTGGTCAGTTTGGCGTTGGCGGCATTGGCTGCTGATTCGCCGAAAAGGGTTTTCACTTGGCCGGGATCGAGTCCCATGGCCAGCGCGAAGTCGGCCACACTTTGCTCGCTGGCCGCGGTTTGTGTGGTGGTGATGATTTGTAATTTGTCGCTGACCGCAATCGTGGTCAATGCAGTCGCCTGGTCTGCCAGCAACTCTGCATGGTCAGCCTGTTCGCCGGCATTTGTTTGTTGGGCATCCAAGGACACTTCAGTCGAGTCGGCTGCATTTTGGGTCGACACGTCTTGTTTGGCTTGCGAATCTTCTGCGCGCGTTACTTGGTCAGCATCTTGCTGTGTGCCACTGTCTTCTTCAGCCGCTTTCGATGCTTTTGACTTTTCACCCTTTTGATTCTGGGTGATGTTGTCTTTATCGTTGGCTTCTTTTCTGTCAGCGTCTTGCACTTTGCCGGCAGTTTTTTTGCGGTTAGCCGCAGTTGCCTCGTTGTCAGGTGCTTTGTCCGTCCCGGCAGATGTTTTCACCCGGTCGGTTTGTTTGTCTGCATGTGCGCTGCTGGCAGGCGGCAAACCTTTGGCAGAAGCGGCAATGTCTGGCCGCTGCACATTTCTCAGTGCTTGAACCTGGTTGTGCAGGAAACTGGCGAAGTCAGCACCTTTCAAGGCCTCGGATTTCAGGCGCGCAGAGTCCATGCTCGAGCCAGAAGGCTCGGCAAGTTTGCTGCTTGGGCTGTTGGCAGGTAAGTTGTTTAAAGCAGATAAGTTCATATCCGGTCAGTGTTTCCCAAAAAGATGTCAGTCATAAAGCAAGAATCGTGACTGGTCATGGTTTGCCGTTTGAGCCGTCCTTGCATAGCGGCAGGGCGGTCCCGGTCCCGATACAGACAAACCAGTTGGCACATCCATTGCTTGATGAAACTGTCCGCGCTGAAAAGCGCACCTGAATTGAATTCTTAACGTTTCAAAAACACGAGAAAAGTCACAATGAGCACCTTGAGCCTGTCAACGATTCGACAGAATTTGGCAAAATTTGATTTCACCGGATTGGGTATTCCCGTCCTGGTGTTATTGATCATGGCCATGCTGGTGCTGCCTTTGCCTGCACTTTTGTTGGACTTTTTGTTTACTTTCAACATCATCATCAGCTTGGTGATCATCATGATCTCCATCAGCACCAGAAAGCCGCTGGATTTCTCGTCCTTTCCTACCGTGCTGTTGTTTGCCACTATGTTGAGACTGGCTTTGAACGTGGCGTCCACCCGAATCATCTTGGTGGAAGGCCATACCGGCCATGACGCCGCCGGTAAAGTGGTGGCTGCTTTTGGCGAATTTGTGATCGCTGGTAATTACGTGGTTGGTTTCATCATCTTTGC
>JACCDK010953425.1_pt1 | contig 14306 bp, 14 predicted proteins | sample 7445871 | NCBI WGS metagenome assembly JACCDK01 (sample SAMN15323436, study PRJNA562643) | freshwater metagenome | isolation source: river surface water | place: USA:Blue River Watershed | collected 2017-08-15 | reverse complement strand
GTCGTTTATTTTACAACATCTCCCCTAATTTGAGATTTCACGGAATTAATTTTAACCGAACATTTTTCTCTCCCCTTACCAAATGGGCAGGCTCTGCAGGTATTTCTCGCTATAACGAAAATAAAGAATATGTAGTTAGCGATGGGATTATTATTCCTGCAAAAGTAGTGTATAATCTCAGCGATGTTTGGTTGGGAAGAAGTATAAAAATTAATCAAAATGCAGAGAATGGAAGAACCAACTCTTTAGTCATCGGCTCACGTTTAGTAAAAACCGATTACATTCTTCGTCCGAATTTATCGCTTGATACCCTCGATTCTTACAGAGATGTGAATTTGTACTTATTTAGCTTGGGGTTTTCGAGCAGAAGATATTATAAAGACAAAAAAATCTATCGTTTCGGAAACACGGAGGATATTCCTGAGGGTCGTAGCTTTAACGCAATTTTTGGCATCCTCGATGAAGAAAAAACTCAATACACCTACCATGCCCTGAAGTATTCTGCAGGTCAGCATATCGCAAACTTCGGATACTTATCTGGTTCAATACAGTATGGCATTTTTTACAACAACTACATGCCTTCCAGAGGAGTATTTAATGTAGACTTAAGTTATTTTTCTGACTTATGGACCAGAGGTCGTTGGAACATGCGACAGTTCGCCTATTTGCAAGTAACCAACGGATTAAATAGAACTGCCAACGAATCTATTTCTTTAAATGGTAGAGGGACAGAGGGACTATACGGATTTAATAGTTTTGCAGTATTAGGTAAAAACAAAACTTTACTTAAGTTGGAATCCATTATATATACCCCATTCAACGTTGCAGGGGTTCAAGTGGCTTCTGTTGTGTTTGCTGGCTTTGGTAAAATTGGACGCCCCATCAATAGCAACATTAATCCAAATACTATTTATCAAGCCTATGGCTTAGGTTTCTTGTTACGTAAAGAAAACTTAGTGGTTAATACCATCCAAATTACGGTAGGATTTTATCCAAACATTCCAGATGGAACAGGCGCCAATTTTAAATACAACCCGATTGGTATAAATAACTTAAATTTGAGAGACTTCGATGTGGCAAAACCCGATTTATTAAATTACAGATAACATGGAAAATAATATACGCGAAGAAGTGAAATCGCTCGTTCACGAAAGCAAGGCATACATAAATTTGCGTACGAGGTTGTTAAGTTTACAACTTCGTAAATCAGCTGCGGAATTAATATCCAGCATCGGCACCAGCGCCTTACTCATCGTTTTTGCATCCATGAGTTTTTTGTTCGCCAGTTTTGGCTTAGCCTATTATTTAGCAGATCGTTACCATAGTTTTAGTATCGGTTTTCTTTTAGTTGCCGTCATTTATTTTATGTTGTTGATGGTAGTACTATTGTTTCGAAATTCGCTAAAAAAGTACATTAGCAATACCATCATTAAAGAACTTTTTAAAGAGGAGGCGCAAGATGAAAATTAAGAACAAAAGCGATTTAGAAAAAGAAATTTATCGCCTTCAATTAGAAGTTCAGCAGAAAGAACAAGACATCCAAGTACGCTTCGATGCTCTTTCAGATCAATTAGAGCCGGGTGTTTTATTAAATACAGCCGTTAAATCGTTCTTCCATCAACAAACAAAAAATAAAACACTTGTTACCACCACCCTAACTATTTTAGCAGGTTTTATAGTGGAACGTGTTATCCTTCGCAAATCAAGTATTTTAGTAAAGTATGGAATCGCTCAATTAGCCATGGGCTTAGTTAGCCGATTAGCAGAACAAAATTGGTACCCAGAAGTCATCAATAAAATTAAAAATGCTTTACAACAAGCAATAGATGCCGAAATTAATAAAGAAGAAGACTCTGACAATGATCGATAGAAAGACTAATTACTATTTCTAACTCTCTTATAAAGTCGTATCGCAAACAATAATACAAGTGTTACAAGGAGTAATCCTGCCATGCCGTACAACAAGCCAAGCGTATCTTTCAGTACCACAATAAATACAATGCTCACTAAAAATAAAGTGGCTAACTCATTCCATAATCGTAATTGAAAAGAAGTCCAGGTAAATTTTCCATCTTGTATTTGATTAATGATGCGTTGACAGAGCAAATGATACAGAAACAATAATATAACAAAGCCAAATTTTAACATCAACCAAAACGATGTGTAATAATTCGTTATGTAGGCTAAATAAAGTCCTGTAACTATTGTAATTACAGCCGATGGCCAGGTAATTCCATACCATAACCTGCGTTGCATAATTCTGAATTGCTTTTGTAAGATGTCTCTTACTTCGTTTTCTTTTTCATTGGCTTCTACATCATAAATAAACAAACGCACAATGTAAAATAAACCTGCAAACCAGGTAACTACAAAAATGATATGAAGGGCTTTCCAATAAAGCATTTTTTAAATTGTTAATTGTTAATTGTCAATGAAGATCATTCATCATTAATTAAGTACGATGGTTCCGGTGCTCATGGTGTTACTTCTATTCAAATCTTTATCCAAAATATAATAATCAAACTTAACAGAATCGGCGAGCACTACGCTAATGTTTACTTTCACTTCTACTTCAGCTTTAGTAGCTGTTTTCGAACCAAATTCTTTAATCCTTGAATTAAAGTTTAAGGTATCGGTGGTGCCTGGAATTAAAATCTTAGTAAAGACTCCATCGATTTTTTCGAAATAATCTATTTTAACATTGGTATCAAATGGAGCTGAAGTATCTGAGGTGGATAAACCTACATTACCATCGCCATCGGTAAAGGTGAATTTCAATACCAAACTAGTATCCTTTCCTTGAGCATTTTGCAATAAATAATAAGAGCCCTCCAATATAATGGGGCGATTATCATACTCTTCGAGTTTATTGCAAGCAAAATAAACCGTACTAAGCAGTACAGCCATCAGGAGGAATTTAATTTTATTCAATTTTAGGTGATTTACCATATTGCATGTAAATTTACGAAAATTAATGAACGTAGAAGCATGACTGAAATTACTCAGGAAGACATCTTTTCCATCGATAGTCCCATACAATTCGAGGAAGTAGCCCTCCGTATTTTCAAGTACCAGGCCGAACACGTTCCGGTATATGCCGAATTTGTAAAACATCTGGGTATTATGCCCTCCCATGTTGAACGCCTGGAGGATGTACCTTTTTTACCTATCGAATTTTACAAATCGCATGTTGTTGCCGTTCCGATGGATCACGATCCCACTATTTTTAGTTCCAGTGGTACTACTGGTAGCATTACCAGCAAACATCTTGTAAAAGATATCAGCCTCTATGAACATAGTTTCAACAAGGCTTTTGAGCTTTTTTATGGTGATGTGAGCAATTATATCGTCATTGCCTTACTCCCATCCTATTTAGAACGAGGAGGTTCATCATTAATTTATATGTGCAACCAACTCATTAAAAATTCAGAAGACGAACGAAGTGGATTTTATTTAAACGAATTCGAAAAAATAAAATCCATCATACAAGAAAACGAAGGATTTAAAAAGGTAATGCTAATTGGAGTAACCTATGCCCTACTCGATTTTGCCGAACAATTTCCTTTTGCCATGGAGAACTGTATCATCATGGAAACAGGAGGTATGAAAGGCCGACGAAAAGAAATGTTGCGAGAAGAAGTACATGCTATTTTATGCCATGCTTTTCAAGTAAACTCTATTCATTCGGAGTACGGCATGACAGAGCTTTTATCACAAGCGTATTCAAACGGCAAAGGAATTTTTAAAACACCACCATGGATGAAAGTTCTAATTAGAGAAACGCAAGATCCTTTTGCTTATCAAAAATTTGAACGAAGCGGAGGTATCAATATCATCGACTTAGCGAATGTATATTCCTGTTCCTTTATTGCAAGTAAAGATTTAGGCAAACTGTACGCCGACGAGCGTTTCGAGGTCATTGGCCGATTCGACGATGCAGAAATTCGTGGATGTAATTTATTAGTACAATAAGATTATACTGCCAATAACAAGAAATAATTCTTTTTCCCCTTTTGTGGCACTATATATTTCCCAAGTATTAAGTCTTTATCTGTAATCATTAATTCCACATTGTTAATTTTCTCTTTGTTTAGAGAAACTCCACCGCCTACAATCATTTTTTTAGCTTCTCCTTTAGATGGGAATACACTTGATTTTTCGGCAAGTAAGTCAATTATATTAATGCCTTGAACTAAGTCTGTTTTCGAAATTTCAAATTGTGGCAATCCTTCAAAAACTTCCATAATTTCTTGCTCATTCAAGCTTTGTAAAAAACTTAAATCACCCGCACCAAACAGGAATTCCGAGGTTTTTATGGCCATCTCAAGCGCCTCTGCTCCATGTACTCGTGTGGTAATATCGTTGGCAATAGCTTTTTGCAAAATTCTTAAGTGTGGAGCTGCATCGTGTTCCAATTCTAATTTTTCAATATGATCTTTTTCAAGCAATGTGAAAATTCGAATATAATTTTTCGCATCAGCATCGGAGGTGTTCAACCAAAATTGGTAAAACTTATACGGACTTGTTTTCTTTGGATCTAACCATACCGCTCCACTCTCCGTTTTACCAAACTTCGTTCCATCTGCTTTTTTAATTAATTGGGTAGTCATAGCAAATGCTGTACCCGCATCTTTTCTGCGAATAAATTCGGTACCAGTTACAATGTTTCCCCATTGGTCGGAACCGCCCATTTGCACTAGGCATTGTTGATTTTTCCATAGGTAATAAAAATCGTAGCCCTGTACCAATTGGTATGAAAATTCAGTAAACGACATTCCTGCATCACCTTCTAAACGTTTCTTCACCGAGTCTTTTGCCATCATGTAATTTACAGTGATGTGCTTCCCTACGTCGCGAATAAAATCGAGAAACGAAAACGACTTAAACCAATCGTAATTATTTACCATCACCGCTGCATTTGCAGCATCAGAACTAAAATCTAAAAATCTACTTAATTGCTTTTTTATGCAATCGACATTGTGTTGAAGTGTTTCTTCGTTTAACAAATTACGTTCTTCCGATTTTCCTGAAGGATCGCCCACCATGCCTGTAGCACCACCTACTAGAGCATAGGGTTTGTGCCCCGCATGTTGAAAATGAATCAGCGTCATTACTTGCACCAAATGGCCCACATGTAAAGAATCGGCCGTAGGATCGAAGCCAATATACCCTGCAGTCATCTCTTTATTCAATTGATCTTCTGTTCCTGGCATGATATCGTGCAACATCCCTCTCCACTTCAATTCTTCAACAAAATTCTTGTTCATCGGTTAAATCGTTAATTTAGGCTTCAAATATAACATTTTTAAAAGTTGGGGGATGAATTACCTATCACATTATTTTTTTGATCAGCAAAACAGCGACCCCTATTATATCCTAGGCATTGCCCTCCCCGATTTAGTGAAAAGTCATCATCGCCGATGGAACATCCATCCTCACAAATACGCCAATGCATTAGCCTCCAATCCTGCTCATCAATCCATTTATAGAGGTTGGCAAAAACATATAATTATCGATCATTATTTCCACAAATCAAGCTTTTTTATTGAAAAGTCGCATTTCATCACCTTAAAAATGAGAGAAATCGCGTTCGAAAATAATCTTGTTAAACCATTTATGATCGGTCACGTAGGGCTCGAATTAATCCTAGACACCTTGTTATTAATTCATAAAAAAATAGACGCTATTAAATATTACGAACACTTAGAGAATTGCGATATTCGTCAGATAATCAGTTTTTTAGAAATAAACGAAATCCCGAATGCTTCTGATTTTGAAGCATTCTACCGACGCTTTTGTGAAATAAAATATTTATTGAGTTACCAAAGTAATGAAAGTATTGTTTATGCGTTAAACAGAATACAATACCGATTAAGCAAGGTATTTTTATCGGAAAGAGATACCGAATTAATGAATGCAAGCATTGCAGAAATAATGAGCCTCTTAGAAAAAGATTATCTTACTATATTTGAAGAAATACAGTCCCAAATTATCCATGAGAAAAATTAACATTCTTTGTCTTTTCATCTTGAGCATATGGAGCTCTAATGCAATGGCTCAAAGCAGAAAGTATAGCAACGAATTTCTTTCCTTGGGTGTTGGCTCTAGGGCTTTTGGGATGTCGAATTCTGTAGTGGCAAGCACTGGTGATGTTCATTCAGGTTATTGGAATCCAGCGGGATTAACTCAAATGACAGGTAATTTACAAGTAGGACTGATGCATGCCGAGTACTTCGGGAACATTGCAAAATATGACTACGGTGCTTTGGCCTATAAACTCGACGATCGTTCTAACATTGCATTTTCCATTGTACGTTTCGGTGTCGATGATATTCCGAACACCACAGAACTCATCGATGCAGGAGGTAACATTAATTACGACAGAATTAGCTCTTTCTCGGCTGTTGATTATGCTTTTATAACCAGTTATGCTCGTAAAATGCAAAACGAAAAATTAAGCATTGGAGGAAACGTAAAGGTAATTCAGCGCAGTGTAGGTGATTTTGCACAAGCCTGGGGATTTGGTTTAGACTTTGGGGTTCAATATCGATTGAAGCATGTAACCTTTGCAGCCATGGCACGCGACATCAGCACCACCTTTAATACATGGTCTTATAATTTAGATGATGCTACTAAAGAAGCATTTATTAGAACAGGCAACGAGATTCCAGAAAACTCCATCGAAATTACCACTCCAAAACTCATCTTGGGGGCTGCATATCAAACAAAAATGACTTCTAAATTCGGCTTACTAGCTGAAATAAATACCGCCATCAGTACCGACGGACAAAGAAACGTGCTAATATCTGCCGACCCATTTTCAATCGACCCGCACATGGGCTTGGAAATTGATTATCGTAAAATTGCCTACTTAAGAACGGGTATCGGTAATATTCAGAAACAGAAAGATTTTGATGGTACCGAAAGTACGAGCATACAACCTAATTTTGGTATTGGTGTAAAAATTAAAAATGTGAGTATTGATTATGCATTAACCAATATTGGTAATTTATCGGATGCATTGTATTCAAATATTTTCTCCTTGCGCATAGATATTTACGCTAAAAATTAAGTTTTTTCATGGCACCTTCTGAGCATAAATAGAAAAAAATATGCTACTTTAGTTTCATGAATATAGAAGCTGCAAAAGTACGTATAGCGGAGCTTTCCGAAGAATTACATAAACATAATCACCTCTATTATCAGCTTTCAGCACCCATTATTTCCGACAGGGAATTTGATTTGCTTTTGGAAGAATTAATTGCGTTGGAAACTCAGTTCCCCGAACTGCTCAGAAGCGATTCACCAAGTCAGCGAGTGGGCGGCAGCATCACCAAAAATTTTAAAACGGTTGAACATAAATATCCAATGCTATCCTTAGGGAATACGTATTCGGAACAAGACCTTTTAGACTTCGACCAACGCATTAAAAAAACCATTGGCGACGAATTTGAATACGTGTGTGAACTTAAGTTCGATGGATTGGCCATTGGTTTAACGTATGTTGATGGTACCTTAACGCAAGCCATTACACGAGGCGATGGTACCAAAGGCGATGATGTGACGGCCAATGTAAAAACCATCAATACCATTCCACTTAAATTACAAAAGGGTAATTACCCAAAAGAGTTTGAGATACGGGGGGAAGTATTTATGCATCGAACAACCTTTGAACAATTGAATAAAGAGCGAGAAGAGTTGGGCGAAGCTATGTTTGCAAATCCACGAAACTTTGCTTCGGGAACTTTGAAAATGCAGGACTCTCGAGAAGTGGCAAAACGAGGACTCGACTGTTATTTATATTTTTTACTTTCTGAAGAATTACAATTTGCTACACATTATGAAAGCTTGGAACAAGTCAAAGCTTGGGGCTTCCATGTATCGCCAACATACAAACGTTGTTCGAGCATAGAAGAAGTATTAGAGTACATAAAACATTGGGAGCAAGAACGAGATCAATTAAGTTTTGATATTGATGGAATTGTGATCAAAGTAAATTCATATGCACAGCAGAAAACATTAGGATTTACAGCCAAATCACCACGTTGGGCCATTGCTTATAAATATAAAGCAGCAGAAGTAGAAACCGAATTACTAAGTGTCGACTACCAAGTAGGAAGAACAGGAGCCATTACACCTGTAGCCAATTTAAAGCCGGTATTACTTGCAGGAACAACGGTTAAACGTGCTTCACTACACAATGCTGATCAGATTGAAAAATTAGATTTGCATGAATTAGATACTGTGAAGGTGGAAAAAGGTGGAGAAATTATTCCAAAAATTATTGAAGTAAACACCGCAAAACGAAAAGCGGATGCCAAAAAAATCGAATACATTTCTGCTTGTCCGGTATGCTCTACCCCACTCGTGCGTAAAGAAGGAGAAGCACAGCATTATTGTCCGAATGAAGATGCTTGCGCCCCACAAATTATTGGGAAGATGCAACACTTCACCTCACGCAAAGCCATGAATATTGATAGCTTGGGCGATGAAACAATTGAACAACTGTTCCAAGTGAAATTAATTTCTGGCATTGCCGATATCTATACCCTCAAAGAAAAAGAATTACAATTATTACAATTAGAACGATTCGGATCTAAATCTGTGTACAACTTATTACAAGGGATTGAAAAATCAAAAGAAAATCCGTTTGAAAAAGTATTGTTTGGCTTAGGCATTCGATATGTTGGGGAAACTGTTGCGAAAAAATTAGCCTTTGCATTTAAGAACATCGATCAGTTGATGCAAGCGACTTTAGAAGAGTTGGTAGGGGTTGATGAAATTGGAGAGCGCATAGCACAAAGCATTCTTGATTATTTCGCCAAGGATGAACATCAGCATTTAATTACATTTTTAAAAGAACAAGGATTAACATTTGAAATCGTAGAGAAAGAAGTGGTGATGGAAAGTAATGTTTTGGAAGGAAAAACATTTTTAATATCGGGAGTTTTCGAAACCTATTCTAGGGAAGAATTAAAGGAGAAGATTGAAGCCAACGGAGGTAAAATATTGAGCAGCATTTCCGCTAAATTGAATTATTTAGTGGCAGGGGCCAACATGGGGCCAAGCAAATTACAGAAAGCACAGAAATTAAATGTGCCTATTATATCGGCAGAAGAGCTAGAGCAAATGCTCTATGCTTAATATTTGCAATGTATTTCATAACTTGCGAACGATTTAGAGGAAGATGAAAAAATTAATTAAACGATTGGGGTATTTTTTTGCGGGTAGAAAGCTAAATAAAGAACTCTTAAACAGAAGAATTCACCGCGAAACGGTTGTATTTTCGGAAGCAAAAAATATTGGCATATTATTTAGCGCTTATACCGACGATGATATTGACACAGCATTACAATACATTAACGAATTAAAAAAAATAGGGAAAGAGGTTGAATACATAGGATACATTGCTATAAAAGATTATAAGAAAAAGCGTAAATCACAAGTGATAGAAGCTAATTATATTTTTGAGAGCGATTTTGATTTTTTTCACCGACCTAAGCGAAATCTAATTGAGAAATTTTATAAAACCGATTTCGATGTTTTAATTAGCTTAAATTATACGAATGCTTTTAGTATTAATTACATATCTTCCCTATCGAGAGCGAAAATGCGTGTTGGGAAATTTAATGTAAACAACGTAAATGCCTACGACTTTATGATCGACGATAAAGGCGAAAGCATGACTTCATTCATAGAGCAGTTGAACCATTACCTCCAAATATTAAAAAAATGAGCACAAAATTAATTGGAACAGGCGTTGCATTGGTAACCCCCTTTCATTCGGATGGAAACATTGATTTTAAAAGTTATAAGAAACTGATCAATAACCTTATTGCAAACAAGGTTGATTATGTAGTACCGATGGGCACTACAGGCGAATCGGTAACTTTAACAAAAGACGAGAAGCAAGCTATTTTTGATATTACGGTAGAAACAGTTGATGGTCGAGTGCCAATTGTGGCGGGCATTGGAGGAAACCATACACGCGAAGTATGTGATTATTTAAACCACTTCGATAAAAAAGGATTCACAGCTATTTTATCGGTAGCTCCTTACTATAATAAACCGAACCAAGAAGGTTTGTATCAACATTATCGTATGGTAGCGGAACATTCTCCCCTACCAGTTATTTTGTACAATGTCCCAGGTCGTACAGGTTCGAACATGAGTGCCGAAACAACCTTACGATTAGCCAACGATTACAAAAACATTATTGCTATTAAAGAAGCTTCAGGAAACATCGATCAAATGATGTTCATCTTAAAGCACAAGCCCAAAAACTTCATGCTTATTTCTGGCGATGATGGTATTACCTTGCCCCTAGTTGCATTAGGTGCTAGCGGAGTGATTTCGGTAGTTGCCAATGCTTGGCCAAAAGAATATGCACAAATGACACGTTACGCCTTAGCAGGCGAGTTCGATAAAGCGCGTAGGTTACATTATAAACTTACTGATATTATTAATTTATTATTTGCTGATGGTAGTCCAGGGGCTATTAAGGCGGTATTAAAAATGAAAGGCATTTGTGGCGACACCTTGCGTTTACCATTAATGCCACCAAACGAGCAAGTGATCAAAAAATTGAAAGCAGCAGTCGATTCTTTTTAATTGTCAATTGTCAATTGTTAATTGTCAATTGTCAATTTAGGTCACGAATGTAGCGTAGTGTATTGAGGGGTGAATTACGAATTACAAATTCATGAAGTGCATATAGATTTAAGACAAAGTCCGACATCCTTTGTCCTGTATCCTATGTCCTGTATCCAACATCTAATTAACAATTAACAATTTATAACCGTTTTGGACAAATACAAAGAAACATTCGAAACTTGGAACAAAATTGCCAACATTTACCAAGAAAAGTTTATGGATATGGACTTGTACAACGATACGTACGACTATATTTGTAAAAACATCGAAAAACCCAAGGCAAAAATATTAGAAATAGGTTGCGGCCCGGGAAACATCACCAAGTATATTTTATCGCAACGTTCGGACTTTGATGTTTTCGGAATTGATATTGCCGAAAACATGGTGGAGCTTGCAAAACAAAACAACCCTACAGCTCAATTTGCTGTAATGGATTGTAGAGAGATTAACAAGCTCAACACAAAATTTGATGGTATCGTTGGAGGATTCTGTTTGCCTTATTTGTCGGTCATAGAAAGCAAAGAACTTATTACGAATGCGTACGACTTATTAAATGATGGGGGTTTATTTTATTTAAGTTTCGTAGAAGGCGATCCCGAAAAATCAGAATTTAAGGCTGGTAGTGGCGGACGTGTTTTTTTTAATTATCACGATTTAGATAAATTAACATCAGAGCTTTTAGCATTTAATTTCGAAGAATTAAAAACATTCAAAGTCAAGTATAAAATTTCTGAAACAGGATTCGACATTCATACAATTCTCATCGCAAAGAAAAAAAATGTATGATTCTGCATTCGAATCGACTCGAAAAATACGTGGTTCTGCACATATAAATTCTGTTTTCCTACAAAGAAATTAGTGTTATTAAAACTTAGGTTAACACATATAAAATAAACAATAAGAATACTATATTCATTTTATTGTTTTCAGTTTAGAAATAATAGAGAACAAGAATAAAAACATACCATTTACAGATAAAAATATTGCTAATATTGCTTTTGTGATGCAAGATATTTGAGATATAAAAAAGCTGAATAATACAATATGAAAATTATTTATGCAACTGTAAGTGAGAATAAAATAAAACCCCAATAATATGTCAAACAAAATTTTAACACTAATAATTGTAATACTAACGAGCTATAGTGCTTTAGGACAAATAAAGGAATGTAAGGTTCAATTAGTTAAACGTGATTATTTGAAAAAAAATTTCATCTCTAACATTCCATTATCAAAAGAAGACTCCAATTTTGTTACCTTACTTCAAAATGACCCAAATTATGTAAGTATAAAAGGAGATATCGAATACGATCATGGAGCAGTTAAATCTCATTATTTAATCATTCAGTTTGTTGACCTTAACGAACAATTAATTCGAAATGAAAATGTAGGGATTCAAACAATATCATTAAAAGAAATGAGTGGTAATAGACCAGCAGATATAGTACCTAACACCTTCGGTAGTGACAGAACTTACATTCTTATTGAGCTTAAAAGATTAGGCGATAATCCACAGAATGGAGAAGTTATTGAAGTTGAAATAAAAACAAACGGTGGACAGCTATTTAAGAGGTATTTTAAATATATTAATGGTTGGCAGGCTTACAACTTTGCAAACAACAAATTTGGCTTATGGTTTCCAATAAATATGTATTCAACATCATTTGATAGAAGTGCAAATGGTGTTCTATTTACTGCAATGCCTATTGGTCTTGCAATTGGAGGCAAATACAATATTGGTCAAAACTTTTACCTTGGTATTTCTGGAACTTTAAATTATACCATGGCCAATGCTACTGATTCAACAAACAATAATTCCTATTATTTTCAAGACTTCTCTTTTGGTCCTTTGATAGATATGGGTGGTTTTGCATATGTAGGATATACAGTCCCAGTTAACTTAACCAGTGAACAAACAAAGTTAAAACCACAATTTGTTATTGGGGTTGGATTAAAAATCACAGAGCTTTTAAAAGGGAAATAATATCGTTTGGCTTCACAAGCAAGCCCCAAATGAAATAGCTTAGTGGTATATTGATGTTAAAAAATAATTTTCTAGTGTATATACGGCTATTAAAGGGATGGTGTTGTTGAATTTTTAAACAGGACTTGTGTATTCATACTAAAAAGCTTTGGAAATGTATAAAAAACAAAAACCCTTAAGCAAGAGCTTAAGGGTTTTTGAATATCTTTTCGTAGATAGACTATTTTTCACTGTTTTTCATTTCTTGAACTTCTAAGCGAATAGCCTGAGCTAAGTTTTTTAAATCTTGCATACCTTTTCTTACGCGAGTACCAGCAGCACTGTTACCTTTGTTGTAGAACTTGTCGGCATCCGCTTCTAAATCAGCAAGCATTTTTTTGAATTCGTTGAATTTTTTCATTTTTGAAAACTCCTTTTACGTTTTGGTTTTACAATATTTGTTTGTTTTACTAATATAAAATGAATTTTTGAGCTTATCAATACCTAAATGAATAATTTTACGCATTCACTTCAGCTGCCGATTTGCTCTCGTAAAAACCCGCTTTAAGCTTCTCTGCCACTTCAGAATAAGCATTTAAGGTTTCCTCCACATCAGCCAAAGTATGGATTGCCGAAGGTATTAACCTCAACATTATCACGCCTTTAGGTACAACTGGGTAGGTTACTATCGAACAAAATATGCTATAATTCTCTCTTAAATCCATTACTATGTTGGTTGCTTCATTTAAGCTACCCGACAAGAAAACAGGTGTTACTGGAGAGGTGGTTACCCCAATATTGAAGCCACGTTCTCTCAATCCCGACTGCAAAGCACGAACAATTTTCCATAAGTTATCTTTTAATTCAGGATGATTTCGCAATAGTTCCAAGCGCTTTAATAATCCAACTACCATCGGCATTGGTATTGATTTAGCAAAGGTTTGCGAACGCATGTTATACCTTAAATAATTGATCACATCTTCCGTACCAGCTACAAAACCACCGATTCCGGCCATTGCTTTAGCAAAGGTTCCGAAGTATACATCTATACCTTCTTGTACACCCTGCTCTTCATCAGTTCCTGCCCCTGTAGGACCCATGGTTCCAAAACCATGTGCATCATCAACTAATAAACGGAAGTCGAATTTTTTCTTTAATTCTACTACTCCCCTTAAATTTCCTTGAGCACCCGACATACCAAATACACCTTCAGTGATGACCAAGATACCACCCTCTGTACCTTCAATAAGTTTAGTTGCGCGCTCTAATTGCTTTTCTAAACTTGCCATGTCGTTGTGTGTATACACATATCGTTTACCTTGATGTAAACGAACACCATCAATGATGCATGCATGCGATTCTGCGTCGTACACAATAACATCATGGCGGTTAACCAAGGTATCGATAATGGATACCATTCCTTGGTAGCCAAAATTCAATAAAAATGCATCTTCTCGTTTTACAAACTCCGCTAAATTCTTTTCTAGTTGTTCGTGATAGTTTGAATTACCCGACATCATTCTAGCTCCCATAGGTAGAGCTAAGCCATAATTTGCAGCTGCCTCTGCATCAGTTTTACGAACCTCTGGATGATTGGCTAAGCCCAGGTAATTATTCAAACTCCATACTAAATGTTCCTTGCCGCGAAATACCATGCGATTACTAATTTCACCTTCCAATTTTGGAAAAG
>JACCDK011128141.1_pt1 | contig 14313 bp, 11 predicted proteins | sample 7445871 | NCBI WGS metagenome assembly JACCDK01 (sample SAMN15323436, study PRJNA562643) | freshwater metagenome | isolation source: river surface water | place: USA:Blue River Watershed | collected 2017-08-15 | reverse complement strand
CTGATTTGTTGGGCGGCAAAGGTGCCAATCTTTCTGAGATGGTAAATATGGGTTTGCCTGTTCCTCCAGGTTTCACAATCACAACAGAGGCATGTCGAGAATATTTGCGCACAGGTAAATTACCTGACTCGCTTCTTGATGAGCTCGAAAAGGCAATTACCGTACTTGAAAAAGAGCTTGGTAGAGAATTTGGTAACCCCAAGAATCCGCTTCTAGTTTCTGTTCGTTCGGGAGCTAAGTTCTCCATGCCCGGCATGATGGAAACCGTCCTCAATGTTGGGATTAATGCAGATGTTGCTAAAGGTTTGGCAGAAATTTCTGGAAACGAGAGGTTCGCCTGGGATTCATACCGCCGCTTCATTGAAATGTTTGGAAAAATCGTGCATGAGATTGAGGTCGAAGAATTCCGAAAGGCTGAGATCCGAATTCTTGACGCCCACAATGTAGATTCTGTCCAAGAGCTGGATGCTCAGAGCCTGAGAAGTCTGGGCGAGGGTTATATAAAAATTATTGAAATCCACACTGGTAAACCTTTTGAAGTGAATCCTAGGGATCATTTGATTGCTTCGATTGAGGCAGTATTCAAGTCTTGGAACTCTGAACGCGCCAATCTCTATCGCCGCAGAGAGCGTATAGCCTCTGATTTAGGTACCGCTGTCAATATTCAGTCAATGGTCTTCGGAAACCTCACCGATAACTCTGGCACAGGGGTTGCATTCACGCGCAATCCTGCCACTGGAGAGATAGGAAGTTACGGTGACTATCTTGAGAAAGCCCAAGGCGAAGATGTAGTGGCTGGAATAAGAAATACCATGAGTCTGGTCGACTTGAAACAATTAATGCCATCTGTTCATGCTGAGCTTGAACGTGTTATGCAGCTGTTGGAAGATCATTATCGCGATTTATGTGACATTGAATTTACCGTCGAATCAGGCAAGCTATGGATCCTTCAGACTCGCGTGGGTAAGCGAACTGCTGAAGCCGCATTTCGAATCGCGACACAACTTATTGAAGAGAAAAAGATTTCAATCGATGAAGCCTTGCAGCGCGTAACTGGAGATCAATTAGCGCAACTAATGTTCCCGCAATTTGATCTGAGCGCAAAGGCAACTGAAATCGCTCGGGGTATTCCTGCATCTCCAGGAGCTGCGGTGGGCCAAGTAGTCTTTGACTCTAGACGTGCACAGGATTTGGCGCGCGCTGGGAAAAAGGTAATTCTGGTTCGTCGTGAGACCAGCCCCGATGATTTGGTTGGAATGGTTGCGGCTGAAGGAATCTTGACAAGTCGTGGTGGAAAGACATCGCACGCAGCGGTTGTCGCACGCGGCATGGGTAAGACCGCAGTGTGCGGCACTGAGGCTATTTCAGTTGACGAGCGCGGAGGATTACTCACGGCAGGCTCTGTCACCGTATACGAAGGAGAAGTTATCTCGATTGATGGCAGTACCGGGGCGGTCTACCTTGGAGATGTTCCAGTCATAGCATCACCGGTTACCGCATTCCTCGAAGGTCGACTCTCTGAAAATAGCGAACAAGCATCACCTGTGGTCAAATCTGTTGCCCAGTTACTCAATTATGCAGACCAAGTCCGCACTTTAAATGTACGTGCAAATGCTGACACCCCAGAAGATGCAGTTCGCGCGCGTATTTTAGGGGCCGAAGGCGTGGGATTGTGTCGCACCGAGCATATGTTCCTGGGCGAAAGACGCGTTTATGTCGAGCGGCTAGTGCTGGCTGAGAATGAAGATGTCCAACGAGGAATTATCGCTGAGATGGAACCACTGCAGCGCAAAGATTTTGTAGGAATCATGATGGCTATGTCAGGGCTTCCAGTGACGATCCGCTTGCTTGACCCACCTCTCCATGAGTTTCTACCGAATTTAGCTGACTTGTCAGCCCACTTTGCTCGCGCCGAAGCCTTGGGAGAAGAAATTGGTGCCCGAGAAAGTGCAATCTTCACAGCAGTGAAGCGACTTCATGAGTCGAACCCAATGCTTGGACTGCGAGGTGTTCGACTAGGAATTCTCATACCAGACCTATTTAAGATGCAGGTTAGAGCACTGGTAAATGCTTGTATTGAAGTACGTAAACTAGGTCATAACCCAGTTCCTGAAATCATGATTCCGCTCATTGCAACCCAGCGCGAGTTGCTTCATCTTCGACATGCTCTCGAAGAAGAGATAGCCTCCGCGCTAGCTAGTACTGGACAGACTTTAAAAATTCCTATTGGAACCATGATTGAAACACCACGTGCGGCAATCACCTCGACAAGAATTGCAGACTATGCAGATTTCTTCTCATTTGGAACTAATGATTTAACTCAGCTCACCTGGGCATTTAGTCGCGATGATGTTGAGTCGACATTTTTGCCTCGTTACCTAGATCTAGAGCTACTGCCATTTAATCCATTTGAGTCACTCGATCAGGATGGAGTCGGCTTGCTGATAAAAATCTCTCGCGACCAAGCTCGTGCAATTCGTCCTAACTTCAAACTTGGAGTGTGCGGTGAGCATGGTGGAGATCCACGTAGCATCCACTTCTTCCATGCACAAGGATTGAACTACGTTTCATGTTCCCCGTTTAGAGTACCTATCGCAAGACTTGAAGCAGGAAGAGCACCCGGGCTACAACAGAATGCAACTATTTGAATTTGTGTGTAAGTAATCCTTCTCAATTACTAAGGTCGCTCTTGCTGTTATCAGTAAGTTGCCCTACCTCCTGATGCATCAAAGGTAAAGCCAGTCGTAAATGAACAAGCACTCGATGCCATAAAAGCCAATAGCTCTGCGACCTCCTCTGGCTCTCCAACTCTGCCCATAGGAATACGACCAATCATGTACTTGAGCGTCTCCTCATTTGTGTCTGCATTCATAGGAGTTCTAATTACCGCAGGGGCAAGCGAGTTGATAGTAATTCCATCTGCAGCAATCTCTTTACTAGCGCCCTTAACGAATCCAATCAGCCCAGCCTTAGATGTGTTGTAGGCATGCATTCCAGGATTTCCTTCTTTGCCTGCGATGGAGGCTACATGAGCTATGCGACCATACTTTTGTGCTTTCATAAAAGGCACAACTGCTTGCGTCAACCAAATAGCTCCAAATAGATTGATTGACAGAGTTTTTTCAAAAGCTGACCAATCAACATCTTCCAGCTTTGTATTTGTTGGGCCAACTATCCCTGCTGTATTAATGAGAGCATCGATTTGTGAATGATCAGAGATTAACGAGACTATTAGATTACTAACGCTGGATTTGTCCCCCAAATTGACATCTTTTACTTGATTATCATTAAGTGACAATTCTTCCTTTAGAGATGCCAGTCCTGTCTTATCTAAATCAGAAATCACCACGGTACCGCCTCGAGATGAGATTAAACGGGCAACTGCTCGACCTATCCCACTAGCTGCACCAACAACTAGCACCACCTGTCCATCAAAATTGCCTAGATTACGAGCCATTACTTCCTCCTTCTTTTGAAAGCGCCATTTTTCGGATTCCCTTACCTGGAACAAAACTAGTTCTAGCCCCCTTTTCTAGAGTTGGGGTGCCACTTATCCAGACAAATTCAAATCCGCTAGCTGGAACTCTTGGGCGCTCGAAGGTGGACTTATCGGCAACTGATTGCGGATCAAATAAGACCAAATCAGCTACATATCCCTCTTTGACTAATCCACGATCCTGTAGTCCTAAACGCTGAGCCGGACGCCCAGTCATTCTATTCACAGCACCTTCAAGGGAGAACATTTTCTCGTCACGTGAGTAATGTCCAAGAAATCGCGCAAAGGTTCCATACGCTCTGGGGTGAGGTCTATCGCCATGGAGAATTCCATCACTTCCGACCATATGCCTTCGATCTTTCATGATGGTTCGAACATTCTCCTCATTTCCTCCAAAGACAACAATGGATGCCTTGAAATCTTCGGAGAGGATTAGATCAATATAGAACTGTGAAGGAGATTTGTTTACTGAGCCAGCAGATTGAGCAATAGTGGTGCCGACAAATTTCTTGTTTTCAGCTCTTTCAACTCCTGCAATAACAATATTCTCCCAGTTGACGACTCCTCCTTGGTTTCCATCGCTGCCAATATGGTCAAGAGCCTCCCTCACCTTTCTTTGAACTTCAAACTCTTTCAAGCGAATTCGAAGCTGCTGTATTCCGCCAATTTGTACCCAAGATGGCAAAAGCATGTGCAGGTATGATGAACCTGCTAAATACGGATAGGTATCAAGAGAGATATCTACTCCTTGAGCGGAAGCCACATCCAAAACATCTAACAATTCTCTTGCTCTACCATGGTAAATCGGAGCACTTAAATGGCAATGCGTGAGATGTAAAGGCGTCTTAGCAGAAGCACATATCTCTACGCACTCGGCAATAGATTCAAGAATCTTTGCTCCGTAGCTTCTGTGATGTGGGGCGAAATAACCACCATATTCGCTGACGGTCTTGCATAATTCAATTAATTCTCTTGTATCCGCATACATGGCTGGCGTGTAAGTAAGACCTGCCGACATTCCGAAGGCACCCTCTTGCATACCTACTCGAATAATCCCTTGCATCTGTACAATCTCTTCATTAGTTGCAGTACCTTCATGTAAACCCCGAACAAGCATCCGAACTGTTCCATGAGGAATCAAATAGGCGATATTGACTGCACAGCCTTTATCAATTTCATTCAAATATTGCTGGACGGAGTTAAAATTCCAATCGTAGTCATTTAAAGTGCCATTCCATCCATAAAGTTGCGCTCTAAGTTCATCTTGCACTCTTTCATTTGAAGGAACATAGCTCAGTCCATCTTGGCCGACCACTTCTAAAGTAACGCCCTGCGTGACCTTAGACAGATGAGCCTTGTCGGCTAAGACTCCTAGATCGGAGTGTGAATGCATATCAATGAATCCCGGAGAAAGAACTAAATTATCTCCATCTATAACCTTGCCGCTTGTATTTCTAATTAGGCTCCTGCTTACTTTTTCAATACGCCCACGTTCAACAACCACGTCACCCAGAAAGCCATCCTGCCCCGATCCATCAACTATCTTTACCCCTTTGACGGTGAAGGAATCTTGGTTCATAGGAGTTATAGCGCGACTATGCAATCGATTTCAATCAAAATTCCAGGCAACGTTGCTCCAGTTGTAGTTCTTGCTGGATATGGGGTCGAAAGAAACTCGCTGCACACTGAATCGTAGGCTTTGAAATCACTTTCGAGATTCTGTAAATATGCAGTTAGCTTGACCACGCGTGAAAAATCGACCTTCTTCGAATCAAGTATCAACTCTAAATTTCTAAATACTTGTCGAGTTTGGCCGACTATCTCATCTCCACTAATTTTGCCGGTCTCTGGGCTCATTGGCCCAAGACCACACGTGAACAAGAACCCATTAGCTATGACGCCATGAGAATATGCTCCTACCGGCTTTGACAACTCATCGAGTATGAAATGTTCCAGTTTTGATCTGATTTCTAGGACCATGTGAGCCACCCTTTAACATTCATTTTTATTCTATAAAGTGATGAGGTCGCGCATATATAGAGATAATCCAGGTTTGCCCCACTGAAAGTACAGTTGCCAGGTATCTCAGGCGTTGGAATGAAACCTCTTAAATCTCCTTCTGAGGAGACTATGTGAACTCCAGCTGATGTGCCGGAGCCTCCGGTGACATAGATATTTTCTTCCTCATCCAAAACCATTCCATCCATGCCGTAACCAGCACCGAAATCCAGTAGGACTTTATCCTTAACCCAAGACCCAGTTGAGGTAGCTTTGTACTTTACGAGTTGGCGAGCTCCGCCTGGTTCAGGGTTGTGATCGACTATGAAAAGAGACTTGTTATCTCTAGATATTAAGATCCCGTTTGGGGTTTCTAAATCTTCAATAACTCTGCTCAAAGTCCCATCAAGGTCAATTCTATAAACTGCCATCTTGTCTTGTTCAAGATCGGAAGTGTCTCCATATCGAGGATCTGTGAAATAGATTCTTCCCTCTGAGTCAAAACATAGATCATTCGGTCCATTTAACTTTTTTCCATCGAAACTATCTGCAAGAGTCGTTATGGATCCATTCTTTTCGTATCTACGGACCGCATGTGCCCCTCCCTTAGGATTAGATGGGTACTTCTTACCATCGCAACAGACAACCAGCCTGCCTTGAGCATCAAAATTCATGCCGTTTGCATGTCCTGAATCATTGCTCCATACCGAGGTTTCAAGTGTGCTTTCATTGAAGCTATAAATAATATTCTCAGAGCAATCAGAAAAGAGTACATTGCCTTGACGGTCAGATGCAGGCCCCTCAGAAAAAATGGCGCCCGTGAATACCTTTTCTACCTCACTGCCATGCGCGAATAATTCCTTCATATAACTTCCCTTTCACCCACTACTAGGCAGATAGCCTGAGCATTGATAGAGCGTCTTGATTTACTATCTGATCAATCGTTTCTTTACGAACATATGGAAGATTCCCTGAGCGCAAATTTGCAATTTCATATAAGCCTCCAATAGCAACTTTTGGCGTCCACAGAGGAAAATCAGAGCCAAAAAGAATTTTGTTAGTGACCGACCACTCCTGAGCACGAACTAGAGCGTGGTATCCATCAAATGGCCTAGCCCAACTTGCGGAAATATCGGCAAATACACGCCTATTCTTCCGAATGACTGCCATAGTTTCTCGCTGCCAAGGATGACCAAGATGAGCCATTATCTGCGTCAATCCGGGAAAACGTCGTGCGACATCGTCAATTATGAGTGGGTGACTTATCGAGAGATCTCCATGAGGACTTGGAGTGGCACCGACATGCCAGAGAATCACTAACTCATTCTTCTGCGCCTCGATAAAAAATGAATCGTATTTGGTGTCACGAGGATCAAAATGGGCTAATACTGGATAAAGCTTTATACCTTTAAGTCCAAGTCTGATTCCATCTTTCATTTGTTCTAAAGCATCAGCATCCGAAGGATCTAGCGCCATAAATCCGATAGTTTTAGTCTTAGTCTCTTTGCAAAATTTCGCAATCTTCTCGTTTGGTGTAGCAACGTTCGCAAAAGTTGCCCGGATTCCGAAAACGATTGCTACATCAACATCCTGCATAGCGAGGTCGTATTTCTCTGGAGTCACTTCTGGAAATGGCGAACCGTAGACTGGTTCCCAGTTATCGCTCCACTCATTTCCCCAGCACTCGCAGGTCATGAAGTGCGTATGTACATCAATGACCATTTGCTAAAGCGCCCAATACCTGTTCATTACATCATCCTAGAACTACGGGTCACGATTTAACATACTTCTTGGTAGTTATATTCTGGTTTCACATACGTGAACAGATTGTCAGAACTGACGCCTAATCAGTATCAGAAATCTAGTAGAATTCTCAAATCACTACGACTTAGGTTGTTCCTAATTGAGAGAGTATCAATGTCGAATTTCATAGAAATCAAGGGTGTAGTACCGGTCCTCAGTACGCCATTAGATGAGAACCGCAAACTCGATAAGGCAACTCTGAGAAGTGAGATTGGGTGGGTAGGCCAGCAAGGAGTTCAGACTGTGGCTACGGGCATGGTCTCTGAAATTCTTAGAATGAATCTGGATGAACGTCGGGAACTGACTGAATCGGTATCTCTCTTTGCCCAAGAGTTCAACATGAATTCCATCGTGAGCTGTGGTCAAGAGACTGCGGAGGCGACTATCTCTCTTGTCATCCATGCTCAAGATTCTGGCGCGACAGCGGTAATGGTTAATCCCCCGATCGCGTCTAAGCTCACTGATGACGAAATCTATAATTATTTTGCGCAAGTATTCGAGAAGACTTCGATTCCCATTGTTGTTCAGGATGCTAGCGGCTACGTAGGCTACTCAATTAACGTTAGCGTGCTTTCTAGGCTGTATGACTCATATAGTAATCGAATCTACTTCAAACCCGAAGCGGTACCAATAGGCCAAAGACTTTCAGAACTTCGCGATGCAACTGGTGGAAGAGCGCGCATCTTTGAGGGCACAGGAGGCGCACACCTGGTTGATAGCTTCACAAGAGGAGTTATCGGCACGATGCCAGGTGCCGACCTCAGTTGGGCCATGGTAAAACTCTGGAATTCTCTCGTTGCTGGAGATTGGAAGCGAGTTAATTTGATTAATGGAGCTATAGCTAACATGGTTAACCTGATGCCAGTCCTTGATGCCTACATAGCTATTGAAAAACACTTACTTCATAAGCAAGGCGTTTTCATCAATACCAATAAAATTGAGCCCGTAAGTTTCACTTTTGATCTTGAGACCAAGACTGAGGCCGAGCGAATCTTTGCTTATCTTGAAGAGATAGCTAGATAGCTCTAATTACTTACTTAGTGTCATAGCCCTAGCAATATTTGTGACAGTAATGGCTTCAATCTCCTGCGCTGTGAATCCGGCGCTCTTCATCGCTGGAACAAATGACTCAAGAAGCCAAGGAAAACCTCTACCGCCGTAAGAGCGCAGGGCGGAACGTGAACCAATATCTGTTCCCAAAACGATTCGATCTAGATGGCCATGGTCAATAAGAGTTCGAGCGCTATTTAATCTAACGTCATCTTGCGGATAACCATCGCCTTGATACCCAATATTGTCGATGCTGCAATAAACTCCACGATCTGCAATACGCAGCAGACTCGAGGTATCTTCGCGATCGCCTAGATGGCTAATTATGATTCGGTCTGGGCTAACGCCTGCAATCTCCAGAAGGTCAATCTGTTCGAGAGCCAACTCGCCAAAATGCGTTGTGTGGGTCAAAATTGTGACACCGGTCTCTAGGCTTGCCTTTGCGGCAGCGAGAAAGACGCGCTCCTCTGCAGGTGAAATGAAACCCCGCTCGGTGCCAATTTCACCAATAAATCCTGGCTTCACATCAGTTCCAGCAAAACCTTCACGGATTTCGTTAATCATTCTCTGCGCAAGTTGATTCGAGGTTTGGCGAAAAACTGCATCTTCATAAACAATCTCACGGTACCAACCGCAGCCGAGAACTATATTAACTCCAGTATTTTTTGAGATACGTCGTAATGACTCTGGATTAGTCCCTATCCCACTCGAGCTAGCATCGATAAGTGAGCCGCCACCTGCATCTTTAAATAACTGGACTTCATACTGAGCAACCTGCTCATCATCAAAAATTACGTCGTAGCTTTTGATCATTTTAAAGTAATCCCATAAGACGTGTTCATGGCTGTGTGTAAAGCCCATAGCGGATGGATCAATGAGACCGTTTACCGTTTGAATCTTTCCTTTTGTGCTTGTCATATTTGTTTACCCTGCCCCTGTCTCGCAATCTCATTAATTCTTCTACCGATTTGAGAACCCTCACCTTTTTGAAGCGCCATAGGATTTAGCGTCAGGAATCCTTTATCAGACATCTCCTGGCCAAGAATTATCCTCGGAGCACCAGAAGCAAGATGGTTGTAAAACTGATCAGCGGAGAGATGTTTTGGTGAAGCTATATGCAAATTTGACACGTTTAAGGGCGAGTAAAATCTCATCTCTGATTGCACCATGCCCCCTTGATCTAATTCCTTTTTACACTCAACAACTTCTGCATCACCAACCTGATAAGAAGGTTCAAGTAGATAATCTTGGATTGCGGCGATCAAACCAAATATTTGCTCTCTGCCAACTTTCATAGCTCTGCCAATTCCATTTGAAGGAAGGTCCGCGAATTGACCATCGCCAATTTCATAACTCCATGTTGCGCTTCGCTCATCTAAATCTAAATGGTGCAGGAGCGCAATCTTGATATTTGCCGGGCTAGCTACTAATAAGCCACTGGTATGAGGGCCTCTAAAACTCTTACCGCCACTGATGGCCACGAAATCTGCGCCTTGCTTGAGATAATCCTGCAAACGACTGGCTGGAGGAACGAATAGGGCGCCATCGACAATTACTGGAATTCCATTTTCATGGGCAATTTTCGAACAGGTCGCCAAATCTAGAGCGCTGTTTCCTTCGCTTTCTCGCCAGAGCAAGGCACAGACATTTGAATTGAGGGCAGCATGAAGTTGATCAATCGTTGAGCCATTCTCGCCACCGAAAGCTCTAATCTGCGCACCAGCTGCAGTTAAGGCGTGATCATAAGGATCTTGATGCACTCGTTGAACTAAAATTTCCACTTTTTTGCTCTTCGGGAAAGGCAGGTCAATTAGCATCTGACGGTCAAAACCTGCAATCGCAGCTGCAGCACTTAGCGTCAACGATGCAGAGGCCCCAGCTGTCACAAGACTTGCAGGTGCACCTATCATCTTTGCAATTAGAGCGCCCGCATGCAGATGAAGCTCATCCATTCGATAACTACTCTGATTGGCCTCTTTCATGGCGCTCCATACATTTTCACTTAATGACAGACCACCAAGTCGGGTAGCTGGCCCGACCCCATTAATAATTGGCTCAATTCCCAGTAGAGGAAAAATAGTCATATTACGGCGCTACCTTGCTACGAGAACCCGTTCGCCAGCTCTCATAGATTCCGTCAGTTGCATTGACAACTAACTGACCAATAGAGCTATCGCACCCATCAGGAATTTCATTTCCTCGCGCACGTTCCAAGAGCAAAGCGGTTGGCATATATGACTTATATGTAACCCCTTCTTCATCAAAATCTTGCACCCACGAATCCCCAATAGCGCCATGGAAGGTAATCTGACGATTGGTTGGATCTACACGTAAATCACCTTTATCTCCAAACGCTTCAAATCTCCATGTCACATGTGGTGCACTGCCAAAGGTGCTGACACAGTACATATTTACGGCGGCTCCATTTTTCATCTGTCCAGAGACAGATTCGTGATAATCGAGAGCCCCTCCTGCTGGGAAGCTAGAACTAGCTACCCAATCAAATGAATCTCCAAGAATATGAATGAGTAGACCGAGAGAATGACTCATTGTCGTACCAATAGCGCCACCACCGGCAATTTTTGGGTCGAGATATGTCTGCTTTTCGCTCAAAAAACCTGTCGAAGTTGAATGGTCTGAAGATTGTCCTTGCAGAATCTCACGGATACCACATGTGATTCCTAGGTTAGCAAATTCAACTTTTCCGATGAGGCCCTCTCTGATCAAATCGCGAACCCGGGAGAAAATATCGGTATAAGGCCAGCCATATCCAATGAGAAGAGCTCGATCACTCTTCTTCGAGGCAAGTATCATCCTAGAAGCCGAATCTCCATTAAGTGCGAATGGCTTCTCGCACAGAACATGAGCACCTGCATTCAAAGCCGCAATTACCATCGCTTCATGCGCAATTGGTGGGCTACTTACAATCACCGCATCCAATTTATACTCCAGAGCCTTCTCCCAGGAATCAAGAGCACTTTCGAAGCCAAACATTTCTTTGATCTTATTTGCCATCTCGATACTCTGATTAGTGACTACTACCAGTTCTACATCTGGGTGCTTCTTTAACTCAGGTATATGAACTGCGACCGACCATGCTCCTGCGCTCAGAACACCAACTCGAATCTTGGGGCTCATCACTTTCCAGTTCCGGATGCCAGCGCCGTGACAATATACTTTTGGAAGATCATAACTAAGAGTACTGGTGGAATTATCGCGATGATTGTTGCAGCTGACAGTAAAGTCCAGTTGAAAGTCTGCATAGATAGAAAGCCTGCCAATAAAGCAGGAACCGTATAGGAATCAGTAAGCACCAGGGCGAAGAAGAACTCGCTCCATGACTCGAGGAAAACAAGTACTCCAGTTGCAATTAAGCCAGGAACGGCCACTGGCAAAATCACTAGCTTTAGGGTCTGTAGTCTGCCAGCACCATCCAGTGCAGCGGCCTCTTCTAAATCTATCGATATCTGATCAAAATAGTTCTTTAATATGATTATTGCCAATGGCAAGGTGAATGAGGTGTAACTGATAATCAAAGCCCACGGTGTATTAAGAAGGTTAAGGACTCGTAAAAATATAAAGATTGGTGCTACTAGAACTAATCCCGGAACGATTCTGGAGAGTATCGTAAAGTTAAGAAAGAATACTGAGCCAGCAAATCGATATCGTGACAGCGAGTAGGCAGCGATTGTGGATATGAGCAAGGTAAAGAAAACCACCGAGGCACCGACTATGAAGCTGTTAAACATGGTGTCTACCAGTTTGTTCACAGACACATTACTTGCGGCTGCTCCGCAGTTCACAATATCGATTCCCGGAATACATTCCTGATCTTTTGTTGGAATTCCAAGAACTAATCGATAGTTATCCAGCGTTGGGCTAGCTGGCCAAAAAGGTGTCGGGCGGATGCCTATCTCGCTTGGCTTTGTGAAAGAGCTACTTAAGGTGTACCAAATTGGGAATAAAATCCACACAACAAAAAAAGCGGCTGCGGAATAGATGAGAGTACCTCGTGTTACCCGGCGCCGAGTAAATCTCTTTCGTTTTAGTGCAGCACTCAATTTCTACACCTCAATCTTTCGGTAAAGGGTTTTTACCGCAATAAGTCCACCAACGAGGGCGATTAGAGATAACGCAACGGCTAGAGCAGATCCAATTCCAAAGTTTGTGAATATAAAGAACTGTCGATAGATCAGGAAACTGAGTAGCGTCGTTGAAGATCCTGGACCACCTTGAGTCATTGCAAAGATGACGTCGAATTGCATAAGTCCGTATATAACATTCAAAACGGTGACAATCGCCAGAGCTGGGCGCAACCAAGGCAAAGTGATGTGGAGAAAGCGCTGAAAGATGCCAGCGCCATCAACGCTGGCGGCATCCCAAATTTCACGTGGCATGGTTTGCAAGCCGGCCAAGAGTAGAAGGGCCACGAGACAAGATTGGCGCCATGTTGCTGCAATGGCAGTCATCCAAATCGCCCAACTAGGGTCACTGAGGAAGTCCTTGTACTCAGAGATTAAGTTCAGACGCATCAAAACTCCATTAAGAAGTCCTATATTTCCATCAGCAAACCATTTCCAGATAATTCCTACAATTAGCCATGGGCATGCCCATGGCAAGACCAAAAGACCTCTTAAAACCATCCGGCCAACGAATTTCTCATTTAAAAGAAGTGCCGCAGCCATTCCAATAACTGTGGAGCCCACGATAAAAATTAGAGCAAACCATATTGATCTAAGACTCGTGGCCCAAAAAATCTCATTTTTGAAGAGAAAGAGGTAATTATCTACCTTTGTGAATTCTCCTATCCCCACTCCATCTGGGGGAACGATAAAGAAGCTCTGAAAGATTGTAAGTACGGCAGGGATTGCCAATAAAACCAAGAGGACAAGAATTGAAGGAAGGGCAAGATAGAAGCCAAAGCGTCCGTTAGAAACCGAACGCCTTGACTCCCGTCTTCTTGCACGATGTGACTTGAGAATCACCTAGCTACTCGTATCCTCGTTTACTTCCTAGAGACCACTACCTGATTTGGCGGTCTTACATGCAATTGCAAGGGCATTTGCTGTTGCACGAGCATTGGAGTTTCCAAGTAGCAAGTCGTGGATGATAGTTCCACACTGTGCTTGGAAGCCCTGGTACCAAGGCAATGTACGAGCTGGGACGATATCTGAAGCATTCTGGAATGTGTCTTTAATGAGAGACAAGTCCATGTAATTCGGAAACGCCGCTATAACCTTTGGATCTGTAAAGAAGCCTGGGTATGGAGCACAAAGCGCACCTGAGGCTGCCCACTTCTGGAAAGTCGTGAATTGCCCCTTGTTATCCTTATATCCATAGGTCTTCATGAAGTCCCAAGCTGCAGCCTTCTTAGCTCCTGAAACCTTTCCACCCATCTGGATGACTTCGCCCATTTGTAGAGTCTTACCGCCAGTGCCAACAATCTTGGCCTGTGCAATATCACCTGAGGAAGGACCCTTGCTTTCGACAATATCGCGAAGGAAGTAATGGTGCAGGGCGTAGAAAGCAGCCTGTCCATTGGCCATCGAGCTTGTGTGCTTGCCCGGATCATCGGTTAGAACTGACTTAGGAGTCATTCCATCCTTGTACATGGCCTGCCACCAGTTGAGTACATCAAGTGTCTTTGGGTCATCCATGAAGACTGGATCACCCTTTTTATCAAACGGTTGAACGTTGCCAGCGAGTAAGTACACATGTAGATACTCTTCGACGAAGTCTTTTACCCAATACGCAACATATGGGGAATCAACACCGTTTGCCTTGATTTTCTTACATTGATCGTATGTCTCTTGAAGTGAATTTGGAGTGCTGTTAAATCCTGCAGCAGCAACCATCTTCTTGTTGTATTGCAGCATATGCACAGCTGAGAAATATGGAGCACTTACAATTGCTCCGTTTTCAGCTACAAATCGGCTACGAGCTGATGGGAACATCTCTGCAACCAT
>JACCDK010210573.1_pt1 | contig 14327 bp, 11 predicted proteins | sample 7445871 | NCBI WGS metagenome assembly JACCDK01 (sample SAMN15323436, study PRJNA562643) | freshwater metagenome | isolation source: river surface water | place: USA:Blue River Watershed | collected 2017-08-15 | reverse complement strand
TCTTCAAGAAATAACCTGTCATCACTGGCGCTGCCCTCGCTAAACTTGTCAGGGAACGCGCTCGCGATTCCATCCCTGTTTCAGAAATGAGGCTGAGCCATGCCTGCAGTAGTGATCGTTGGAGCCCAGTGGGGCGACGAAGGCAAGGGCAAAGCGACAGACCTACTCGCCGAGCACATCGACTATGTAGTCAAGTTCAACGGTGGAAACAACGCCGGCCACACCGTTGTTATCGGCAACGAGAAGTATGCACTTCACCTTTTGCCTTCAGGCATTTTGACCCCTGGCGTTGTGCCTGTGATTTCAAACGGTGTCGTTATTGACCTAGCAGTTCTCTTTCAAGAACTCGACGCGCTAAACGCTCGAGGCATCGACACTTCAAAGCTTCGCGTGTCAGCAAACGCACACGTCATCACTCCTTATAACGTCACCGTTGACAAGGTTTCAGAACGCTTCTTGGGCAAGCGTGCTATCGGCACCACCGGCCGTGGCATCGGCCCGACCTATGCAGACAAGATCAACCGCGTCGGCATTCGCATTCAAGACTTGTTCGACGAAAGCATTTTGCGCCAGAAGGTTGAAGCAGCACTAGTTGCCAAGAACAACTTGCTCACTAAGGTTTATAACCGTGCTGCAATCAAGGTTGACGAAACCGTAAAAGAACTTCTTTCTTACACCGAGCGTTTGAAGCCAATGGTGGCTGACACCGCGCTCGAATTGCACCACGCAATCGAAGCTGGCAAGACCGTTTTGTTTGAAGGCGGTCAGGCAACAATGCTCGACGTCGATCACGGAACATACCCGTTCGTGACTTCTTCGAACTCAACCGCCGGTGGAGCATCAACCGGTTCTGGTGTTGGTCCTGGTTTGTTCACAACCGTGATCGCAATCGTTAAGGCTTATACGACTCGCGTTGGCTCTGGTCCGTTTCCGACAGAGTTGTTTGACGAAGACGGTGAGTTCTTGCGTCGCGTAGGTCACGAGTTAGGAACCACTACCGGTCGACCACGTCGTTGCGGTTGGTATGACGCACCGATTGCTCGCTACTCGGCACGCATCAACGGCGTAACAGACTTCGTGCTCACCAAGCTCGATGTTCTAACCGGCCTAAAGCAGATTCCGGTTTGTGTTGCATACGAGGTCGATGGCGTTCGCTTCGACGAGATGCCATTTTCACAGTCAGACTTTCACCACGCCAAGCCGGTCTATGAGACATTTGCTGGCTGGCAAGAAGACATCACCGGCTGCAAGACATTTGCAGATCTTCCGAAGAATGCCCAAGACTACGTTCTAGCAATCGAACGCATGAGCGGCGCGCGCATTTCGGCTATCGGCGTTGGCCCGGCTCGCGACGCGATTATCGTGCGTCACGACATGCTCGAACGCTAATTTAGAGCAATTTCGGCACGCGGTTGCCATTCTCAAATCCTTATGAATACAGGCGTATAGACACGTTACCAAGTTGTTATCTGCAAATGTTGTCAATCGGTTGCCAAGAGATGAATTTTTCCCTAACATCATCCATGACTGGTAGCACACCAGCTAAATACGTGAATCACCAAAAATAAGGACTACAAATGAAACACATGAAGCGATTCTCAGCCTCTGTTGTTGCTCTTGCATTGACAACATTTGGCCTCACTGGTGTAGCACCAGCTCAGGCAGCGAACAAGACCGACTTGGTTCTTGGTGTCGTTGCCGAAGTAACCACTTGGGACCCAATTGGTGCCAACATCGGTCACTACATTCCTTACTACCAGGCTGTTTACGACAACCTGATTTTGCGGACTCCAGACGGCAAGTACAAGGCCAACCTCGCTACCAAGTGGCAGGTAGCCGACGACTCGAAGTCGATGACAATCGATCTTCGCACCGGCGTTAAATTCAGTGACGGCGCAAAGTTCGATGCTGCCGCTGCAAAGGCCAACCTAGATTCATACATCGCTGGCGTTGGGCCATACACCGCAAAGTTGTCTGGAACAACAGTTTCTGTTGTTGACTCAGACACAATCAAGCTCACCATGGCAAACCCGAACCCTGAAATTGTTTATTGGCTTGCTACCACCGGAAGCTTCATGGCAAGCCCAAACGTTCTCAAGACTGCTGGTCTAAAGACAAAGCCAGTCGGCTCGGGCCCATACACTCTTGAATCTGCAACCGTTGGTTCGCAGTATGTCTTCAAGGCAACTCCTGGATACTGGGACAAGTCGAAGCAGAAGTTCTCAAAGATCACATTCAAGTTCTTGAGTGACAACACCGCTCGACTAAACGCACTTCTTGGTGGTCAGGTCGACGCAGCTTATCTAACCGCTGCAACCGTTCAGGTGGCTAAGAGCAAGGGCAAGACCGTAACAGCTGACGCTCGCGCAGTTGACTACAAGGGTCTAGTTTTGTTCGACCGCGCAGGCAACAAGAACCCGGCTCTCGGAAAGCTCGAAGTTCGTCAGGCACTGAACTATGCAATTGACCGCAAAGCACTTGCTCGTGCAGTTGAAGTCAACGCTCAGCCAACTACTCAAATCTTCTCGCCAAATGGAACGGCTTATAGCAAATCGCTAGACAGCTACTACAGCTACAACCCAACCAAGGCAAAAGAGTTGATGGCAAAGGCGGGCTACGCTGACGGTTTCACTTTGAACCTAAACAACTGGGCAGAGACCAACTTGAACGCACTCGTCGAGGGTTACCTCAAGGCAATCAACGTGAAAGTTAACTGGGTTCAAGACACCAACTGGTATGCGAACGCTAAGGGCGGAAAGTTCGAAGCAATCATCATGCAGATCTTCCAGGGCACTGACCTTGTTACCGCAGAAACTGCAGTTGCGAAAGACGGCGGCTGGAACAACCTCAAGTACGAGAGCTCTGCGATGAAGAAGGCTTGGTCTGTTCTTAGCCAGACCGGAACCGCTAACCAGGTGAAGATGCAGACCGCAAACATGAACCGCATTGCCGTTGAAGAGGCTTGGTTCGTTCCGTTCTACCGTGTTCTTCACTACGTTGGAACTTCTAACCGCGTAAAGGCAACTGTCCAGGCTCAGAACGCTGTGCCTTACCTTTACAACTACGCACCAACCGGCAAGTAAAGACATAGCTTCGCTGAGCTGGGTGGCCGAAATCTCAAGCCACCCAGCTCGGCAAGCACCTCAATCTGAAAGGCGCTGCAATGCTCGGATTCATTGCCAAAAGGCTTCTGTCAGGAGTGATGCTCCTGTTTGTGATTTCGTCACTCGCCTATTTCTTAGTTTTCTTCACGGTCGATGGCATCGCATATCGACTGCTCGGTGACTCTGCAACCGAGGCAGACATCCTTGCAAAAAATCACGAGCTTGGCCTAGACCAACCTCTGATCACTCGTTACTTCGAATGGTTGGGCGCTGCACTTCGTGGTGATTTTGGAACCTCTTGGTTCAACAACGAAAGAATTATTGACGCACTGGCAAATCGTCTTCCGGTTACAGTCACAGTTGTTGGAATCGCAATTTTGATTTCGGCTGTTTTGGCAGTGATTCTTGGAATGGCTGCAGCTATCAAAGGCGGCTGGATCGACAGACTCGTGCAACTTCTTGCCATCACCGGTTTTGCTGTTCCTGGCTTCGTAATCGCAGTTCTGTCGGTGACTGTTTTCGCAATCACATTCACGCTGCTCCCGGCTACGGGTTGGGTTCCCTTCTCAGAAGACCCAGTCGCTTGGTTGCTTTCGATAATCCTTCCAACCTTTGCATTGGTTATTGCAACCGTTGCTTCGTCGGCACAGCAAATTCGTTCGGCAATCAAGAACGTATTCGAACGCGACTGGGTGCGAACTCTGAGAAGCCGAGGCATTCCTGAAAAAGAGATTCTCTTCAAGCACGTTCTTCGCGCAGCAGCACCATCTGGCTTGACAGTTCTTAGCTTGCAGTTCGTTGGAATGCTTGGTGGGTCTGTCGTAATCGAGAGCATCTTTGCATTGCCTGGCATGGGCCAGTATGCAGTCACGGCTACCGGTGTCGGAGACACCCCGGTAGTCATGGGTGTTGTTGTCTTTAGCGTCGTAGTTGTAATTGTGGTCAACCTTCTCGTGGACCTAATCAATGGCTGGCTCAACCCAAAGGTGCGTGTTAACTAATGGCTCAGCAGAAGAATTCACAGACCGTTTCACGCCAAGGGCTATTCGCCCGTTTGCTGAGAAACCCGCTGGGCATCGTGACCATGAGCTACATCTTGCTTGTGATCGTGATTGCCGTGCTCGCACCAGTCATAGCGCCAATGGACCCGCTCTTGACTGACCCAATGAGCATCATGACACCACCAGACGCCATCCACTTGCTCGGCACCGACTCAGCAGGCCGAGACGTTCTAAGCCGCCTTATCTATGGTGCTCAGGCAACCCTAATTGCGGCAGCAATCGTTGTTGTCGTGGCAATAGTCATCGGTGTTCCATCTGGTCTGCTCGCTGGCTACTACGCCGGAAAATTCGATTCGATTGCGTCTTGGCTTTCAAACATGATCATGGCTCTGCCTGCGATGATCGTGCTCTTGGCTGTGCGCACAGCGCTGGGCCCATCGATTTATCTGATCATGACCGTCTTCGGAGTCATCATTGCCCCCGGATTCTTCAGGCTCACAAGAACCGCAGTCATGGGAGTGCGCAACGAGCTCTATGTTGACGCAGCGCGAGTTTCGGGTCTGAGTGACATGAGCATCATCGGCAAACACATTTTCACTGTGGTTCGTGCGCCGATCATCATTCAGTCAGCAATGATTTCGGGAATCGCCATTTCGATTCAGTCTGGCCTCGAATTCTTGGGGCTCGGTGACACCACTTTGATCAGCTGGGGAAGCATGATCAACGAAGGTTTCAAAAACATCTTTATTACTCCGCTTCTAGTTCTTTGGCCATCTTTGGTCATCTCATTGACCATCGGAGCGTTTGCCCTATTCGGAAACGCAATTCGTGACGGCCTCGAAGATGCACAAAAAGTCGAGAGCAAAAACAAGCCAAAGAAAACGGCAAAGGTTCAGCGCGTTCGTTCAGCTGCCGAGAACACCGACCACTTGCTTTCGGTCTCGCACCTAAGCGTTGGTTACCCTCAGGGTGACGGCGGCGTGAAGACTGTTGTTTCGGATGTATCTTTCTATCTCGACAAAGGCGAAGTTCTCGGAATCGTTGGTGAGTCTGGCTCAGGCAAATCACAAACTGCTTTTTCGATTCTTGGATTGCTACCGTCAAACGCGCAAATCAATTCAGGGCACATCCTGTTTGATTCAAACGATTTGGTTTCAGAAGAAGCCGGCTCAATCTCTCAGAAGGCCATGGCTAAGTTTCGTGGAAAGCGAATCGCCTACATTCCTCAAGAGCCAATGAGCAACCTAGACCCGAACTTCACTGTCGGCTACCAGTTGGTTCGCCCGATCGTGAAGACACTTGGCGTCTCAAAAGCCGAAGCCCGAGCAAGAGTTTTCCAGCTGCTTGAGATGGTTGGAATTCAAAACGCAGAGCGTGTTTTCAAGGCCTATCCTCATGAGATTTCAGGCGGAATGGCCCAGCGCGTGCTGATTGCCGGCGCAATCTCGTGCGAACCTGACCTGCTGATTGCAGACGAGCCAACCACCGCTCTCGACGTGACTATCCAGGCTGAAGTTCTAGACCTACTGCGAGATTTGCAGAAGCGTCTGGGCATGGGTCTTCTGCTTGTCACGCACAACTTCGGAGTAATTGCCGACCTGGCAGACCGCGTAGTTGTCATGCAGCACGGTCGCGTGGTCGAGAGCGGAGACGTGCGAAGCCTTCTGCGTTCTCCGAAAGAGAGCTATACCCAGCTGCTACTTGGCTCAATGCTTGAAGGCAAAAAGCCAATGACGATGCTAACCGGAAATGCGAGGGACTAGTAATGACTGAGCAATTGTTGAAAGTTGAAAACCTCGACGTCACATATGCGGCTAAGGGTTTTAGAAAAGCCGGCTTCAAGGCACTTCACTCTGTCAACATCGAGGTGCAGGTCGGCAAGACTCTCGGCTTGGTCGGTGAGTCTGGATCAGGAAAAACCACTCTCGGCCGAGCAATTCTCGGTCTTGCTCCGGTGACTGCGGGAAACATTTTCTTCGAGCAGAAAGATATTTCTCACGCAACTAGAACAGAGCGTCGCGCTCTAAGCAGAGACATTCAGGTTGTTTTTCAAGATCCATATACTTCGCTAAACCCGTCAATGGAAATTGGACAGATTCTCGCAGAGCCATTGCAGATTCAAGGCATGGGCGCAACTGAATCTCGTGCACGTGTTGCAGAGCTTCTAGATCAGGTAGGTCTTCCTTCTGATGCGTTGCAGCGTTTGCCAAGAGAGTTTTCTGGCGGCCAGCGTCAGCGAGTCGCAATCGCGCGCGCACTCGCTCTTTCACCGAAACTTATTGTTTGCGATGAACCGGTGTCTGCCCTTGACCTAACCACCCAAGCTCGAATTCTTGATCTGTTCTTGCAGATTCAAAAAGACACGGGAATCGCCTATCTTTTTGTTTCACACGATCTAGACGTCGTTCGCCACATCAGTCACGATGTCGCAGTCATGTATAAAGGTGAAATTGTTGAGCAGGGACCATCACAAAAAGTAACCCTGAAGCCAGATCACCCTTATACCCAGCGCTTGCTGATGGCATCGCCGGTGCCAGATCCTGACAGGCAAGCGGTTCGCCGTGAAGAGCGCCGCAAGCTAATGGCCCTTCAAAGCCAATAAGCCCAAGCACTAGACTTTGGAAACAGTTGCCAAAGTTTCCAAAAATTGCCAAACAGGAGAAAAAGTTGTCAGAAAAGCCGAACGGGTCAAAAACCGCGAAGCCTGTTTCTGGCGCGGCCACTATCTATGACATTGCCGAGCTTGCCGGGGTCAATCCTTCAACGGTCTCACGAGCACTAACCACCCCTGGTCGCATCAGCGCAAAAACTGAAGCCAAGATCAAGGCAGCGGCTAAGGAACTCAACTACGTAGTCAACCCGTTCGCCCGTGCGTTGCCGACCGGTCGCACCAAGATGATTGCCCTTCTAATGGCCGACATCACGAACCCAGTGTTCTTCGGGGTGATTCGCGGAGCCGAGGAAGTAGCAGCCAAGCACGGATACGTTCTCGTCATTGCCGAATCGCAAGAATCGAGCGAGGGCGAAGCAGACATCGTGCAGCGAATTCTTCCGACTGTCGATGCAATTCTCTTCGTGACCACGCGTCTGCAAGACGACGAAATACGCAGATTCAACGAAATCAAGCCAACAGTGCTCGTCAACCAAGAAGTTGACGGCGTGCGCGATGTTGTTCCAGATTTCAACCCTGGAACCGTGCAGGCCGTTCAGCACCTAAAGGTGCTTGGCCACAAGCGAGTAGCTTTTCTGAGTGGTCCAACAAGATCTTGGATGAGCCGCCACCGTTGGCAACTTTTGATGAATGCAGCTGTTGAAGAAGGTCTGTCGATTGTCGAAATTGGCCCAAACAGCCCAGACCTAAAGGGTGGCTCTGACTCGTTAGACCGAATCTTGGCCGCTGGTGTGACTGCGGTCGTAACCTACAACGACATCATGGCGATTGGCTTGCTAAAAGAGGCGAAGCGCAGGTCGGTGTCTGTTCCAGAAGATCTCAGCATAATCGGGTTCGACAACATTTTCGGAAGCGACTTCACAACCCCGGCGCTCACCACGGTGCACCTGCCACTAGACCAACTAGGTCGCGATGGCATCAACCTTCTGCTTGATTTGCTAGATAAAGACCAGGAGACGGTGCCAATGCACCAGTCAGAGCTGCAAACCTCACTGCTTGTGCGCGATTCAACCGCAAAGGCAAAGGCCTAATCATGAAGATAACAATCGCGTCACAACAGGCTTCTAGGCTTGGCAACCGATTGACAAAAATCTATAAAACTGGTCTTATTGTGGGGTGGACAACAAAATGCAAATGACAGCGAATCGTCTATTTAGCGGTTCTGACGCCGAAGTCGCGCTCGCGGCGGAGCTCTATGATTCTGTTGCCAAGTTGCCAATTGTTTCGCCGCACGGTCACGTTGACCCACAACTGCTTCTCGAAAATAAGCCGTTTCCGAACCCTGCCGAACTATTTCTTTACTTTGATCACTATGTGACTCGATTGCTTCACGCCCAGGGTTACTCTCTGACGAGCCTTGGCAAGGGTCGGCAAGATTCTGAGTCGGCTCGAAGTGCTTGGAAGATTCTTTGCAAGAACTGGCACATGCTTGCCGGAACCGCATCTGGCTATTGGCTAACCGCAACTTTCGAAGACCTTTTTGGTGTCAAGCAAACTCCCTCTGAAGAAAATTCAGACGAAATCTATGACCGAATCGCAAGCCAACTGCTCGAACCAGAATTTTTGCCGAGAGCACTATTCGAGCGTTTCAATATCTCAGTCTTGGCAACGACCGATGATCCCGTAGACGATCTAAATGCTCACTCGCAACTTAAGAGAGATGCAACGTTTAGCGGCCGAGTCATTCCAACTTTTAGGCCTGATGCCTATACAGACCCTCGAGCTAAAAATTGGGGTGCGAACGTCGAGAGGCTCATCGCTGTCTCTGGCTTGACGGGCATTAGCTACCAAAACTTCATTGCAGCGCTTGAGAATCGTCGAGAGTATTTCAAAAACCATGGAGCCGTTTCGGCTGACCACGGTGTCTATGAACCATATTCGTCGCACCTAAGCACTCAAGAAGCTGAAATCATTTTCTCGAAAGCTTTAGATGCGGCTGCTTCTGATTTTGAACTTCGAGAATTTGCTGGCCACATGCTCACCGAAATGGCAAGAATGAGCACGGTCGATGGTTTAGTGATGACGGTTCACGCTGGCGTATTGCGAAACCACCACGAAGAAACTTTGAATTCATTCGGCGCAGACACTGGGCATGACATTCCTGTCTCTGTCGAGTTCACTAACAACCTAAGGGTCCTTCTAAACAAATACGGAACCAACCCAAATCTCACACTTATCTTGTTCGCTCTCGATGAGAGTGCCTGGAATAGAGAAATCGCTCCACTAGCCGGCTTTTATCCAGCTGTCAGAATCGGTGCGCCTTGGTGGTTCCTCGACTCACCAGACTCGGCCATGCGCTTTCGTGAAAAGGTTACAGAGATCGCAGGCTTCTACCGAGGCTCTGGATTCATCGATGACACAAGAGCATTCCTCTCGATTCCGGTTCGCCATGACATGGCAAGACGCGTTGATTGCCTTTATCTTGCGCGTCTAGTGAGCGCCTCACGAATCACGGTTGATCAAGCTCGAGAGATTGCTGTTGATTTGGTTGAGCGTGTTCCGAAAGAAGCGTTCAAGCTATGAATCTAAATCGAAGTTCCTATGCTGCCGAAAAAGCTCCCGAGAGAATTGCGCACATCGGAATAGGTGCATTCGCCAAGGCTCACCAGGTTTGGTACACCCAACAGGTAGACACTTATAACGAATGGGGAATCGTTGCGTTTACCGGACGAACGGCGCAGGCTGCTGAATTGCTCAATAGGCAAGACGGTCTTTACACCCTGATTGAGCGCGGCGCATCGGGTGACAAATTCGAGATCATTTCAAAGGTTGTTAGAGCCGCTGACGGCATGAACGTCACCGAATTCACAAACACAATCGCACAGCCTGAAATTGCAATCGTGACGCTAACCATCACCGAAGCGGGCTACGGGTTCACCAAAGACGGAAAGTTAGATTTAGAAAATCCAGCTCCTGCAATTAACCGTCTTGCCTTCGCGCTTGACATGCGAAGAAGAAGCTCGGCAAAACCTATTGCACTAGTGTCTTGCGACAACATTCCAAACAACGGATTGCTGCTAAAAGAGGCAGTACAAAACGTCTTTGCGACATTTGACGAAGAAGCTAGAGCTTGGCTTGATGCAAGTGTTTCGTTCGTCTCAACTTCAATCGATCGAATCACTCCAAAGACCACGCAAGGCGATATTGATGAGGTTCTTGCAGCGACCGGTTGGAACGACAACTCGGTTACCGTAACCGAACCATTTAGAGACTGGATTCTTTCGGGCAGTTTTCCGGCGGGAAGACCAAAGTGGGAACTTGCCGGCGCAAAGTTTGTTGATGACATCGAGCCTTTCGAAAAGCGAAAGTTGTGGATGCTCAACGGATCTCACAGCTTCTTGGCCTACGCCGGCTTAGCGCGAGGGCTCTCGACTGTTGCCGAGGCAATTGCCGACACAGACTGCTTCAACTTGGTTAATGCATTCTGGGATGACGCTGTAAAACACTTGCCAGATGCCGACTTGCGTCTTGTCGAATATCGACAGGCTCTCATTGAGCGCTTCAGCAATCCAAGAATCGCCCACCAATTGCGTCAAATCGCAAAAGACGGAGCAACCAAACTCGCTGTTCGAATTGCACCGATTGCTATTGAAGAACTGAGAGCCGGCCGCACCGCCGACGCCGAGGTCGTTGCAATTGCTTCGTGGGTCGCACACGTGCTGACGGGAAACTTCGAAGATTCGCAGGCTGATGCAATCCGTTTAGCGCTCACCAGTGCGAACCAGGTTGAGGCTTTGATAGGCCTGCTAGACCAGGAGCTTGCCAACTCAAAAGATTTCGTTGCTTCGGTATCTCGAAACGTCGAAAGTTTTATTTTTTAGCAAAATGGCAATCGTTTGCCAAAGAGAGAAGGAAACATGTTGAAACCGCAGGCTTCGGCCACAAGAGAACTGATCAACCTCGATGGCCTTTGGGACTTCAAAGTTGATTTCAAAGATGAAGGCTTTGCACAGAATTGGTCTGGCAAAACTCTCGACACTGACTTGCAAGCGCCGGTGCCTGCAAGCTACAACGACATCTTCGCCGACACAAAAATTCGTGAGCACGTGGGTTGGGTCTGGTACCAGAGAACCGTGCGTGTTCCGCGCGGCTTCAACGGCGAGCGCATTTTCGTTCGCGTTGACAGCGCAACTCACGAAGGAATCGTGTTCGTTAATGGCACAGAGGTTGCGCGTCACGTTGGTGGCTATATGCCTTTCTCAGCAGATATCAGCGCACATGTTTCTGCCGCAGAAGAATTTGTTCTAACCATCGCAGTGAACAACGTTCTCACAAACGAAACCGTTCCACCCGGCCGTGTAGTAACACGCGACGACGGCACAAAGCAGCAAACCTACTTGCACGATTTTTATAACTACGCAGGTCTTGCCCGGTCGGTTTACCTATTCAGCGTTCCAAGCAACTCTGTCGAAGACGTAACGGTTGTTACCGACTTCTCTGGAACCAAGGGTCAAGTCGCGTATGAAGTTGTGACTACCTCAAACGCCGAAGTCAAGACAACCCTCATCGACGAATCACAAAAAGTTGTAGCGACAGGCACCGGCAGCAAATCGGTTCTCGAGATTGAAAACGTGAAACTGTGGCAGCCAGGAAACTCATACTTGTATGTTCTGAAGATCGAAGTCGTCGTTGACGGTTCAGTTGTCGATGAGTATTCGCTCAATGTCGGAGTAAGAACCGTAAAGGTTGAAGGCAACAAGTTCTTAGTAAACGGTGAACCGTTCTACTTCACCGGTTTCGGAATGCACGAAGACCACGTTGTGAAGGGCAAAGGCCACGACAACTCATTCATGGTTAACGACTTTGAACTTTTGAAGTGGGTCGGCGCTAACTCTTTCCGAACCTCGCACTACCCTTACGCAGAAGAAGTCATGGATTACGCAGACCGCCAAGGCATTCTGATCATCGATGAGACTGCTGCAGTCGGATTCAACCAGAGCTTCTCGAGCATGTTCGGCGGGCCGAAACTGCCTACCTACGGCCCAGAGACTGCTAACGAGAAGACTCAGGTTAACCTGCTGCAGGCGGTCAGAGAGCTGATTCAGCGAGATAAGAATCACCCATCCGTGGTTCTCTGGTCAATCACAAACGAGTCTGAGACCGGCTTGCCCGAGGCAGTCGACTTCTTCAAGCCAGCCATTGACCTAGCTCACGAGCTTGACGCAACGCGTCCGGTTACTTACATCAACGTGATGACCGAGCCGTTTGGAAAGTGCCTGATTGCGCCACTTGTCGACGTAATTTGTCTAAACCGTTACTGGGGTTGGTATGAAGACCACAGCGACCTGCCGAATGCCGCAATTCACCTTGAGGCCGAATTGAAAGGTTGGACAGAGAAGTACGATGTGCCATTCATCATCACGGAATATGGTGCAGACACTCTCGCCGGTGGACACAGCATTCACAATCTTCCTTGGTCCGAGGAATACCAGACCAATTACCTAGATATGAGCCACTCGGTGTTTGACAAATTCCCTGCGGTAGTTGGAGAACACGTTTGGAACTTTGCTGACTTCCAAACCAAGCCGGGCATCTTCAGAGTGCTTGGAAACAAGAAGGGCGCGTTCACTCGCGATCGTCAACCTAAGGCTGCGGCACACACCTTGCGTCAGCGATGGACTCAAGTAAACAACAAGAAACCAAACAATAAGTAGGAGCGAGACAGTCATGAAAATTGCAAAAGCAGAAGTATTTGTGCACTCACCTGGCCGCAACTTCGTAACGCTACGAATTACAACTGACGATGGTCTAGTTGGTTACGGTGATGCCACGGTCAACGGTCGCGAACTCGCCGTTGCATCGTATTTGCGCGATCACCTCGCCCCGATGCTTATTGGGCGCGATGCTCATAACATCGAAGACACTTGGCAGTACTTCTATAGAGGTTCGTACTGGCGTCGTGGCCCAATTACCATGACGGCAATCGCCGCCATCGATATGGCGCTCTGGGACATCAAGGCGAAGGCAGCGAACATGCCGCTTTACCAACTGCTCGGTGGAGCAAGCCGCGAGGGTTGCTTGGCTTATGGCCACGCATCTGGTCGTGACGTGCAAGAGATCTTCGACAGCATCCGTGAGCACCAAGAAAAGGGCTACAAGGCCATTCGAGTTCAGACCGCCATTCCTGGCTTGAACTCTGTCTATGGTGTTGCTGCATCGGCGAACGCCAATGCAGGCGCTGGTCAAGGCAAGGGTGCATCTTCTGCTCGCTATGACTACGAGCCAGCCCGACGCTCAAATGTTCCGGTTGAAGAAGAGTGGGATACCCGCGCTTATTTGACATACATTCCTTCGGTGTTCGAAGCCGTGAGAAACGAATTCGGCCCAGAGCTGCCGTTGCTTCACGACGGGCATCACCGCCTCACGCCAATTCAGGCTGCGAGACTCGGCAAGTCGCTTGAGCCGTTTGATCTTTTCTGGCTTGAAGACCTTACCCCGGCCGAAAACACAGACGCGTTCCGTTTGATTCGCCAACACACAACAACTCCACTTGCGGTCGGCGAGATCTTCAACACCATCTATGACTACAAAGACCTATTCGAAGAGCAGTTGATTGACTACGTGCGCTCACCGGTAAGTCACGGTGGTGGAATTACCCCGCTGAAGAAGATTTTTGATTATGCGGCGGTCTACCAAATTAAGTCAGGCGTTCACGGCCCAACCGACGTTTCACCTATCGGTCACGCAGCTTCATTGCACCTGGGCATGGCAATTCACAACTACGGAATCAGTGAGTACATGCAGCACTCACCAGACACCAACGATGTGTTCCAACCTGAATACACATTCAGCGACGGCCTGATTCGACCTGGCACCAGCCCCGGACTCGGTGTCACTTACGACGAAAAACTGGCTTCGCAGTTCGAGTATGAGCCAGCTTATTTGCCTGTCAACCGCCTAAAGGTTGATGGCACTATGCACGACTGGTAGAAAACAGAAAGTTTCGAGACGAAAATTATGACTATGCGGATCGTTGTGATGGGCGTCTCGGGATGCGGAAAGTCGACAGTGGGCCAAATGCTTGCTTCGAAACTATCCGCAAAGTTCGTTGATGGCGATGACCTGCACCCTGAGGAGAATAAAGCCAAGATGGCTGCAGGCATCGCCCTCAATGATGATGACAGGTGGGGTTGGCTTGATAGCGTGGCTGCAACTCTTGAAAGCGCAGATCGAGTGATTGTCGCTTGCAGTGCTCTGAAAGTCGTTTATCGTGAGCGTATTGAAGCCGCGTCGCCTGGCACGGTTTTTGTGCACCTCTCTGGGTCGAGGTCGGTTTTAGAATCTCGCCTAAACAACCGCAAAGAACACTTCATGCCGGCAAGCCTGCTCGATTCGCAGCTTTCGACGTTGCAACCACTCGGGCCAGATGAACTGGGTGTTGTCATTGACATTGACAAGAGCATCGACTCGATTGTCGATGAAGCGTTGTCGTTCTTGAAGCTCGACTAGTTAGTCGGCGAAGGGGTCGGAGCAACTGTTGGTGCTCCAGTTTCAAATTTAACTCCAAGAATCTCTGAACAGGTCGCCTGAACCTTTGCAGTCGCATCGCCT
>JACCDK010238117.1_pt1 | contig 14331 bp, 18 predicted proteins | sample 7445871 | NCBI WGS metagenome assembly JACCDK01 (sample SAMN15323436, study PRJNA562643) | freshwater metagenome | isolation source: river surface water | place: USA:Blue River Watershed | collected 2017-08-15 | reverse complement strand
GAGGCCAATTGGCTGCCTATAAACAGGATCATGGAGAAGCACTATACCGTCGTGGTATGTATACTTTTATTAAGTTAACTGCACCACCACCAAGCATGATGTTATTTGATGCAAGTAACCGAGACCAATGCGAAGCAAAGCGTTCAACAACCAATACACCATTACAAGCATTAAATATGCTAAATGATCCAACGGTGTTAGAAGCATCAAGGGTATTAGCACAAAAATTAAGTGTCGAAAATTTAACCATTGACGAAAAAATAAAAAAAGCATTTGAGCTAATTCTGATACGAAAACCAAAATCCTCAGAAGCCAATAAACTCATTAAATATTTTGAAAATCAAGAAGCGTATTATAAAGCAAATAAATTATTAGTTAAAAAAACAATAACAACAGGTGAATTTAATAATCAACTAAAAATTAAAAATGAACCTGAGGTTGCTGCGCTCATGAAAATATGTTTGCTATTGTATAACCTCGATGAAACCATTACTAAATCATAGTGCCATGAATGAATTTATAGAACATGGGTTGAATCAAAATAGACGTAAGTTTTTATCAAAGCTTAGTTTAGGATTGGGTGGTATGGCACTAGGCTCCCTAATGATACCTGGTATTTTTGATGCAAAAAATGAAGAAGACCTATTTAACAACGTGCTTCCTCATTTTGCACCAAAGGCAAAACGTGTCATTTATTTATTTCAAAATGGTGCACCATCACAGTTGGACCTATTTGACTATAAACCCATGTTACAACAAATGCATGGACAGGATTTACCTGAAAGTATACGTCAAGGTCAACGATTAACGGGTATGACGGCGAATCAAACTAAATTTCCTTTAGCAGGCACTAGATTTAATTTCACTCAAAATAAAAATACAGGTGCCTATTTCAGTGAAACCATTCCACATATAGCAAGCATCAGTGACGAGCTTTGTATTATACGTTCATTATATACAGAAGCTATCAATCACGATCCTGCACTAACTTTTTTTCAAACTGGTGCACAAGTAGGAAACCGTCCTAGTATGGGCTCCTGGATTAGTTATGGTTTAGGAAGTGAAAATAAAAACTTACCAGCTTTTACTGTTTTATTGAGTAAAGGAAAAGGAAATGGTCAAGGAGTATATTCAAAATTATGGTCCAATGGATTTTTAGATTCTATACATCAAGGGGTGCAATTTAGCAGTGGTGACGAGCCTGTTAAATATTTAAGTGACCCTGAATTTATTGACCGCGGAGAGAAGCGAAAAATGCTTGATGAAATCGCAGACTTAAATGAGCAGTCCTATAAAGAAATTGGGGATCCCGAAATTGTTACCAAAATTCAACAATACGAATTGGCGTATCGAATGCAAATGGAAGTACCTGAAGTAACCTCTTTACAAAATGAACCAGAGTCTATTATAAAAATGTATGGGCCCGAATGTATACTGCCGGGCACTTATGCAGCCAACTGTTTATTAGCGCGTAAATTATCAGAGAGTGGTGTTCGATTTGTTCAATTATATCATCAAGGTTGGGATGGTCATAATAATTTACCCGATGAATTAGTGGGACAATGCAAGGATGTGGATCAGCCCTCGGCAGCACTCATAAAGGATTTAAAACAAAGAGGATTATTAGACGAAACACTTGTTATATGGGGAGGTGAATTTGGAAGAACCAATTATTGTCAAGGTGCTTTAACCAAGGACAATTATGGCCGTGACCATCATCCGCGCTGTTTTACTATTTGGATGGCAGGCGGTGGTGTTAAACCAGGTGTATATGGAGAAACCGATGAATTTGGATATAACATAAATACACTACCCGTACATGTGCATGATTTTCATGCAACAGTAATGCATTTAATGGGTGTTGATCATGAAAAATTTACTTTCAAACATTTAGGACGCAGGTATCGATTAACCGATGTAGCAGGTAATGTGGTAAAAGAAATTATAAGCTAGGATGAAAAAAATAAATCCAATTACTATTATTGAGAACCTGTTATGGGTCATAAATCCTTGCTTGATTTTACTTTCTATTTTCAGCAGTGAATTACATTTAGGCAAAACACTTTCTTGGTTAGGACAATGGCATCCAGTGATACTTCACTTCCCTATTGTTATAGGCATATTTGTAAGCATTTATTTATTACTGAATTTTAAACCAACCATTAGTGAAGAAGTTGAAAGATATTTATTTAGTATAAATGCTTTATTTGCTTCCACAGTAGCACTATTAGGTATTTTCATATCGGTGGATGCTAACTATGATAAATCCTTATTAAATATCCATCAATGGGGAGGAATTGGTATTGCTCAATTTGCATGGATGTTGGTATTGATAAACAAAAATGGATATGCATCCAATAAAATACTCCGAAATGCAATTGCCATTATTTATTTAGCAACGATTATATTTTTTACACATAAAGGAGGACAGCTAACACATGGTAAGGAAGCATTGTCTATTCCTAAATCACTAAATGTTGAAGCCAATAATAAACCTGATTCCTTATTAACGGTATATGAAAAAGCGGTGCATCCCATATTATTAGCAAAATGTATTACTTGTCATGGGGGTGATAAAATAAAAGGTGATTTGCAATTAACCAGTATTGAGCTAATAAAAAAAGGGGGTAAGCAAGGAAGTAGTTTAGTAGATAGGATTCATTTGCCAATGGACAATGAAAAGCACATGCCACCAAAGGATAATAAGCAATTAACGAAGGAGGAATTAACTATTTTAACAAAGTGGATGCAATTAGGTGGTGATTTAAATAAGGCCCTAAAAGCATTGAGCAAAACCGATAGTCTATATATATTAGCATCACAGTATATAGCACCTGTTGCTGCAATTAAAAAGGAGCAGACTGACTTAACTCCATTTAATAATAATTATGTATCCGTGCAGTACAATTACCATGGAGGAGATAAAATAAATGTAAACTTTTTTCAGGGAGCATTTTATAAAACAACCTATTTAGAGAAACTGGAGGAAATAAAGGATCAAATTGCAACCCTCAATATGCAAAACATTCCTTTAAACAAAAAGGATATTGATATAATTTACACATTCAGCAATTTAGAAAAACTCAATTTAAATTTCACGAAACTGAATATTCAGGATATAGTTGCGCTCAATAGTTTAAAAAAGTTACAGTCAGTTTCATTAGTAGGCATGAGTGTAAACATTCAACAATTAGAAATTCTATTAAAAGGTAGTAATATTAAAAAATTACAATTGTGGGCAAATGGATTAAAGCAAAATGATATTGCAACCGTTGCAAGTAAATTCCCAACAGTACAGCTTATTGTAGGAGATAATTTAGAGGATGCAATATTGAAATTAAATAAACCCATTATTGAACAAGATAGCACCATTATAACTAATCAAATTAATGTACCCATCAAGCACTTTTTAAAAGGAGTTACTATAAAATATACATTGGATGATACCGAGCCAGATAGTTTAACGAGTCCTACCTATACTAAACCAATTATACTCACGAAAAATACCACTTTAAAAACCAAGGTATTCAAAAAAGGATGGATCGCAAGTGATGTAACTCAAAAATCATTTTATAAATCTGAACTGAATCCTGAAAATATTACCCTTACTACCCAGCCTGATCCGAAATATTTGGGAAACGGAGGGCAAACAATCATTGATCACGAATTAGGGGATTTAAGTTTTGGAAACGGTAAATGGTTAGGTTATATGAAAACTAATATGGAATTTATTATGCAATTTAAAAATGCAACCCCATTAAATGAAGTAATATTTAATACTTTAATTAATACGGGTAGTTATATATTCCCAATTCAAAATATTCAAATGGAAGCTAGTGAGGATGGTAAGCAGTTTAAACAAATTCAAAATACCGATTATACTAGTATTACAAAAGCATATACAAAAGAGACTAATATAAATCAAACACAAGCATTTAAAATAAAAGTGCCTAAAGGAAAAAATTATAAATACTATAAGTTTACATTACGCAACTTAAAACAACTTCCTGCATGGCATCCTGGTAAAGGAACACCTGCATGGGTATTTGTCGACGAGGTATTTTTCAATTAAGGGCTATCAATTATTTCTTTCCTGTCCCAGCCCAAATGATTCCAGCCGCTATATGATTTAAATAAGCTGGGTCCGAAAAGTCAGAGGCCATATGACCTAGGTTAGTATAAAATGATCGGCCGCCATCAAAATTATGGTACCATGCAATCGGATGAAAAGGCCCCATTCCCTTGCCAGTTATTGCTTCTCTAGTTGGATTTGCTTCCCAATTAACAACTGGATTATATGAATTTTCGTCAACTGATAAAATCGTTTTTAAACCTTCCACTTTATCTGGCGTAAACTCATACCATTCATCAGTCCATTGTTTATTATTAGCAAACCCTTCTAATCCAGGAAAGCTATTATCTAAAATAGTAAGTCTTGCACTTTGAATAGCTGGATGAATAACAAACATTCTACCCACTAGCTTTGTGTACCATGGCCAATCATATTCAGTATCTGAAGCACTATGAATTCCCATAAAGCCTTTTCCTGATTGAATAAATCGCTCCATTACTTTTTGCTCCTTTTCATTGAATATATCACCCGTCGTATTTAAAAAAATAACTACTTGATAACCTGCTAATTTATTATCGGTAAAACCATTATTGTCTTCTAGCAAATCAACTTGAAATGCATGTTTTACGCCAAGTTGTTGAATCGCTAATACACCAGCATGAATAGACTCGTGATGCCAGCCCCTTGTTGTTGTTACTAACAAAGCTTTAAACTGTTTTTGAGCCAATAGTGAAAAGGAAGTGCTAATCGTTAATAAACATACCAACAATAATTTAATTACATTTTTCATAGCAAGCAATTGTATGTTAAATGTAAGGAATTCATTACATAGTTTCAAGCAATATAGGTATAGTTTTCTGCTTTGAAAGTCTAAAGTCAATAGTGATAAATAAATTTATTCGGAGCAAAGCGTTTTTACAATCTATATTGAAATTAATAGCTACAAAAAAGGCCATTCATTTTGAATGGCCTTTTCAATTATAATTATATAATTAAAATGAAATCAATTATTTCTTAATACGCTTATAAGTTTTGAATCCTACTGTTTTAGCTACTGTATCAGCAGTTTCTTGAGTATATTCATCAGCACCATTAAATTTAACTTTAATATCATATTTGCCAGTGATGTTAGGCATATTTGATAAATCTAAATTCTCAGTTAAAGCATCATTATTTAAAGTAAATGTACCATGACCAACTAAAGTTGTCATTTTCTTAGTTACTGTATCACTTACGTATTTAGTAGCCCACATAAAATGTCCTGCACTATATACTTTATATTCATTATAAGTACTTTCAACAGTGTCTGTACCTTTAACAATAATTGTTTTTGTTTGATGCCAAATACCATCAAGTGCACTTGTTCCAGCAGCTTCAATTTTAGTGTAGTCTTCAGTGTCTTTATAACTAACACCACCTGACATTAATGAAGGAATCACTTGTGTATACCCTTTTTCATTATTAGTAATTTCTAACTTAGCATCCCAAGCAGTATCATGTGATCCACTATTATAAATATTTGTTTCTGTAATTGTATTTCCTTCTTGCTTATAAGATCCAGTTCCAAATCCTACTGATGAGTCTTTGCCAATACCAATATAAAAATAACCTTCACTAGTATAAACTTTATACTGAACGTCGCCATTTGCAGATGATTTAACTAATTCCGTTTTACCATCCGTAATAACTTGTTTTTCAAGTTTGTAAACACCTTCCTGCGAAACAGTTTTTGCAGGTTCATTACATGCCGTTAAAATGGCAGCAAAAGCAAATCCAAAGAGAATCGTTTTTTTCATATGGTTATATTTTAACAAGTAATTTAATTAAAAAAGCTGAACCAAATTCCTAAAATTCATAGTATTTTATTTTTACTAATATTAGCTTATAAATAATATGTATAATATAATAGATTATAATTCAGCATATTGCTGATATTTGTACTCTAAACTTTTGATTATGGCAATTTCAGTATGGGAACAGTCAACCTATTTTGCTCCAAAGGATGTGGTAATTATAGGTTGTGGATTTGTTGGTTTATGGACTGCCTATGAGTTGATCAACAAAAATCCTAAGTTAAATATCACCATTTTAGAACGAGGTGTGATTCCGTCTGGGGCAAGTACGCGAAATGCAGGGTTTAGTTGTTTTGGCAGCGCATCTGAATTAATGTACGATGTGAAATTAATGGGAGAATCCAATATGTTGGAAACTGTGAAAATGCGATATGATGGATTACAACGAATTAAAAATGTGTTTAAAACAGAGGAGATTGAATATGACCAATGGGGAGGTTATGAATTATTTGAAGAAGGGGGCGATTATGATATTCGTAAATTGGATGAGGACATTGCCTATTTGAATAAATTACTTGCACCTGTTTTGAAAACGCCAAAACAAAAAGGAAAGTATCTTCCTATTTATACTAATGAAACTAAGCAAATTAAAAAGTTAGGGTTTCAAAAAATAAACGCACTTGCCTTTAGTCCATTTGAAGGTCAACTTAATGCTGCAAAATTAGTATTGGCTTTACAAAAAGCAGTACAAAGTAAAGGCGTTCAAATATTATTTAATACCGAGGTGAAAAAATTTACTTCACATAAAAAAGGAGTGACGATTAAAACAAATTTAGAAGCCAATTTAGAAACTAAACAATTGTTGATTTGCACCAATGGGTTTGCAAAACAATTACTGCCTGAATTAGATGTAGTTCCTGCAAGAGGACAAGTATTTGTTACTGAACCTATTCCTAATTTAAAATTCAAAGGAACATTTCATTTTGATGAAGGATTTTATTACTTCCGAAACTTAGGTAATAGACTTTTATTAGGTGGAGCAAGAAATAAAGATTTCAAAAACGAAAAAACAACCTCACTTGAAACATCTAAAATCATTCAAAAAACATTGGAGGAGTTTATGATGAAGCGCATGTTACCAAAGGGATCCAAAAAGCCAAAAATTGAATTAAGGTGGAGTGGTACCATGGGTATGGGTAAAATAAAAAAACCAATTATTCGTGAATTGCAACCTAATGTATTTTGTGCCGTACGTATGAGTGGAATGGGTGTAGCCATTGCTCCTATTGTAGCTCAAAAAGCAGTTCAATTAATGGGTCGCTAACTATTAAGGAAAAACTTTTTTTGTTAATTATCTGCAAACATTAAATGCTTGTCCTGCATCCATTATTGGCAATGTACTTTTTTTAAAACCCTTTTTATCTCTAGTAACAATGAGGTTAATTTTGGAAATAGATTTTGCAGAAGTGTATTGAACACCATCTTCAAAATCTGGAAAATTAATTTCAATTGAATTTGAAATAATAGTAGCATCGGCTGTTATAATGGTGGTGGTCTTTTGAAGGTCTTCCATAATGAGCATGCACTTATTATGTGAAATTTTCTGAATCCTTAATAAATAATATATGGTAGTATAAGATGCAGCTGATAAATAAATCTTGACTTTATTTTCAGCTGCTAACCTAAATAATTCAATTGCAAATGTGTCAAATGGTGTTCTAGCAGCAAAAACATCAATCATTATATTTGTATCCAAAAAAATATGCTTCATTTGAGCTTGTTATATTTAGTTAATAAATATTGGCCAATCTCTTTTTTGTAATCATAGTCTTGTGGTAGATTAATAATTCCTCTATATTTTTCTATTGGGCTTTTTACCTTTTTAATATTTACATTTTTCCCGGATTCAATTTCCTGACCTTGTGCAACTGCTTTTAAATAATGCTCAACAAGTGAGGAAAGGCTCTCTTCTTTTTTCTTGGCATATTTTTTTGCATTATATATTACCTCGTCATCCATAACAAGGGTCAATTTAGTTTTCATTACACGTGTATTTAATATAATAAAGATACGTGTATAAAATAGATAATTAAAAAGAAATCAACCATTTATTCTGCTAGAATCCTTCCTAGGAAGTATCTTTGCGGCATGGGGCAGAAAAAACTAATCAAGTTCGCAGCTATTAAGGAATATGAGCATGTGTTGGAATATCCACAAGGAATGCAGGGCAAATGGAGCGCCTTTTTTCAAGAATTAGCAAAGGGTACCGTCAATATTTCATTAGACGATTTAGCAGTTTCTAAGCCTATTATTAATGCAACTTCTAATTCATCAAATGGCACGAATAATAAGCCCTTGGTATTGGAGCTAGCCTGTGGCCGTGGCGAATATGCAGTGGGTTTAGGCCGCATGTTTCCAGGTCAAAATTTTGTGGGACTTGATTTAAAAGGAAATCGCATTTGGAAAGGTGCTAGTATTGCCAATAAAGACGGACTCAAAAATGTTGCTTTTGTTAGAACACAAATTGAATTAGCCCCAAATTATTTCACTCAAAATGAGGTGGCTGAAATTTGGATCACTTTCCCCGATCCTCAACTTAGGTGGTCAAAAGCAAAAAAGCGCTTAACACATCCTAAATTTTTAAGGTTATACCAACAGTTTTTAAAAAACGGTGCTGGTGAAAATAACGGTGATCAAATAACACCAGGTATCATTCATTTAAAAACTGACAGCCCTCTATTATATAATTTCACCTTAAAAGTAATTGAGCTATATCAATTAAACTTACTTTACAAAACTGATAATTTATATGCAGAGGCAACAATTGATCCACGTTGTTTAATCAAAACCTACTATGAAGGAAAGGATATAGCACAGAGTCATAAAATTCACTATATACAGTTTAATATTGACAAAGAATTACCATTAGACCTTGATGAAGTATTAAAAGAGGCCATCAAGGATATTCCCATGGATGCAGGTGAATTACTTAGAATGGAAGCTGAGGCAGCAAGAGAAAAAAAAGAATAGCATAATCGAAATTAAAAAAATGACCGAAGGGAAAGAATATTATATAGACCCAACTGGAAAATGGGTATTCACTGCAGCCTATCATGAGGCAAGGGGCTATTGCTGTGGTCAAGCATGTAGACATTGTCCATATGATTATGAGGCTGTGCCAGAACCCATTAAAACAAGGGCACAGTTATTAAGCGCTGCTGCAAAAGCAACTGCTCCAAATGCAGAAATTATAATAAAAGATAGCACCAAACATTTATAGCTGAAATAAAAGTTTTACTTGTTCAGTAAAAAATATATTTATAAATGCAATACACACCTAAAACACAGGATTTTTTTCAAAACGTATTTGATGTAGTACGATTAATACCAAAGGGTCGTGTTACTAGTTATGGCGCTCTTGCGAAATATATAGGCACAGGTGGAAGTTCTCGCATGGTGGGTTGGGCAATGAATGCATCACATAATGTAAAACCAAAAGTGCCTGCACATAGAGTCGTTAATGGAAATGGAATGCTAACAGGTAAAGCGCACTTTGAAACACTCACTAAAATGCAAGAACTGTTAGAAAAGGAAAAAATAAAAGTCCAAAACGAAACCGTAGTGGACTTTAAAAATTTATTTTGGGACCCGGCTATCGAGCTAGGATACTAAAAAAGGAGTGATAAAATTCACTCCTTTTTTAGTGTTAACAACAAAGTCATTAACTATAGTATGGCTTAATCATCCAATATACCAACGGTCCTGTTGCTGCAACATAAAACCAAATTGGCCACATTTTTTTAGACATTTTTTTATGCGCTTCATATTCACCTGTTAAACCACGATATGCTGTGAATAAAATAAATGGCAAACTAGTAGCTGCTAAAATAATATGCGTGGACAATAAAATTAAATAAAAAGGACGCGTATTGCCAACTGCAGCAGCTTCTGCTGCGTCTAATTGGCCATCAAAATTAGTATCGCCAAATTTTGCTTCACCTGCTAATAAATGATGCGCTATATAACTCACTAAAAACAACACTGATAAAAACATAGCAAACAACATCATGTTTTTATGTAACTGAAATTTGCCTGTTTTAACGGCAAACAAAGCAGCCACCAATAATAAACAAACAGCCGTATTCAATAATGCATTTGCTAATGCAAAAATGTGCTTATCAAAAGGTAATTCAACTGCTAAGGTGAACTTACTTAAAAAAGTAACGGCAACAAATACCACTACCGAAAAAATACCTATTAATAATTTTGCTTGTTTGTCATTTTTTTTAATAGAAGGTGCTAACATAACTACATTTTATTTATAATAAATTTAATAAATCTCATTAACATGATGGATATAAAAACAATGATCCCTACCCTAATTTCTTGTTTGTATTTTACTTTAAATTCAGACCAATTCATAACTAAAAAATTAAATTATTTGTTTAGTGTTAATTTTTTTGTCTAGTGCTGTTGAAGTAATATACAAAGCCCCCAACCAACACTGCTATTACAAGCCATAGCCAGCTAAGTTCTATAATTTGTTGGAAAACTTTACTTTTTTTAGCACGATCTTTCTCAAGCATAATATAACCTACATCCTTGGCAAGTTTCAGCATATCCGCTGTATCTAAACCATTATAATAACCTCTTACTTGCATTTTTTTATCAATCAATACAAAGCGGCTTGTATGCACAAAATCAGGACTCACTGGTTCCATACTAAACTTGTCCACTTTCATTTCTTCAAATGCAAAATTGTAAATTGAATCTCTATTGCCCGTCAACAACCACCAGTTGTCTGAGTTTACTTCCATTTTATTAGCGTACTCTCTAATCACTGGAACAGAATCACGCTCAGGGTCAACAGTCATGGACATGAATTGAACAATGGAAGTATCCACTTGTTTTTTTCTAGTATCACCCCCTTTAAGAAAGGATTGCTGCAACATGGCCATATTGCGTGTAAGCTTAGGACAAATACTTCCACAGCTTGTAAAGAAAAAGTCAAGGATAATTATTTTACCTTTTTGATCATACAAGTTAACGGTATCCCCCATTTGATTAACCAAACGAATATCCTTAGTCGTATGCCAAATGGTATCTGATAATTGTTTTCCTTTTATTTCTTTTTCAATAACAGTATCTAATAAATAATGACGAGGCATTATCACTGCAGTTTCACTCGCTGATTTTAACCATAGGTAACAAAGCACCGGAATTAACAAGGCAATAATTAGACCGTATATTGATTTTTTAGACATACAATTGTTTGATATACAAAGTTACAACGGAAAGGCTATATGACATTAGATTTAAACAAAAAACCACCCTGTAAGGATGGTTTTTGAAATTGTAAACAAGTTAATTGGTAACAATTATAAAAATATTAATGATGCTCACCTGCAGCATGATCTTCTTTTTTCGATTCAGTTGCTTTTTCGCCATGTGCAGCTCCAGCAGCTTCATGCTTTGTGCCGTGTTCAGCTTGTTTAACCTGAATAGTAGCTTGCTCTTTAAAACGAGGATCGTAGTTATTACGTAATTCTCTAAATGAGTTTCCATCACTTAAAAATGCAATAATAAACCAAATGAACAATGCCAAAGGTACTATTATGGTCATGATTAAATTTTTCAATTCATGCTTTAAGTGCATAAAGTAAGCAACAATATAAAATGCTTTTGCCATCATTAAAATAACAATAACTCCTTTAATAGCTAAGCGTAAACCCTCAGAGGTTATATCTATCATCCAAAAACCTAATATCAATTCAACAATGGTAAGGACAGAAAGAATGATAGTTACTTTTTTAATTTCTGCAATTACGTCGTGGTGATCGTGTGTGTTAGCTGACATAAAAATATCTTTTTTCAATATTATTAACTCAATATGAGCTAAAATGGTTTATAATAAATAAAAGCAAGTGAATACAAATACCCATACTAAATCAACAAAGTGCCAGTATAAACCTGCTTTCTCAATCATTAAATAATGACCTCTTTGTTCAAACTTATCCATCAAAGTCATGATTAACATGATGATATTAATAACCACTCCACTAAATACGTGGAATCCGTGGAAACCTGTAATGGTAAAAAAGAAATTAGTAAAGTTAGTTGTTGAATCTGTACCGTCAGCGTTTATAAATGGATTCAAACCCCACCAAGCACCTTCATGGTGTAAGTGATTCCACTCCCAAGCTTGACAGCTTAAAAATGCGATACCACCAATGATTGTCCAAATCATATTTCTAACTACTCCTTTTTTGTCCATCATTTTACCTGCATGAACTGCTAACACCATGGTTACAGAACTTACAATCAAAATGAAAGTCATAACACTCACAAAAACCAATGGAGCGTTCACTCCTTCAGGTGCGAATGGGAAGCTTTTAAACACTTTGTTTGGGTCAGGCCATCCATTCGTTGAAAAACGAACTGTACCATAAGAAATTAAGAAGGCGCCGAAAGTAAATGCGTCACTCATTAAAAAGTACCACATCATTACTTTTCCGTACTCTACATCAAAGGGGCTTTTCCCTCCGTTCCACCATTTTGCTTCCTTTGTTGAAGCTGTTGTTACATTTGACATTTGCTGTTTCTATTTCAGTGCAAAAATATTGGCTATCAAGGATATTTGAATAAAAATACCCTACTTTTTTTGGGGTTAGCCTACCCAATATAGGAATACAAATATGTAAACCCATAGTATGTCTACGAAATGCCAATAATTGGATACCAATTTGACTGGCATGTCATTAATTTGGTTGTTTTTAGCCGAAAATGCCTTGAAATTTATCCAAATCAAAGCGATAATACCCCCTAAAACGTGCAAAACGTGTAAGCCCGTAATAACAAACAAAAAGGAGGCTGCCGAATTACTTCTTGCCCCTGTTAATGCAATACTATTTGCTTCAAGGGCGTTGAAACCCTGAATTTGTAAAATAATAAATAATACCCCTAAAATAGCCGTCACACTTAAAAAGCCTTTGTACTGGTTAACATTTTGCTCCTTTTGTTTTTTAACCGCCATTTGAATGGTAAAGCTGCTTAATAAAATAACCACGGTTGAAATAATAAACACATTCGGTAAGTCAAATTCCAACCAGCTAGCCTGGCTTTTTTTAACAATATAAGCACTTGTTAAACCAGCAAACATCATCACAATACTTCCCAAACCTCCCCATAAATAAAATTGATAGGGATGTAATTTTTTCTTTTCCATTTGTAAATCTGTTGACATAAATTATAAATTTATAGATGTTGTATAATAGATTTTATCAGCCAATAAGGCTAAATAAACAATTGGTAAATAAATATAACTGCTAAACATTACACGACGTGCCGCAGGCACACCCATGTTCTGATATAATCTAACGCATTGTACCACCATAAAAATGTTGGCCACCAACACCACCCACATGCTCCACTCTCCCGTAACACCTAAGTAATGCGGCAAGAATCCAACAGGGATCATCAACACTGCATACATAATAGATTGCACTGCAGTAAATCTTGTAGGACCTTCTTTAGCAGGTAATAATTTAAAACCTACACTAGAATAATCCTGATGTGCTACCCAAGCAATGGCCCAAAAATGTGGGAACTGCCAAAGAAATTGCACCAAGAACAATGACCAACCCGCAAAACTAAAATCATCATTGCCAGCAACCCATCCAATTAAACATGGAAGCGCTCCTGGAAATGCACCCACTAAAACAGCAATAGAATTAACTTTTTTAAGTGGAGTGTAAATGAAAGCATATAAAAACAAACTAAATGCAGACACCAAGGCAGAAGACAAATTAAAGTAGTACCACATTAAAGCGATACCCACTATACCAGTGATCAGAGCAAAAAGATAAGCATGCTGTTGAGACATGCGGCCGGAAGCCACTGGTCTATTCGCTGTGCGTTTCATTTGTGCATCCGTATCTTTTTCAACTGCTTGATTGATTGCGTTTGCGCTACCCGTAATACAAAGACCTGCGAAAGTTAAAATCAAAATCATCATCCAATCATAGCTAGCCACTTTCGGAGCCAGCATATAACAAATTACGCATGTGAACACCACAGTAAAACTGAGGGTGAACTTCATTAACTGCGCGTAATTTTTTAAAATTTCTTTCACGGTTTAATGGCTAGATTCATCTGCACCTACAGGAACGTCTTGCGGGATGAAGTCTTTTCCATCTTTACCATAATCATAAGCCCAACGATGTACTTCTGGAATCTCACCAGGCCAGTTACCGTGACCAGGATTGATTGGAGTAGTCCATTCTAAAGTATTCGCTTCCCAAGGATTGGTAGTGGTTACTTTACGACCTTTGAATATAGAGTAGAAGAAATTAATCAAGAATAAAATTTGAACAGCAAAAACAATCATTGATACAGTGCTGATGAAACGGTTCAATTCAGCAAATTGTTTAAAGCTCTCCCAAATACTAAAATCAAAATAACGACGAG
>JACCDK010007594.1_pt1 | contig 14336 bp, 12 predicted proteins | sample 7445871 | NCBI WGS metagenome assembly JACCDK01 (sample SAMN15323436, study PRJNA562643) | freshwater metagenome | isolation source: river surface water | place: USA:Blue River Watershed | collected 2017-08-15 | reverse complement strand
GCCTGATGGAGTGGCGCGTCATGGCCAGCCTGTCGGGCAAAGACAGCTTGAGCATTAACGAACTCGCCAGCATCGTGCTGGCCAAACAACCCACCGTGACCAAGCTGGTGGGCCGCATGCAAGACGCCGGGTGGGTCAAGCGTTGCGATGCCGCACACGACAAACGGCAAAGCCTGGTGAGCCTCACGGCCGCAGGTCGGCGCAAAGTGCAGCCCCTGCTGAAGCAAGCCAAAGCGCATGAAGCGCAGGTGGTGTCGGCTTTGGGGACAGACCCGGCTCATCAACTCAAGCTCATGCTGGAGAGCTTGATTGCGGCGCATGGAAGTGCTGGCGGAAATGTGGTTTGAATCGTGAAAGGAAACACACATGACCAACGCATTAAAGAGTATCCAAAAAGGCTTAACTGAAGCCATTGCACATGCCAAGACCAATGACACAGAAACCACTGGCGTGAAGCTGTACCTGCCTCAATTACTCACGGTGGCCGATGCTCGTGAAGTCGATCATCTGGGTACTTTGAGTCCATCAACAAAGGACTTCGAACAAGGCAAAAAAACTTGATGACGTGATGGCTACGCTGCCCAAAGATCGGGAATATCGGACCATGAAATTGGCGACCCCAAAGACCTTCGTCATGCAGTGCAGCAAACACAAGCGCAAATGGCTACCACCCTAGGGGTTCGTCAGGACACCATTTTTCGTTTCGAATAGCGCAGCGACATGCTTCTTTCGAATTACAACAGCCCAACATCATTTCTAGCACGCTCAGCCACTGCTGAACCGTGTTCTGCCAATTTGTCGAACTCGTTACTGTTAAGACGCCGCAAGGTCGTTGGAAACGATGCGGCGAATTCAGCCGATTCGCATTTTTTGCTTGACGAGATTGGTGTGTTGATATTTAAGTAAGCACCTGATGACGGTGTCTGCTGAAGGTAATTCATCAGTGTGCGCACACGCAATGAACGCGATTGGTCAGACATGATGTCTGCAACTCGCTTGAACCTGAAAGCGTTGAGCGGTCCAAAATTGAATCCTACAGCCAGCGGTGCACTGGCATCTGAACAGATCAGGTAACAACCTTCATGTTTAGGACGCTGGCGACCAGCATCAAAGAAGGGTTCTAAGCCCATGTTGTCGTATATGCCACCGTCATACAGATGAACACGGCGGAAAGTCGGAGTGGTCGATGTGGCTGTTTCGGCAGGGGCATCCCATTCACGTTTGTACCAGTCGTATGGTCTTGTTGCCAAGGTTAAAGGGCCAAACCCACCTGGAAAAGCAGCTGAAACTGCGAGTGAACTTGCTAACGGAAATCCTGCAGCGGAGGTATATCCCAACGTGTATTCGCCAATGTTTTCACGCTTGAAACGAAAGCGTTTCCCACTTTCAGCCGTTGTTCCATTAATCGACCATTCCGGTACTTTTGGTAAGTCTTCCAGACTGGCGGTTATCTGCCATTCATCACGGAGTGCCTGCGCTAGAAGATTTGCCCGAGAAAATATGAATCTCCAATTTCGCGGATTGAGTAACTGTCGCGCAGCCCCCCATTGAAGGCTGCGAGCGCACAGCGAATTTCGCAAAGCTGGTAGGCAGCGTGATAGGAACTGTTCAGATGTCGGCCACCTCATCTCGTTTTGTTGAAGTAAGAGACCAATCACCAAGCTTCCTCCAGAAACAGTCGAAATCCGTTCCACTGATTCCAGCAGACCTCTTTCAGCCAAATGTTTCAGGACACCAAGGTGAAAAACCATGGCCCTGATCCCCCCGCCTGATAAAGCCAACGAAATAGGCTGTGGGTTTTTGGTCATGATTTCATTTTCCCTTGCAAAACTTGAATATCATCTTCTCCCACAATGAGTTGAAGCGCTGGTAGTCCGTCCATGTGCATACCTAAGCTGATTTCGACCAGTTGAACAACATCATCTCGGCTAGGTGTGGCTGAGTGACCCGGCGGGTGGCTATGCCATTCGCCGATGTATCCAACGATGTCTGCCGTCCGTCGTGATGCTTCCTGAACAGCTGCCAATAACCCGTCCGTTCCTCGCTCGAAAGAGCTGTAGCTTGCTTGGCTGTCTGATGGAGCGGGGAGAGCATCAACAATGACGATGGCATTCACATTGAAGTCGTAATAACCCAATAAAACTCCACCAGTTTCATTTGGTAATGCTCTAAGCCTCAGCACGTTCAGATGAGCCGCCAAGCCCTCATCGAAAAAGACAGCAAAGTCACCAAAGTCAAGCTGGCGTTCGGGTGTTGGTTCAATGTTGTAGGTCGAGATGCCACCGGTCTCCGCATCGCGGTCCCAAATCCGGATACGGGCAGCGTCTGCTTGTGCGTTCAGCATGACCTGCTCAGCCAATGTACTGGCATGAACCATTACGCGTGAGTAGGGCATTGCAACAGAGATGTCCCGACAACTTGCCCCACTCCAGTAGGTACTGAGGTTGCCATCTAGATGTCGAGCGCCCCAGGATTGGCGAATAAGGGTGCGGTAGTACTGGGCCTCCAAAGTACGCAGGCGAATTTTGCGATCTTGGTCTTCCATCATCAAGACAGATCCATTGCCATTGGGTGTAACAAACACGGTGGCGTGCCTTGGCAGGTTGCTTTGGAAACTGCTTTGGCGTGGAAAATCCAAAGCAGCGGAAGCATCCACAATCAAATTGGCATTTCTGAATGATTCTTGAATAGTCTGTGCTCCATGGTCGCAGGCATCTCCGTTGATCGCTGTGACCTTGACCGCACCGTCGATCGCGGCTGTACTCAACTCTGCTGCTACGTTGCACTTCAACTCACCAACATGATCTGCAAATGCGATGTGTCTAACTAAGTTGTGGGGTTTGACATGATCCTTGTCGATGACCGACCACTCCCCCCATCCAGATCGTGTCCACAAGTTAAGCATGGCGCTACCGAGAGAACCTGCTCCAATCAGCACGCCATGAGGGCCTTTATGATTGATGCTGGATTGCTTTAGTGCAGCCGCTCTGTCTGGAAATTGCAGCACGCTCATCGGAAAAATTGGCTCGTTTTTCCACTCAGTCACTGGATCAGGTGCCAAAAATGAGCCTTCAACCTTCGCAGCCACTGCATAGTAGTGCTTGTCATGCAGGATCAATGCACCGGTTTTTACACCCAACTGGTGCAAATTTTCTGAGATAAAAAATGCTCGGCGAGCGATTCGTTGTATTTCACCGCCAAGCTCGCGCACCATGGGAATATGCAGAATGATGATCACGCAGGTCTTCGCAACCCCCATAGGTACGCCGTCGCTTCCAATGCCATCGCTCAGTGCAGCATTGAGCTGAGACAATAAATTTGCCCCCCGCTGGGCCAGAAGATCAGATAGTTCACCTAGGGTACAAGGATCGCGTTCGACCAAGCCTTGTACCAATGTTGGCAGCGTTAGCTCAATGTAAGTCGCCAACCCTTTTGACAAGTTGCTTCCACTGCCAATCGGTTTTAAGCAAAAGGTGCAGCCGCCGTCTGGTCGACTTGAGCTGCGAACAAGGGTCATCTTTATGTCACCCTTATGCCTTAGCTCATCAAAATTCCACGGCAACACGAGCTCGAAACTGGAGGCAAAGAACAGATGCTCCACCGGCTGATCTGCTGGGTGAAGTTCACCCTTGGCGCTTTGTTCTAGCCACCACTGGATTCGACGTAAGAACCTTTGTGGTGTCCATGTTCTCGTAACCGTTGAAATAGGTTCGAAGTAAAGGCAAAGACTGGCAGGCCCATTGCGCGTTCCATTGTTCTGATGAATCAGCACAGGGAACGACCTCCTCAATGCTAGGACCTCAACCAACGCGGCTTCATCATCGGGCACCCAAAGTGCTAGTCGTTCACGGTATTTGATGCCCACTTGGTTTTGGGAGGGTACGCCATCACATACGACGTCAACGATCAAGACCTCAGCCTTTTTCTTGTCGGGCAAGGTACTAGAAAGCAATTGCACAAGTGTGTAGTCTTCAGCTTCTTTCACTGCTGACACTAGTGCTTTTGTACGCGGCAGGTAAAACGAGTCAGGGTGAGCCTCTTCCCTGCAGCCATTCAGCTCATGAAAGTACTCGCGCATTAGCCAGCTCTCGATGGACGACTGGTTACGACGGCAGATGCACCAATGAGTGCAGACTTGGTCCAAGACACTCCACCAGTAGTTACGTCAAACACCAATGGTTCGGGCTTCGTGGCGTTGGGTTCCTCCATGGTCACCAAAAACTTGCGGCCCTTCACCTCCTTCAAATAGCGTTCGTATGCCTTTCTCGCCTGAACGTGAGGAGGTTGAATTTGGTCGTATGACTCCTTCACGTCCACGACCGGCTTGCTGCAACTGACGATGTAAGAGTCGCTTTTCCCAGCCAGCAGCAGTTCTTTCACCAAAGGCTTTGGATCGGTTTCCACATCCCCCTTAGTGTCGCTGAGCGATTTGTAGCTGCAGTGGTGGGGAATGTTGATCAAGTCCCAGGCCAGGCGATCCTCGTTTTTGTGCCATTTGGTGATGCGAACGATGTCCTCCAAGTCTTCCCAGTGCGCATCACCAATTTCGAGGTAATCGAAGGTGTTGATGCCCACTTGGAGTCGTACGTTGAAAATTAGTGCGGCTGAGTTTCGGATGAAGTCACCATCTTCATAGTGCTTGAGGAAGGGCGAGTGGCAAAAGAACTCTGCACCATCAGTCAAAAGGTTAAATCCAGGCACAAGCTTGCCAGCATCGATAAACAGGTGATCGCGCGCGTTTGCTGCTTCACCCTGTTCTTTGAGCTTCGGTACAAGCCAATCCATCAATTCTGGAGGCTTCGAAAAAATCAAGATATCTTTGCCTTCAAGCAACCGGTGTCGTGCCTCCTGTCGCAGGATTACGAACTCGTGGCTTTGCTGGTCGTTTGATGCGCTTTGCATTGCCATCGCTGCGGGCACCCAGAGTTGCTTGATCTTGATGCGTCCTTCGCCCTGGTATTTGGCGGCATGTTGCAGCTCGAAAAACTCGGTGCTGCCGAGGATATGGTCTTCATCAGCGTGGGTGAAAGCCACTACGTCGAAGTAGTCGCGCCCTACCGCATCCAGCTCATCCTTGAGCCGCTTTTTCAGGTCGATCTCTGGCGTTTCGGTGCTGTCTGCTTTCTTGCGATGGCAAAAATCGAACAAGATTCGACGTCCCTGGCTGAGCACAACCTGTGACGTGTCCCCATTGCCGACTGGGTAAAAAACGATTTGATGCTTCTCTGGCATATTAACCCCCTGTTTAATTTATGCATCAATCCATTTGATGCAATCAGAATTTATTCTACTTGCGTGAAATTGCCAAGTCAAGGAAAATATTTGCATCATGACAATTGATGCTATTTCTTTCGATCTTAGTTCGCTCGTCGGCGTGAAGTCGGGTTACCCCTTTCGTGGTGCCATCGATGAGTCGGTAGATGGCGAAGCCTTGGCTGTGCAAATGAAAGATGTAGACCCTGAGCGCGGGGTCAAATGGACAAACGTGATCCGCACATCACTTGCGGGGCGCAAACAGGCAGACTGGCTTAAAGCGGGCGATGTCTTGTTCATATCCAAAGGGGCGCGGTTTTACGCGGCTTGCATCGACGAGCCCCCGGAGCCTGCAGTGTGCAGCCCTCACTTCTTCCATTTGAGGGTGCACGCCATGGCTCCTTTATTGCCCGCATTTCTAGCCTGGCAAATCAACCAGCCCCCGTTTCAACGGCAACTGCAACAAGCAGCCGAGGGCAGCAGCCAACTCAGCATTCGGCGTCCGGTACTTGAATCGCTCACTTTTAGCTTGCCATCCTTGGCAGATCAGCAGCGCATCGTTGCACTGGCCGAACTCGCACGCCACGAGCGCCAAGCTCTCCATCAACTCATTCACAACCGCGAACAACAACTTCAGGCACTCGCCGAAAACTTGACACGCACAGCGCAAGCACATAACTGATACATACAGCGAATACACGACCATGAACACAACAACAAGTACGCAAGCCCTTCATGCCTCAGTCAGCCAAGACGACATCAACGCCGCAGTTTGGGCCGCCTGCGACACCTTTCGTGGCACCGTTGACCCGAGCATTTACAAAGACTTTGTCCTGACCATGCTGTTCCTCAAGTACGTGTCAGACGTGTGGCAAGACCACTACGACACCTACAAGGCCCAGTACGGCGACCACCCCGAGTTGATCGAGGAAATGCTCAAGAACGAGCGCTTTGTGTTGCCCGCCAGTGCCAGCTTTTATGCGCTGCACACCTTGCGCCACAGCCCAGGCAACGGCGAACGTATTGACAAAGCCCTGCACGCCATCGAAGAGGCCAACATCACCAAACTGCGCGATGTGTTCCAGGACATCAGCTTCAACTCCAACAAGCTGGGTGACGAACAACAAAAGAACGACATTCTGCGACACCTGCTAGAAGACTTTGCCAAGCCCGAACTCGACCTGCGCCCCAGCCGTGTGAGTCAGCTCGACGTGATTGGCAACGCTTATGAATTTCTCATCAAAAACTTCGCCTCCACCAGCGGCAAAAAAGCGGGCGAGTTCTACACCCCGCCCGAAGTGTCATCGCTCATGGCGCGGCTGATGACGCCACAAGAGGGCGACGAAATCTGCGACCCCACCTGCGGCTCCGGCTCGCTGCTGATGAAGTGCGGTCGTTTGATCCGCGAAAACACCGGCTCACGCAAATACGCGCTGTACGGACAAGAAGCCATTGGCAGCACCTGGGCGCTGGCCAAGATGAACATGTTCTTGCACGGCGAAGACAACCACCGCATCGAGTGGGGCGACACCATCCGCAACCCCAAACTGCTTGACAGTGCCGCCAGCCTCAAGCACTTTGACATCGTGGTCGCCAACCCGCCCTTCAGCTTGGAGAAGTGGGGCTTTGAGGGCGCAGATGCAGACAAGTTCAGCCGCTTTCGCCGTGGCCTGCCGCCGCGCACCAAGGGTGACTATGGCTTCATCCTGCACATGATCGAAACCATGAAACCCGGCTCTGGCCGCATGGCCGTGGTGGTGCCGCATGGCGTGCTCTTTCGTGGTGCGGCCGAAGGGCGCATCCGACAAAAGCTGATTGAAGAAAACCTGCTCGACGTGGTGATCGGGCTGCCCGACAAACTGTTCTACGGCACCGGCATCCCCGCTGCTGTGCTCGTCTTCCGCAAACACAAGACCGATGACAAGGTGCTGTTCATCGACGCCAGCCGCGACTACGAAGCGGGCAAAAACCAGAACTACCTGCGCGAGTCAGACCTGCAGCGCATCCTTGACACCGTGGCCGCAAGGCAAGCCGTGGACAAATACGCGCACCTCGCCACCCCGTCCGAAATCGCCGAAAACGACTTCAACCTCAACATCCCGCGCTATGTGGACACCTTCGAGGAAGAAGCCGAAATCGACCTGATGGCCGTGCGCAAAGAGCGCGAACAGCTCAAAGCAGAACTGGCCAGCCTAGAAACCCAGATGGCCGTGTACCTGAAGGAGCTGGGTTATGAGTAAAACAACCCCAGCCCGCTCCAGCGCCGCGGCCGCTGAAAACGCAGCCGAAGCCGAAGGTGCTGGTGAGTTTGTTCTCTACACCACCGACGACGGCCTCACCCGCGTCGAAATGCGGGCCGAAGGCGGCTCGCTGTGGCTCAGCCAGGCCGAAATCGCCACCCTGTTCCAGACCACGCCCCAAAACATCACCCAACACGTCAAAGCGATCTATGCCGAAGGTGAAGCCGACCCTGAGGCAACTTGTAAGTCCGGCTTACAGGTTCGCCAGGAAGGGGGGCGACAAGTGCGCCGCACGGTGCGCCACTACAGCCTGGAGGTGATCCTGGCCGTGGGCTACCGCGCCCGGTCAGCCCGAGGCACCCAGTTTCGTCAATGGGCCACCGCGCACTTGAGCGAATACCTGCTCAAGGGCTTCACCATGGACGACGATCGCCTGAAGAACCCACCCGTGGGCGACTCGGCGCTGCCCGACCGCTTTGGCGAATTGCTGGAACGCATCCGCGACATCCGGACCAGCGAACGCCGCATGTACCTGCGCGTGCGCGAAATCTTCGCCCTGGCAGCCGACTACGCGCCCAGCCTGCCGGACACCACGGCCTTTTTCCGCACCATTCAAAACAAGCTGCACTTTGCCGTGTCGGGCCAGACGGCGGCCGAGATCATCCGCAACCGGGCCGACCACACCCAGCCCCAGATGGGCCTGACCAGCACCCGCAAAGGCCAGGTGCAAAAAGCCGATGTGAGCGTGGCCAAAAACTACCTGGCCGAAACAGAAATCACCGAACTCAACCGCATCGTCACCATGTGGCTGGACTACGCCGAAGACCAGGCCACGCGGCGCAAAGAAGTCTTCTTGAAAGACTGGGCAGAAAAGCTGGACGCCTTCCTCAGCTTCAACGAACGGCAAGTGCTGGCGGGCGCAGGCAAGGTGTCGCACAAGCAGGCTGTGGCCCATGCGCAGAGCGAGTACGAGCAGTATGCGGCGCAACGACGTGCAGCGCTGGAGGCAGAAGGCGAGGCGTATGCCGTCCGCATGCTGGGCAAAGAGTCAACGGATGAAAAGTCGCTGGGTGAGCTGGGCCAGATCGCAGCACGGCTGAACAAGAAGAAAGGTGGGCGCAATGCTTCCTAAAACATGGCACCGTTCAACCTTGGGTGACATCGCACGCATCAGTTCTGGTGGAACACCCGATCGGAGCAAACCTGAATATTGGGGAGGCGATGTTCCTTGGGTCACAACGGGTGAAATCCAGTTCAACACCATCACCGACACCGCAGAAAAGATCACGTCAGCGGGCTTAAAAAACTCGTCGGCCAAGTTGTTTCCGCCCGGAACGCTGCTGATGGCCATGTACGGCCAAGGCAAGACACGTGGGCAGGTTTCAAAACTGGCCATTGAGGCCACGACCAATCAAAATTCTGCTGCCATTTTGCTTAAAGATGGCCACGACCCAGATTTTTACTTTCAATTTCTCAGCTCGCAATACGAGAACATCAGAGACTTTGGGCACTCCGGTGGAATTTCGCATTTAAATGCAGGGCTACTCAGGCTAATTACTGTCCCCGTTGCCCCAATTAATGAACAGCGCCGCATCGCCCAAATTCTCTCCACCTGGGATCAAGCCATCGCCAAAGCAGAGCGGCTGCTGCAAAACAGCCTCAAGCGAAAGCGAGGTCTTGCTCGCGACTTGTTGCAGGGGAAAACAAGGTTCAAGCAGTTCACTGTTCCATGGCAACAGTTGACGTTCCGCGAAGTCCTCAAAGAGGTGAAACGTCGCGTTGAATGGGATGACGATCAGGACTACCAGCTAATTAGTGTCCGCCGGCGATCTGGAGGTGCGTTTCTTCGTGAGACCTTGAAAGGCGGCGAGATTCTCACCAAGAAGTTGAACTATGCCTACGCGGGTGAGTTCTTGATATCCAAAATGCAGGTCGTCCATGGAGCTATGGCGGTCGTTCCAGTCGCGCTTGATGGCATGTTTATTTCGGACTCATACCTCGCCTTCCAATCAGCCGACGAGGATAGGTTTGACATCAACTTCATTGGCTGGCTGTCCACGACTCAGCAGATGTACAAGGCGGTACGCCGATGCAGCTATGGCGTTCACATCGAAAAGATGACGTTTGATTTGGATATGTTCTTGAACGAGAAGCTGCATGTCCCACAAGACCTAGAAGAGCAACATTTCATCTGCCGTGTGCTTGAGAGCGCACAGGCCGAGGTTGAGTCTGCAGCCAACCATCTAGAGAAGTTGAAGCTAGAAAAATCCGCCCTCATGTCCCAACTTCTGACAGGCAAACGCCGAGTCAAGTTGCCGGATACCGAAACAGAGACGCAGGCATGAACACCACCCCCAACTCCCGCGAACAATACAGCGCCCATCTGCCCGCGCTGCACCTGCTGTGCAACCTGGGCTGGAACTTTCTGACCACGGCGCAAGCGCTGACACTGCGCGGAAGCACCCGCGAGGTGTTGCTCAAACCCCGGCTGATCGAGGTGCTGCAAACCCGGCGCTACGAATACAAGGGCGAGTTGTTTCCACTGTCGCCCAGCGGTATTGATCAGATCGTGCGCGAGCTGTCGGCGCTCAACCTAGCCGAAGGCCTCATGCCCGCCAATGAGCGGCTGTACGGCAAACTGGCTCTGGGCATCACGGTGACCGAGTTCATGCCCGATGGCAAAAAGCACCAGCCCACCATCCACCTGATCGACTGGGCCAACCCGGCTGCCAACCGCTGGGACGTAACCGAAGAGCTGGAAGTCTTGGCCGCACAGGGCACACACCACCGCACGCCCGATGTGGTGGCCTACGTGAATGGCATTCCCCTGGTGGTGATCGAGGCCAAGCGGCCCGAAGCAGGCGGCGGCAGCCACCCGGCCAAGGCCATGGTGACCGAGGGCATCAGCCAGCACCTGCGCAACCAGAGGCCTGACGAAATCCCCAACTTGTTTGCTTATGCCCAGTTGCTGATGTCCATCAGCCAGACCGAAGGCCGCTACGGCACCACGCACACAGCGGCCAAATTTTGGGCCAAGTGGCGAGAGGAAGAGTTTGACGATGCGCACATGCTGGCGCTCAAGAATGCAGCGCTCACACCCACGGTTCGCGCTGCGCTTTTTGAGGGCAAGCCCGCTGCGCTGGCTGATTACTTCGATGCGCTGTGGCGCGCCCCCATGCAAGCCACCGAGCAAGACCGCTTGCTGGCCAGCCTGCTCACGCCCGAGCGGCTGCTGGCGTTCTTGCGTAGCTATGTGCTGTTCGACCGCAAGGTGGGCAAGATCGTGGCGCGCTACCAGCAGTTTTTTGGCATCCGTGCTTTGCTGACGCGCATCAGCCAATTGCGTGCCGATGGTGGGCGCGAGGGCGGTGTGGTGTGGCACACCACGGGCTCGGGCAAGAGCTTCACCATGGTATTTTTGACCAAGGCTTTGCTATTGGTTGATACCTTGAAAGAGTGCCGCGTGGTGGTGGTAACCGACCGCATCGACTTGGAGAGCCAACTCTCGCGCAACTTCATGACCGGTGGTGCCTTTGGCTCCAGCATCGCCACACAAAAAGATGGCGAAAAGAGCCGCAGCCTTTCAGGCCGCGATCTGGCCAAGCGCATTGGCAGCGGCACGGAGCGGATCACCTTCACGCTGGTGCACAAGTTCAGCACGGCGTCTAAGCAGCCAGAGTGTCACAACGATTCGGCCAACTTGATTGTGCTGGTGGACGAAGGCCACCGCAGCCACGGCGGCGAGACGCACGAGCGCATGAAAAAGGCCTTGCCCAATGCAGCCTACATTGCCTTCACCGGCACGCCCTTGCTGAAGAATGAAAAGACGGCCAACAAATTTGGCCCCATCGTGCACGCTTACACCATGCAGCGGGCGGTAGAAGACGAAACCGTGGCCCCCTTGCTTTACGAAGAGCGTGTGCCAGAACTGGACATCAACGAAGAGGCCGTGAACCGCTGGTTTGACAAGATCACGGCCAATTTGAGTGATGCGCAGCGCACCGACCTGAAAAAGAAGTTTGCCAAGAAAGGCGCTATCTACGGCGCGGCCAACCGCATTGAACTGATTGCGTGGGACATGGCCACCCATTTCAATGAAAACATCAAACAGCTTGATTCAGGACTCAAGGGTCAAGTGGCGACCGACAGCAAGCTCGATGCGATCCGTTACAAAAAAGCCCTGGACGATACGGGGCTGGTGACGAGTGCGGTGGTGATTTCTGCCCCCGACACACGCGAAGGCAATTCTGAAGTGGACCAGGACACGCTGCCCGAAGTGCAAAAGTGGTGGAAGCAAACCATGGCCGCCAACGGTAACGATGCAGAAGCTTATGAGAAACAGGCGGTGGCCGACTTTGGCACAGACGGTGCACCCGACTTGCTGATTGTGGTGGACAAGCTGTTGACGGGTTTTGACGAACCGCGCAACACGGTGCTTTACATCGACAAGCCGCTGAAGGGGCACAACCTGATTCAGGCGGTGGCACGCGTGAACCGCTTGCACGACGCCAAGCGGTATGGCGTGCTGGTGGATTACCGAGGCATTTTGAAAGAGCTGGACACGGCCATTCGCGCCTATCAAGACCTAGAAACCCGCACACAAGGTGGCTTTGATGTGAGCGATCTGGAGGGGCTCTACCGACAGTTCAGCACCGAGTACAAGCAACTGCCCTCCTTGCACGACAAGCTTTGGTCGTTCTTCAAGTCGGTCGAGAACAAGCTCGACCGTGAGCAATACCGACAGGTGCTGACGCCGAAGTTTGTGAAAGGTGGGGATGGTGAGGACTACGACGAGCGTCAAAAGTTACGCGATGACTTCTACGAGGCCTTGACGGCCTTTGGTCTGTGCTTGCAGACCGCACTGTCGTCGCGCAGTTTTTTCGAGGACAAGAGTTTCTCTGAGACCTTGATTACCCGCTACAAGTCTGATCTGCGGTTCTTCACCGAGTTGCGTCAGACGGCACGCCGCGACGCCATGGAGACTGTGGATTACAGCGCCTACGAGGAACAGATTCGCAAGCTGGTGGACAAGCAGGTCATTGGCACAGAGGTGCGCGAGCCCGAAGGCGTGTACCTGGTACATCAGCTGGGCAAAGCCGAAGACCCACAAGACTGGTCCGAGGAAAAAACGCGCAATGAAACGGACATGATCCGCACGCGTGTTCGCAAAACCATCGAACAAGAGCTGGCCGAAGATCCGTATGCACAGAAGGTTTTTGGTGAATTGCTGAAGCAGGCCATTGCAGAGGCAGAGGCCATGTTTGACCACCCGTTGAAACAGTACGCGCTGTTTGAGTCTTTTGAGCAGCAGCTGGCGTCTCGCGTGACGCCTGGCGTGCCAGATGCCTTGGCTGACAAACCACATGCCAAAGCTTACTTTGGCGCGATGCGCCTGGTCTTGGGTGAGGATGCGTTTGCTGGCTTGAATGCTGAATCCGTCAGTCAATGGGTGCAGCAAGCGATGGCGATAGACGCTGTAGTCCGCGATGCCGTGGCCGAAAACTCACTCAACCCTCAAAACATCGAGGCAGCCATTCGCAAAGGTTTGCTGCCCTTACTGTTCGGCTTGATTGGATTGGACAACGCCAAGTTGGTGGTAGAGCAAGTGATCCAGATCACACGGGTTGGCCTGAGCAAGTCATGAGCACGCAAGCGATTGAGCGCAGCTCGCAGCATCACTTTTTTTATGGCGATGAGGTGATCCATTTCAGCCTGCGCCGTCAGCCTGCGCGCACGGTTTCTCGTGTGGCCATCCACGTAGAGCCCGACGCTGGCGTCTTTGTAGACGCATCCGACGCAGCAGCACTGGCCGACGTGTTGACTGCGGTAAAGAAGCGGGCACGCTGGATCAGCCAACATGTGGAAGCGGCCAAGAAACGCGTGGCTCACATCCTGCCGCGTGAGTACGTGAGTGGTGAATCTGTGCACTACTTGGGCCGACGCTATCGCCTGAAGGTCGTCATCGACGGGGATGCAAAGACAGTGGCTCGGATGCGCGGCGCGTTCATCACCGTGACGACGCCCGCTCAAGCACCGGCTCAGATCAAGACAGCCTTGGATGCCTGGTATCGACAGCGAGCGAGGGAGGTGTTGGCCGACCGACTTGCGGTCATTGCAGCACCTCTGCGATGGGTCAAACAGCTTCCACCGACGCGCCTGCAGTTCATGACTGTGCAATGGGGCAGTTGTTCACCGTCTGGTCGAATCACACTGAACCCGCTTCTGGTGAAGGCCCCACGAGAGTGCATCGACTACGTACTGCTCCATGAAATGTGCCACCTGCTGCATCACAACCACAGCCCCAAGTTCTACCGAACACTGGATCGGCATATGCCGAACTGGCGAGCGGTGAAGGAGAAGCTGGACAACATGGCAGAAGAAGTGTTCCGCGCCTAGGCTCAAGTCCGCTCAGTCCGGCACCACCGCCGTAACTTCAATCTCCACCAGCGCCCGGTCTTCCACCAAATCAGCCACTTGTACCAGCGTCATGGCCGGGTAGTTTTTGCCGATGACTTCTTGATAGACCTTGCCCAACTCGCGGCCACGTGCGAGGTATTCCTTCTTGTCTTTGACGTACCAGGTCATGCGGGCCATGTGCTGTGGGCCTGCGCCTGCGCACGCGAGCGTGTCGACGATGTTTTGCAGGGCTTGGCGGCACTGGGCCACAAAGTCGTCGGTCTCGAATTGGGCCTGGCCGTTCCAGCCGATCATGCCTGCGACGAACACCATGCGGCCACGCGCTTCGATGCCGTTAGCGTAGCCTTTGGCTGGTGCCCAGCCCTCGGGTTGCAAGACGTTGAACATATCTGTTTCCTCAAGAAATCTGACGCAGCTTGAAGCGCT